>JADHED010001462.1_pt1 | contig 19892 bp, 17 predicted proteins | sample 8952041 | NCBI WGS metagenome assembly JADHED01 (sample SAMN16124423, study PRJNA663239) | bioreactor sludge metagenome | isolation source: sludge (control) | place: India:Bengaluru | collected 2018-09-08
TCCCGGTTCGCTCCGGCGTCAATCGAAAGAGAGGGGCAGCGCCATCTAACCAGAGTATTTTAGCTAGACTTTAGGCTTATCGAGTATTTTATATAATTTTCTTGAAATCGCATTATTCACAGATGAACACCGTAAAAAAAAGGGCGTCCCGATTAGAGACGCCCTTTTTCGATGAAAATAAATTTACTAATTATTCGCACGTAATAGAATCGATAACTTTTTGATTACCTGAAGACATAGTCGCGAGAAAAATCAAAATACCATTCGCTCCGCTGATATCTAAGCGAATCGACTGAAATGGACTTTGATAAGCTGTGGTTTTTAATAAACCAGCCGCATCCACAACGGGCTTACGACCCATAACATCGCAGATTCGCTCTGCAACTCCAGTTACAGCTTTATAGTGAATAGGAGCACCTATACCGCGTGAATCTAATTCGATTCCATAGTGAGCCTTGCCTAATTTCAATTTTGGTTGAATCAAACGAACTTCACCGCTTGGAGACGCAATACCTTGAGCTGATAACGAAAATGTTTCGTATTTATTACCATTAACAACAACACTAATTTTTACGGAATCGATGTACGCTTTAATGTTGTGACCGTTGATTATGGGCTTAGCCTGCCCGACTGAGAATATAACAAGAGCGGCAATCATAGCCTTTGAAAATGACATAGAGTCTCCTTTAAAAAATAGTGGTTTACAGTTACGCCCACGAGGTTTGCAATTTCAAATCCTAACTCAAACGTAACGAGTCGATTCTGGTGAAATTCGGCCTGACTTAACTTTAGACACCTATGAAAAAACTTCTGTTTTCTTGGGCGAAAACGTTGACATATTTGCATCGTGAAAATGATAGTAAAGTATGGCTCATTTTTTTCATCACGCAATCTATCCACTATTTATTTTGGTTTTTATCGCGCCTATTTTTGTATTGCATGACCGATTGAATGTGACGGAAATCCAGCAGCTGTCTTTACTTTTAATCGCGGGCAGTTTATTGACGGCATTTGCTTTGGAAGTATTTCTTCCCTTCGATCGTCAGTTTAAAATGTTCACTAAGCAATTTATTTGGGATAGCTATTTCACATTCGTTCAACTACCGTTCATTTCTATCCTTATCGATATTATTGGCAATTACTTAAAAACCGCGCAGATTCCTACTCTTAGTTTTCTGTGGCCGCATCACTGGAATGCAATTGCACAAACATTCGCAATTTTAGTTGTCGCCGAACTTTTTTACTACATATATCACTACCTAGGACATAAATCTGATCTCATTTGGTCAATCCATAAGTATCATCATCAGTATAAGACGGTTTACTGGAACAACTCGGCTACTTTTCACGTGCTCGACATTTTTCTGAGTGCCTTTTTCTATTTCTTGCCATTGCTGCTTTTCGGAGTCAGTCCTCATGTACAGTATTTATTTATTACATTAAGTGGCGTCACGGGCATATTGATTCACGTCAATTTCAGACACAGTACGTTTCTGCTCAATAAAGTTTTGAACACCTCAGAACTGCATCGCTGGCATCATCAACCGGAAAGCATGTATAATAATTTTGGCAAAGTCCTGTGCATCTGGGATTGGATATTTAAAACTCGATATGAAAAAGATAACGAAGAGATCTTGAAAGCTGGGCATGTTCAAATTCAAAAATGAAGTTTCCGAAACTATCTGTCTATTGAATCTGCAGTCATTGACGTCCAACGAACACAAACGTCTTGTTACCCTGCTGGATACACTTCACGGGCAAAATCAGTGGCCGTTGTTTTTGGAATTAGTAAAACTTAATGCCTGCGACAGCTTGGTCTACATAAACATTCAAAAGCATAACTTAGCAATCCCTGCACACATCCAAACAGAACTAAAAACAACTTACGACAAAGTCGCCAAAGAAAATTCGCTCAGAAACGCAGAGGCAAAAGAAATTTTTTCGACCCTGTATCAAAAACAAATTCCATTTGTGATATTGAAAGGTCAGGCCCTCGCAGATTCTCTGTATGGCTCTCTATATTACAAGAAAATGAATGACGTCGACTTCATTGTTCAAAAATCATCATTGGGTCAATTAGCTGAGATTTACAACCAGCTACAGTTACTCTGCGCCGCAAGCCTGGGGGGAAACGATTACCGAAAACAAGAAAAATTTTCGCATCACTGGCCACCATTTTTTACCAAAACTATGGACTGTGTTTTAGGCACTCACTGGAATATCATTACGCCGTTATCTAAAATAAAGATTTCAGAGACCGAGCTTTGGGACAACACCGTTCCTCATTCATACTTAGGAATTCCATGTCTGCGACTGAATGATCTATACTTCTTCTTTCACTTGGTAGTTCATTTAGCCTACTATAAAACCGGTTTAAAGGAGCTATGTGACCCCTTAAATTGGTATCGGGCTAAACACGGCTCAATTTCATCTGAAGCTTTTTTAAAGCTCGTTCATTCTACGCAGGCTTATAATCCTATTTACAGAAGCCTATCTCTGCTAAACCGAATTCAGCCGAACTCTGTCTTTGAAACCTGGATCGCAGAACTCAAGCCCCATACGGATCCTTTTATTGTCACGGACACCGCAATTCGCTGTCGGGAACTTTACTACTTGGTTAGGTCACGCAGCACACAAACAAGTCGTATTGAAAAAAATTACGCGCTATTTTCATTGGCCGATATGTTTTATGAAAAACTCTACTTCCTAATGAAAATGTGGAAGCACTTTGTCTGGCCTAAAAAGAAAGATGTCATCTATATGCAAAGCCTGCCCGACAGTCCTAGTATCGTGTCTCTAGGCTATGCATATATTAAAAACTCTTATTTATTATCTCGCGTCTTTGCGTTTGATCTGGGTTGGAAATTGCATTTTCTTTTGATTGCTAAACACCATGTCGATCTTATAGCATCAATAGGACATTTTATCTTCAGCGTTCTAACCTTGGGCATTTTAGTCCGTTTCCCCAAAACACTGTCTCAGAAAATTAAATCATTAAAACTGCCGGTAGATTCTATCGAGCAAATCAAAACCAAGCTTGAGTGAGGCCGAGTATGATTTGGACTCGTGAAGAATCTAAAGAGCGTTTTCCCGAAGCTCTATCCCCTTTAGGATGGAGTGTCTTGCAATCGGCTTTAGATGTTAATTTGAAATCGATCCGCAGTGAATTCTATCTTAGGACGCTCACTAAAGACCAAGTCACACGGTGGATTGATGGCTATTTATACTCAGGAAAAGATTTTTTTAAGCGAATTCCATTCTATCATTTTTCATTAACGGCATTGACAGGACTTTTTTTAAGAGCTCTTTGGCACGCGATCTATGCAGCCTTAATTTCAAAAAAAAATGAACCGTTCAAAGTCCGCTGGGTCAAACGAATTTATCAAAAGGAATTCAAGCCAAAGATTCAAAGAACTATATACGATTGGCAAAACGAACTCGCAAAGCATTTGAAAAATTTTGATGATAACACGTTAACCGGTCTATCTTGGCAACCGACCCAAAGCGACTTCAATATGCTAATGACTAAAATTGAAAACGACGGTTGTGCCTACAACCGCTTGGATTTTGCTATCTACTTTTACAAGAATTTGCTTAGAGGTATACTTGAACAGATAGCACGATGGAAAAAGGAAACCGTTTCTATTGCCGCACTTACCGCACAAAGTCCATTTCAAATTAGTCATCATATTAACCATCTAATTGCCGAAGGCAGTTTACTGACGGATGAACAGCACATACTAACATTTGTAACTCAAAAGCTGGGGCATCTGTCGTTAAGCTGGGATATCGCACAACCGACATTTTCAGAGAAGTCTGATCTAATAAAAAAAATGATCAAAGAACGGCATGACTCGACTATGCCATCAAGAGCCAATCAAACTATTTCTGAAAATGAAATTGTCTCGCAGTTTATTCAACTTGTCGCCTGCGATGAACAGCACCGCTTCTATGCTTCGTACCAATTTCCTACTGTACGGACCCTTCTCTATAAAATTGCCGACGAATGGGTTAAACACTCGGTCCTTAAAGATCGAAATGATTTGTTCTTTTTGACACTCGACGAAGTGCAATCGACCCACGCAGAAATACTCAAAGGCCAGAAAGTCGATATATCATCGATTCAAAAAACGATTCAGGAGCGCCGGTCTTACATTAAATCGATAGCGGCAGATCAATTGAATGAGGCCGATATTGCCCATCGCGAATCTATTTTCTATACGTCTAAAACGCTTAAGCCGGAAGAAACTTCTTCGCCTGGCAGAGAGTTATCTGGAATCGTGGCCAGCATGGGACAAGCCCGCGGCATAGTCTTCTGGGTAAATGATTACGAGTCTTTGGAGGCATGTCCTGAAAACTGCATACTGCTTTGCCAAACGCCGTCACCGAATTTTCACTCTGCGTTTGTAAAATCGATTGCCATTGTATCAGAAACCGGTGGCCTGCTCAGTCATGGTGCTATTATAGCCCGGGAACTGAAAATCCCCTGCCTTCTGCAAGTAGTTAACTTGAAAACCATCAAGAATGGTGATCTGATTGAAGTCGACACCAACTCAGGAACGATAAAGAGACTTTCGTGAATCACATTGCTGAAATCGAAAAAATAACTAAACTAGTTTCGCTCTTCAAAAGAGCACCCTATCAACGCAATCATATTTACGAATCAGATGCTGAAATTTTGAATTTAGGTTTAGAAAAAGACATCGCTCTTACCAGTGACATTTTGTGTGAAGAACTGGAATGGAAACTGATTTCTAACCCGTACATCATTGGCTGGATCAACGTTGTTTCAAGTCTGTCCGATTTAGCCGCTGTTGCCGCCGAGCCTCTAGGAACCTTAATTGGTTTAAGCCAGCCGAACACTACGTCCAACGATTTTTCATCTCAATTCTGGCAAGGAACGCGCGACGCGCTTGAACTTCATGGCACTCATCTTTTGGGTGGCGATACGAATGTTTCGTCTAGTTTCTTGGTTTCCTGCACGGCCATCGGTCAGCGAGCGACATCGATGAAATTATCACGCAAAGGTACGCGTGACGGCGATCTTTTGTATATTACCGGTCCTGTTGGGATGGGCGTAGCGACCGGTTTTGCTAACTTCGTAATTAAAAATCATTCTCAAGAACTGGCTAATAAAATCGAAAGCAGCTTCAATCCAAAAGCGCGACTAAAGGAAGCGCAGGTGATCAGCCGTTATGCATCCACATGCATTGATACAAGTGATGCTCTCTTAGCAGCGATTGACTTTCTATGCGCAATCAATGGAGCCCAACCTGAACTCGAGCTGAACCCATCACACTTTCACCCCGTCAGCCAACAGATTGCGGCTCAACTCAAAGTTCCGTTGATATTATTTGCGAGCATTCATCTTGGCGATTTTGAATTGCTCTTTACGGTGCCACACGAAAAAAAATATGCGTTATGAATATAGGTCGAATTAACAATTCGTTGAAACAAATGCAAATCAATCAGAACTCGATTGATCTAAGTCCTATTCGTAATTTACTGGCAGACATTAAAGATCCTGCGTTTTACTTGCAGTCACAACAAACATGGGCACTCTCGTTATCAAAAGACTTAATTTCTTAAATCAAAAGATTTTCAGAAAGTTCTTTCCAAGATTTTTCTTTATTCGATGAAAGAATTACGGTCTCAACCCCCACCAATCGCGCCGGTCCATCTTTATACTCACTGTCTCCTACAAAAACACACCGGGTAGGATCCAAATTAAATAGTTTCAATGACGTTTGGAAATAGTGAACATGAGGTTTGCAGCCAGTCGAATTTTGCGAGTGTGTAAAGCCAGAAAAATCAGTAACATCGAAACCGCCCCACTCCAATCGCTTCTTTACATTAAATTCGGGCCAAATCGGATTAGTCCAAACAAACACCTTTTTCCCCTTGGCTTTGGCTTTCTTTACGAACTCAACTGCTCCAGGAACCGGCGTAAACAATTTTTGCCAAGCTAAAAAATCTTGGTGATAATAGTGCTCAAGTTCTTTCTGAATAATTTCTTTTGGCGCTTTGGATTCATGATGACACATTTCCACCAAACGCTCGTAGTTAACTTGATCCGTATCGTTATTCAACATTGAAGAAACAGCTTTTGTTACGATGGAAACTGTCCTCAGATATCCAAAAACTTTAACGAATCGTTTAAACAGACCAATGGTGTTATAGAGCAAAAATCTTTTTTTGGGTGACTCTACTAGAGTACCATCTAAATCCAACAGGATGTAATCGTATTTATGATTGAAGGACACCATATTGTATGAAACGATAAATCAGAATGAACACAAGAGAAACAATTATTTTAGTCACTGGCGCAGACGGTTTCGTTGGCACTCATGTCTGCCGCGCACTCACGAAACACTACACCGTGTACGCGTTTATGCTGCCGAGCCAGGTTGATGTATTCAAAACTAAATGGGGCTCTTTGGATTATAAACATCTAAAAATTCTATCAGGAACCTTTAAAGAGCTGTGACAGTTAACACAGTCACTGGCACCGATTCAGTACGTTGTGCATTGTGCTGGAACGATGCTGGGGGCTAAATACGATAGCTACCTGGAATCGAATCTAGTCGTTACTCAGGAACTACTGGCTCAACTCCCAAAGAACTTAAAAAAAATTATTTTTCTTTCATCTCAAAGCGCTCTTGGCCCAAGTGACTCGGAGTCTAATAAATTGAGGTCTTCAGCAACACCTCGTCCACTTTCATTTTACGGAGAAACCAAACTCCTCGCAGAAAAAAAGGTTTTAAGCTCTGGACTCCCTTCAGTTATTTTTAGACCTGCGCCCATTCTAGGCCCTGAAGACAAGACGTTTCTTGAAATATTTCAAACGGCCGACAAAGGTCAGTTTCCCATACTTGGACAGAAAAATAAAATTTTTCAGTTTGTTCACGTTGCTGATTTAGTTTCAGCCATTCAAACCGCGTTGTTCTCTGATAAGATAAATAGAATCTATCATATTGCCTATCCTGAAACCGCCAATTGGAATCAAATGCAGATGGCTATAGAATCCTTTCTAGGAAAGCCTCTTAAGATTTTATATTTAAACTATACATTGACTTGGCTATACTTAAAATTTTTTGATTGGATCGAGTTTTTTACTGGCAAAAAAACGAATAAAAATCTAAACAAAATAGACGAGATCATGGCTCCTTACTGGGTTTTCGACACCACAGAATTCACGGCGGATATGAATTTCAACTATTCGCATAATTTGAATGAAACCATATCTTCAACTTACAAATGGTATCAGCAAAATTCGTGGACAAGGCCCTATAAAAAACTTACGCTCTAAAAATGGATAATTCGACCACTTGGAATGACAATACATCAGATGCGGTTAACTTACTTACTCTTGCAAGTCAGTTTAAAGGACAGATCGACGCCGACGTTGATTTTTTTGAAAGTTATTTTCGCCCCCTATATAATGAAGGCAAATTACTTTATCATCGAGAGATTATTTCGCCAGTTGATCGTCGCGTTTTAGTTAAGGACCCGATATCCGGGAAAATTATCGACATGATCATGATGGGTTCTAATAACTACCTTGGTTTTGCGAACGATCCAGAAGTTAAAGAAAAAGCAAAACAAGCTATAGATACGCAAGGGCTGGGTATGGGCGGCCCAATGTTATTAAATGGCACCTCTCAATTGCATAGAACCGTAGAAGAACGCCTCGCCCACTTCAAAGGCAAAGAAGATTGCATCATTTTACCATCGGGCTATATGACCAGCCTAACTTGGGTAACGACTCTTGTCTCAGATTCCGCACTTTTATTCTTTGATGAAATTTCACATGCTTCTGTTGTGGATGGAATTAAGCTCGGCAGAAAAACAGCGTTCCGTTTTAATCACAACGATCCAGCCGACCTAGAAAAAATGCTAAAAAAATACCGCGACAAAGATACTAAACGTGATCTTTGGGTAACCACTCAGGGCGTGTATTCAATGAACGGTGAATTGGCACCTGTTAAAGAAATCTCTGACGTTTGTGAAAAATATGAAGCTAAATATGTAATCGATGACGCCCACGGAACTGGCGTAATGGGTAAAGGGCGAGGCATGGCCGAAGAGGTCGGCATTACGCATCGTTTGCAGTATGCGATGGGTACATTCTCGAAAGCCTTCTCTATCACTGGTGGCTTCTTCGCTGCCGACAAGAATACTATTAATTTTTTAAGATTCTTCTCGCGCCCCTATTTTTTTACGGCCTCTTTATCTCCTGTTTCAATGGCCGTAATTTTAGCTTGCTTAGATATTTTAGAGCGATCAACAGAACGTGTAGACAAACTACATGCAAATATTAAATTCTTCTACGACTGCTTAGACAAAGCCGGTATCAAGTATACTCGCACTGGTAGCGCCATCGTTCCGGTGTTCCCACCCACTCCGGAAAGTTTCCGCGTACTATCGCAGAAACTTCACGAAAATGGATTGTTTGTTAACCCCATAGAACCTCCTGGAGTTCCTAAAGGTGGCGAACGTTTCCGCGTGTCCTTGATGGCAACGCACACTCAAAAAGACATTCAAGATGCTGTTGATATTTTGAAATCTACTTATGCGAGATACGCGTAATGAAGTGGGTTATCACAGGTCTGGATGGATCTGGCAAAGATACTCAAATTGAAAACATTGTTAACTATTGCAAGCTTAAGAATAAAAAAGTTCTAGCCTATTCAATTTGGGACAGCTTGAAATTATTTGTTTCCGTTCCACAAATTGAAATGAAAAATACTCTAGATATCTTTCTTACAAAAATGACGCCGGCAGCCCGTTCGCTGTTTTTACAATCCGTACTTCTCCAAAGTGAAAAACAAGTTGATTTTGATGCCTACGACCTGGTTATTTTTAATGCGGGCCTCCCCAAATACGCGGCTAGCGAGCATTTACTGGGCAGCCCTCTTTCCCTTTGGTTTTCCATTGAGACTCACTTTAAATATCCTGATAAAGTGATTTACCTTAAGTGCTCTACGGAAACGATTAAGGCACGCAAAACCGAACAGTCTACGTATGAAAAACTTTTTTGGGACAAACTAGATCAATACAAAGAAAACCTCGAACACTACCTTTCGCAACTTGAAAATGTCACCCAAATTGATGGTGATTTGGATGCCGCTAAAGTGTTTGAACAAATCCGGGTGAAAACTCAATTATTTCCCGATGCCATCTGAAATATTTATCAATCAAGATTCCTATGGTCAGAATGCACAGTTCAAATGGAACAAGATAGCATCTGATTTTCCTCATTTAAAAGCCGTATTTTTACCGCCAGTAGAAATTACTCAGCGTATGCGAAAACATATCCAATCCAATAACGATTTGTATATTGGCGGCGGTGACGGGACGCTACATCACGTGATTAACTCGGTACTTCAAGGTGATGCGGACTTCGAGCGGGTTCGCCTGGGAATTTTTGGTCTTGGCAGTTCTTGCAGTTTTTTAAAATCGGTCGCAACTCAACGTTTACATGATGTTCCCGTAGTCGCGGACCCTGCCTTAACCACGCGAATCGATATTGGAAAAGTTTTTTTCAAAACAGCAGATGGCCGACAAGAAACTAAATTCTTTGCAGCCAATGGCTCGATAGGTTTTCTAGCACTAGGAAATTTACTTTTCAATTATCCTGGAGGACTGACTCAAAAACTAAAGAGGCTGTCGACGGAAGCTGCAAATAACTATATCTTTATAAAAAGCCTATTTAAGTATTCTGCGACACCCGTTTCCATAGATGGAGCCGCCCAGAAAAAATATTTAAATATTCAATTCTTGAAAGCTAAACACTACACTGGCGATTACTTTTTCGAACGAAAAAACTCGCCCCAAAGTGGACTGCTAGATTTCCATCTATTCGAAGATCAAGGCCCACTTCATACTCTTAATGTATTCTGGCAATTAACTATGAAAAATGAATACCCATCACCCACTCACGTTGAATTCAAAGGAAAATCTCTGTCTTTAAAAGCCGCACAGGAAATTCCTTTAGAACTTGACGGCGAAATCTACTACGGTAAAGAATTTATTATCGAGTGCATACCTCAAAAATTAAATATAATGACTCATCATTCAGGGGTATTGGGATGAAGCTGAATCAATTGACCGAGTTTACTAGTTTACATCAACACCTTCAGCTTTTTAAGCGCAGTCCTTTGCAATCTGAAACCCTTTTTCAAAGCGACGCCGAGATTTTGCAAATGTCCGCAAATAGTTATCTAGCGTTCAGCTTAGATATCGTCGGCGACGAACAGGCTTGGGGGTTAATTACCGATCCTCGCAATCTTGGTCGTCACGCACTAGAAACCGCACTCAGCGATCTAGCCGCAGTGGGCGTTTATCCTAAGGGATTTCTACAGGGCGTGATCATTGGTCGAAGTCATGATCACGCCTTTGTTGAAAACGTATTGCTCGGCATTAATGATACTGCTCAGAAATATGGATTGTTTTTATTTGGCGGCGACACCGCCTCAGGGCAAGGTTTTAGTTTACATTTAACAGTTCTTGGCCATTCGGATACAAAGCCAATTACCCGTTTGGGAATGAATATTGGTGATAAAATATATTCGACAGCAAAACCAGGCAAAGGAAACAGCCTAGTGGCTGAACGCTGGCTTAACAAAGCCCAAGTTCTTTCTAATGAGGCCGATTTTCTAGCACACGCCCGAGTGAAAGAAGCACAAACTATAAAATCCTACGCAACGAGCATGATAGATTCTAGCGATGGTTTTTTAAATTCATTGGATCTACTTGTTCGTGTGAACGGTAAAGGTATTTCGTGTCCGCAGTCACTGGATACGTTGCTACATCCACTGGCCGAGCAGGCGCGATCTAAATACTCGTTGTCGTCTTGGACACTATTAGCAGGTGAGTTTGGCGACTATGAATTAATCTTTAGTATCCCGAGCGCTCTATCGGATACGTTTGAAGCTGAGTATCGCAAACAGTTTAATGATTTAGTTTTAATTGGCGAAGTAACGGCTCAACCAGGAGTTCACCTAAAAAACTCTTCTGGCGCTTCAATCATTTACGACGCATCCATAGCGAGAAATTTGTATTGCGATCGATCGAATGATCAACAGGCTTATATGAAAGCGTTTTTAAACTTGGGTAAAGATCTAGGCTTTTAATCAACTACTAGTTTTTATTTCTAAAGTTTTTATCCATCTGGGACTTTACTATTTTAAAATACGCAGAATCCGGCAATACATTTAAAGACTGAGTCACTAATTTCAAATCCAATGGAAAAGAAATATCAGTTTCATTTCTTTTCATTTGTTGAATGATATGCTGAGCCGCCTTGTCAGCACTCCACATCTTGTCCGACTTAACATCTACTTCGCGAGCCATCGGCGTATCCACTAAACCTGGACGAATTTCAAAGAAATGCAGTCCTTGATTCTGCAGATCCATACGGAGGCCTTCAAAAAATACATGCTGAGCCGCTTTAGTAGAAAAATAGGCGGCTCCATTTGGTAAACTACGCCCAACCATCAGTGCCGACACCATGCCGATCATTCCCGTTTTCTGCTTCTACAAATCAGGAATTATAGCTTCTAAACAATTTAGAAAACCAAAAAAATTTGTGTCCATAAGTTTACGTACATCATCTGCTTGAAACTTTTTAAAATCTGTAATCTGAGCTTTTCCGACACTATAGATAAAACCGTCAATAGCCGCCCATTTGTCTTTAAATACGGTCATTGCATTTTTAATGTCCTCAGGCTTTGTGACATCTCCTTGAACATGAAGACTATTTTGATTGGGACTGTTAAACGGGCGACGACTAAATGTTCCGACTCGATTATCCTTTGATAGACTACGAGCCAAGGCTTCGCCGATTCCACTCGAGGCTCCAAAGATAATAATAGTTTTGTCTTTCAATTCCATAGCGTCTACAATCCTAATAATGTCTCTTAATCTTGCGCCTCCGGGCCCTAATAGTCTACCTTTAGTTGGCATTATCCCGCAGTTGATTCATGATCCACTGGGAACATTTCTTTCCATGCACACTAAATACGGAGGCCTTGTACGATTTCAAAAGGGACGATCCCTCCGCTACGTGTGCTACGACCCAGAGGCCGTCCAGCATATTCTTGTTGGCAATCATAAGAATTACATAAAGAGCAAACGCTATGAAAAACTAAAGACATTTTTAGGTGCTGGTTTAGTGACAGCAGAAGGTCAACAGTGGCAACAGATGCGCAAAGCGGCCCAACCTGGTTTTGCGCCGCCGGCCATGAAAGACTATTTTCAAACTATAAAAAATGTTACAGAGGCGGCTATCCATCGGATTGAAAAGAACAAGGGTATGAACCCCCAATCGCAAATGATCGAACTTACGTTGTCGATTATAAGCCAAACCATGTTTCATTTAGATTTATCTTCACAAACGGAAGTTCTGTCTCCGGCTTTTGAATACTGCGTTTCATTTATGAATCATCGAATGGAAGCGTTTATTGACTGGAACGAATATTATCTCACCGCCAGAGGTAGGAAATTCAATTCATACAAAGCTACGATCGATAAATTGATGTTGGAAATTATCAACAAGAGAAAAGAAAATCTGGGTCAGTATCAAGACTACTTGGAAACTTTATTGCAAGAACAAGCTAAAAATCCTCATGAAATCAGCGACCACCTGGTAAAAGATCAATTGATTACATTTGTGATGGCTGGCCATGAAACGTCAGCCAATATGCTCAGCTGGACACTTTTACTATTGCTAAAAAACCCAAGTAAGCTCATTGATGCTACTGAATTTGCGCGATCAACAGATATTTCTGAATATGCAGACTTGGCTCAGCTTTTACCCCTAGAAAATATTTTGAAAGAATCCATGCGCCTATTCCCGCCCGTATGGATGATATCTCGTGATTCCGTTGGAGCAGATTCTATTTTAGGTTTCCCTATTCCCGCAGGCAGCACAATAAATATTTGTCCCTATGTCACTCATCGCAGTGACAAATATTGGGATCAGCCAAACGAGTTTAAGCCCCAGCGATTCGAAAAAGACTACAATAAAAAAGCGTTCTTTCCATTTTCCTCAGGTCCACGTTCATGTATTGGAAGTCAATTGGCCCTGATGGAAGGAAAGTGGATTCTGTATCAAATCTTACGTAATTTTAATTTGCGCTGCGCTCACGTTGACCTTACACCAAGCGTGAGTGTTGTGCTTAAACCAAAGACCGCGCACTGGCTTCACGCACTAAAGGTTTAGCGACGTTTTTTTACGATAGGCAATTGCAAGATTTTACCCATCTCATCCCTGTCGCCAAAAATATGCGTCGTTTGCGGTTTGCGAGGTTCTGGCAATTTTATTATTTGGCATAGGGAAAGCTCGGCCGGAAGCTCTAGCTGATTCCAATAACGCCGATTTACATACGCAGAGACTACCCATTTTTCCCCACGCTCTAGGGCCTTCCACGGAACTCTCGAAGACGTGATAATGTCCTGATCCAAGTCATAAGTCCGGAACCAATCAATGATCGCAGACCGACAGGATTTCGAAAATGTTTTTTGGAAAATGATATTTTGATTTTTAACGAACGACATTTGCCACCTGTTTTCGCCGGACAAGTACACGATCTCCACAACAACATGGCGTTTTTGAAAATCTTTTTTGGACTCTGCCAAGCTCATGCTTTTTAATCGCATCAGTGAAGCAATCGGACCTTCATTAAACATTGGGGGATTTATGTTCATCATGCGCTCCTGTGTAGAACAGAAAGAAAGCACGATCAATGCCATCAAGACGCTTCTGGACCTTGGACCTGGTGAACCTCACCAGCATTGGCGTCTAATAAAATACGCGTGCCCTGAACAAGTTCGTCAGTAGCTCCTTTATAACTTGATATAACAGGAATCAGTGCCTCTCGGGCCAGAATAGATGAGTGTCCAAGTAAACTGCCCTGCTCTAATATCCAACCCTTTGCTTTGATCATGAAAGGAATATACTGAGGATCCACAAAACGCGTCACTACGATATGATTCTCACCAATGGCCTGACAATCCAATGCCGAATTAACAACTATTACATTGCCTTCAACCACTCCAGGGGACAGGCACACCAGATCCTTACCTAGGGGCGACTGGGGTGATTTTAGAATTTCATCAAGACGACTGGTATCGACTAACGCCGGTAATTTTATTTGAGATAACCGATCGATCGCCTGTTTACGAGCAGCGGCCATTGCAAAAACTTTCGCGCGCTTTGAAGACACTTTTGATTCAAGAGCCCACTTTAGTTCGTCTAAAGACAAATGAAATACAACATCGTCCCATCCGCACGTGTCCTGGATCTTTAGAACAATACGACGAAATAAAGCGATCCAATCAAAACAAAGGCGTTTAGAGTCTTCCCTTAAAATAAAAATTTCGGAATAACGCTGGCCTAATTTCAAATACAAGTTCTTATATAATGAAGTAGTTGCACGCAATTGTTCTTTTATTTGCGTTTGACGTTTTGTTTTTTCAACTTGCTGCTGCTGAAAAACAGTTTCGAAATTTTCTTTAGATTTCAAACCTTCGATCAGTTTGCCCAATTCTGAACTATCTTCATAAAATCTAGCTGCTGATATTTCCCAATCTTTATGACTGCGATTTCCATGTTTTTGGATAAACGATTCTTTTGAAATTTTATCATGACTGAGCTTCCACAAATCTAAGTGGAATTGAATCAGAGGCATTTCTTCAAATCCAGGATCCCAAACATTTATGTCATGAGGCAAATTCAACCATCGATGCAAAATTTTTAGCAAGATCTGAATGCCCGCAAAACAAAAATCAGTGGCGATATGAAACGAAAAAAATTTCTGGCTGACATCAACGGCCTCATTCATTTGCTGAAGCAAATCCGATCGTTGTTCATTTTCTGAAATCTGAAGTATGCTTTGATGTTTTAAAAATTGCCACTCTGTTATCGCGGTGGCTGCAAAACGTTTAGTCTTTAATACTATTTTCGCCAACTGAAACACCACTAACGGCCACAAAAAGATAATCGATGGTTTCACCGACGTTTTGATTTTCCCGTTAGCTGAAATATCAATTGGCCAAGACGGTATAGAGGCTTGCACGTACGCAGTTACATTAATATAAGGGCGCCCGAAAATTCGCTCATAAGCAGCCGGCTCCGAGGAGCGGTGGTGAAACGGAAACCCTAATCTCTTCATTGCATGAGCAATAGATCTATTATTTTGGATACCCATTTCGAACAAACTAAAAGTAAGAGCCGTTGGGGCAACCAACGACTCTCCAATCATAGTATCTGTTAAGATGTATTTTTGATTCTGCATTTTGCGCTTAAGCTGTTCTAGTTCAAGCGCAACGAGGATCTTTTGATCTTCGGTCACTGTGGACTTTAGCGTACGTAGCCCAATAAGAAATCAGCTAGAATTGTACCGCCACGACTTTCCGTGAATACTCTCATTTGATCATTTACAGCTAAGTCAGCCGCTCTCTTGCCCTGCTTTGGATCGTTAATAATCGATTTTAACTCTGGAAATAAATTTTGATAAATTGCTGAGTCCCAACCAATCGCACGACCCCATGAATAGTCACGGTACTTCATACCATCACGAGTCAGATAACGAGGACCTTGATCATCAAAAATCGTTGGTAACATGTTTTTGCTATCATGAGGCAAACCATTCAAAATGAAATCTCTGAAATTGATTTCAATTGTTTGACCAGTGATCACGCTCGTCACTGTTCTTTGTTTACCGAATACTAGGCCGATAGCATTTTCGAAACCTTTTTTAGTTTCTGGAATTCGTGCTTTAAAAAAGGCAGGGTCGATAAATGCATTCGCAGAATCATTTGATTTTGTATACATTTCCCATGCTAGTTTATTAACAACCACACTGTTAGTTAAGTGATCCATAGCTTCATTTACATATTTGTTAGCATTTGGATTTTTAACGAATGAATTTTTAAACTCATTGTTCATTACGATATCCACTCTATCTTTGCGAGTCGGTGACATCGGGTCTTTTTTAAGCAGACTAGCAATTTTCGCTTTGGCTACTTCGATACCATAAAGAGCGGCTACTTCTGAAGCCAAACGAGCCGAACGTTCAATATTATAAACAGCATTCATTTTGATTGAATATAACTGTCTTTCAAAACGACCACGTGCTGCAAGAACATCTTGTTGTCTTACAACAGTGTAACGATCTAAATCCGCTTTATTAACAGCTCCAAATGCTGATTTTCCATAAATAAGGCGATTGTCGATCACTAACGGTTCAGTTACTGGCACACTAATGGTTGCAATAACTGAATTTGCCCATTGAGTTTCTGTTGCTACACGAGTGATAAGAAAGTTTTGAACTTCACTTTCATTTTTAAATTGAGGCGATGAACCTACTACATCAGCACCATCGACTTTAGCAGCCGCGAACGGTTCAGTGATATATGTAAAACCGACTTCCCACTCAGAATCTGGGAAAAATAATTTCATATCTGCGTACGCGTCTTGAATTGAATCTACAATTGACTGTCTCAATGCTTGTGACGGAGCTACAACTGGGATCATGCGATAAACAATACTACGATAAACTTGCATTGGAGCTAAATGCGCCATTACAAATTTGTAATCGTTGGGTTTAGACATGATGTTAACCTTAGCATCCAACAAAATTTTATGAAGCTTATTAGCTTCTTTGTATAATTCTTCCTTTGGAAGTTTTTTCCCGTTGTTGTCATAGCCAAGTTTGTTAATAGCATCACGTAAACTCTTAAGCTCCTGGCTCATATTGCTGTCGTCGTAATTGGCAGCTAGTTTACGCACTGGCATATTCTTCACGTCTTCAGACATTTTTAAATAGGCCTCGTAAGTAATCGCTGGAACTACGTTACCCTCGTCAGGCATACCAACCATGGGTTCATATTTTGTTGGCCATTTATCGTTAGCTGCATTTTTCGGAGCCGAGTTTGCCACCGCAAGGAAAGTCAACACTGCTACCAAACTTAAAAGTTTGCTCATAATTTTATCTCCTATAACTTTATTGATTACATAACAATACGAACAATATTTTATAAAACGTTCAACATCAGAATTATTAACGCGTTATATAAGAACCCCTTCACAAATGATGAGTTTATGAAGGGGTTCTTAGTTGATTGTCTCATAATATAAATTAGACTTCAATTTATGCCAACTCCACCTAGCCGAATTGACGTTCTGATCTCTACTCTGTCTGAAATCTCTCGAAGAATTCTACGTCGGCTTCACTACGTTTTACTACTAACGCATCGTCATTCTGTTCGCCACCCAGTCCTTTGGGCAGGCTCGATTATCTTGGTGTTGGTGATAATTTATTTTAACATCGGCAAACTGAAAACGGAATTATCGGCAGACGACATGGACGCTAAGGGACTACCTAGTGCACAGTCGTATCAATATCTGAAAGAGAACTTCAACGAAAAACCCAGCGTTACAATTCTTGCCCGTAGCAAATCAGGTGAATGGACCGAAAAGCAGCTCTGTGCACTACGAACCTATGTAAATTACAACTTGGCAAATTCTCTGTCTGTGGAATCGCTCAGCTCAAGCTTTAGCGTTCGAGAAGCAAAGTTCGAAGATAAGATATTGTTCTATCCCCGCTATATTCAACTCGATTGTCAAAACTCGACAGACAAAATTATTTCTTTAGAAAAATTAAAATCATCGCTGTGGGGAAAAATTTTCGTCGGTCGATCTAACGATATCGTTATCAACGTCTTATTTGAGGAGTCTAAAAACTTTAAATATGGCAGTTTCGATCCGGCGTCTCTAGATCAGATCAAAAAACAATTATCAGAACAGTTTGGGCAGCATACTGATTTCTCATACGTGGGCAACGCAGAGTACATCTCAGAAGTATTGTACGGAATGAGCACTACTCAGTGGATCAACTTTGCTTTTTGCATAATGCTTTTAGTTTTATGTCGCCTCTCTTTTGGAACGTGGTTATCTGGAATCATCTACTGCACCAATCTAATTGTAGGCTACACATTTTTAATGTCTCTGAAAGCGATGTTTGGCTCCACCTCCGATGCGTTATCCGATAGCCTTTTTATGATTCTAGGTGTAGCGGCCTTAGAAGACTTTATTTTTGTATCCACATTAATGCTGAAGGATAAATTTCGTACGGCCCATCGCCGACTTATTTTGCCAAGCGCAATGACATCGCTAACAACTATGGTTGGCTTTGCCTCGCTGATGGTTTCAGACTTAGCATCAATTGAAAAATTAGGTCTGTGGGCGGCTATAGGCGCCGGGATGGAATGGATTATTCTTTTCTGCTATACGCCGGCTATTCATTCCTTATTCAAACTTAAGGGATCGTGGGTAAACCCGCAAAAAGCTATTGGCATTAAATGGGCAAATAGAATTCAAATTAATAGTCTTTCATTTAGGAAGAGTAAGTATCTACTGGTTGTGTATATTTTGGTTATCGTTGGCGCTTATTTCGTCAATACTAACGAACACTTCTACTCGGTGTTTTCGCCGGATAAGCAAATCAGAAAAACTGTGGATTATATCTCGGAAACACGCGGGTGGCAGTCGTCGACGAGTATTATTTTTGATGCTGGCGTTATGGATGACCAAGTACGCGATGCCATCAAGAAAATTTCTGAATATAAATTCGTGAAACATATAGAAAGCGGCCTACTTGCACTCGATGAATTGAACGCTAATATTCCTGACGACGTCAAGCCCCTAGTAAAAATTGAATGGACTGCCGACCCATCCTATGAACGCTACGAAGACAAAAACGGTCGTCGTCGTATTCTAGTTTATATCGATAGTCTCGAAGTCAGCGGTGTAAGCTCAAGCATCACCGAACTCAGAAACTTTTGCGATTCTCACAAGTGCCAGGTCACTTCAGGTTTAGTTAAACATTTAGATCTACTGTCTTTGGTCCCTAAAACTTTGTATGAAAGTTTTTTCGTAAGCATCTGGCACGTGGGACTTATCATCGCCTGGATTTGCCTTGCGGTAAATGCAAAGAAACAGATTATCCCGATTGTGCTTTCTTCATTCTGGGGCCCCGCCTTAATGTTCTTTGTAGTTATAGTATTACAAATGCCTTTAAATTTCTTAATTAGCGTTTTCGCAAGCATCTTGGTTGGATTGGCGGGTGATAATGCTATTAACTTTCTACTAATTAATAAAAACAAAGGCATTTCGAGCGGCCTAGATGAGCTGGCTGGCGGCGCCACTATCTGCTTAACCATCATGTCGTTATCCTCTTTACTATTCCTATTTTCATATTTCACTCCACCGAAAGAATTTGGATTACTTATGTTCTTTGGATTGATCGCCACTCTGTTTGGCGATGTTTGGATTTTGAGGTCTTTTGAAGATGACAAAACCTAGATTGAAATACTCCTTTCTAAACGAAGATCCAAACTGCGAACTAAAGCTCATACCGGCAGGCGTGGAAACTATTGTCTGCGTGGCCGGTAGTGGATTTCGCGTGCTTCCTCTGCTATCTCACCCCAGTTTAAAAAAAATCTACATTGTCGATCATTCAAAGGCACAATTAGATAACACTCGAAAAATTTTAGCGTTGTTTGATGAGCCTGACTACGAATGCTTTATTCAACAAATCAACCCAACATCTGCACAAAGTCAGATCTATAGTGGACAACATGAACATAGTTATTTTTTAAGAGCGCGGTTACTCCGTCTATTTTTTTTAGGACAACTTAATCCAAAAATTGACTTAACTCAAAGTCTGCGCTGGCCGCTGTTTACAAAAATATATGCCCGTTTCCTAAGGACTATTAGAAAAGAATCCTCTCCTTTCCAAAACTACGCCAACTATTTAACGACGTCCTTTAAAAAACTAATGTCCACACCCTACGATCAAAATTTCTTTTGGCAGCAGTTTCTTTAT
>JADHED010001468.1_pt1 | contig 19852 bp, 13 predicted proteins | sample 8952041 | NCBI WGS metagenome assembly JADHED01 (sample SAMN16124423, study PRJNA663239) | bioreactor sludge metagenome | isolation source: sludge (control) | place: India:Bengaluru | collected 2018-09-08
CCTCCATATCACGCCCAGTTCGTGAAGTCAGCGCCGGCTACCACGAAATCCGCCGATGCCTCGGCGAGGGTATCTTCGCCATCCGACAATATCACCCGCGCCCTGTGATCTCCCGGAATGGCAGACGTGAGGGTCAGAAGGATGTTGCCCATCCGCTTCTCCTCTCCCGGATGAAACCGGATATCTTTTATCGACATTTGCTTGATGACCGAGCCGTCCGAATCCTCGATGAGGGCTGTCAACCGGGCAGCCCTTTCCGAACTGCCCACATTCCTGAAGGAGCACCCGATGTTCACATTGTCACCCGCGGCAACGAGAGTTCCGGACAGTTCAATCGAAGAGATGAACGACGAGGGGAGAACATGGACGCGGAAGGGCCCGAATTCCTTTTCTATTCTTACGCCCGCAAGGTCTTTATAGGTTACCCGTAATAAATCACCGATAACGCGTTCTTCCTGAGGTCGAGGGTCGAGCAGGGTAACATTGAAATAGATCTCCTGCGTCCCTCCGACCCTGAAGCTTTCGAACTGCCATTCGGCTGCAATCGCTTCGCCCTGTTTCTCCAGACGGGAGGGTTCCCTCGTGAATGACGCCTCGTCAACCACGACACCGGGCCCGCCGAGCGAACCCGTTATACGAACGTCCTCCATGGGTTTAACCGGTACTGCCGAATGATATACGGGTGTTGAAAAATACCGCGTGCCCTTGTCCCCTCTTTGGGTCCATATCCAGTTCGCCTCGAGATCGATCCCGAAACGCGTGGACCATGAGCCAAGGCCGTTCTTGCCGATCGAGACCACAGACGCGGCAGTGCCGCCGAATTTGTCCAGGTAGGCCAGCCAGTGGTCCTCGGACGTCAAGATCCTCTGTGTTCCATCCATGAAGTGGAAATCAGGATCTTTCAGGGTAAAATCGGCTATGAACGCGGCAACAGGTCCCTTATTGTCGATACATTTTACATGAATATAGTTCGTCACGCCGGGAATAAGAGCGGCATTGATGCTGTGGATGGACGCCCAGCCCTGGCCTTTGCCCACGAGGATGCCCTCTTCCGATTCCTCCTGGCTCACGTACAGGTAGAACGTATCGTTCGAGGTTATGTTGGCCGAAACGGATACCGGTGAATACGAAGAGATCCTGAGCACCCTGTCGGCATACGACGGGACCATCCAGACGCTGTCACCATCGAAAACGCCTCCCGTGAAGGCATTGACCCCTTTATGGAACCCCTGCGGCCAATCATGAAGTTCGGCAGCTTCGGACGTATCCGTATCGATCCTGACCACGCTGTCCGCATTGTACGGGACCATAAAGACGTAGCGGCCGTCGAAGACGGCGCCGGAGAAGGTATGCTCGGCCTTGCCCAGTTCTTCGGGCCTGTGATAGTGGCCCGACATTTCCCCGGTTTCGGTGTCAATTTTAATGACCTGCCCGGAATAATAAGGGACCATCCAGACGTAGCGGCCGTCGAAGACGGCGCCGGAGAATGCATACTCCACCATCACGTACCCTTCCGGCCAGGTATTGTACCTGTCCATATCACCGGTCACCGTATCCAGTGCGACAACGCTGTCCGCATTGGCCGGGACCATAAAGATCCGGCGGCCGTCGAAGACGGCGCCGGAGAATGCGTGGCCTCCCTTTAAGAACCCCTCCGGCCAGTTGCTGTATGAGGTCATGCGGCCGGTACCCGTGTCGATCCTGACCACGCGGTCGGCATACGATGGTATCATCCAGATCGACGTGCCGTCGAAGACGGCGCCGGAGAATGCGTCGCTTCCTTTGGAAAACCCCTCCGGCCAGTTGTCGAGGAGTGACATCCTGCCGCTCCTTGTATCGATCTTTACAACCCCGTCTGCATTGGCCGGGACCATCCAGATGAACTCGCCGTCGAAGACGGCGCCTGTAAAGGCCTGGTTCCCTTTGCGGAAACCCTTCGGCCAGTCCCCGCAGGCAGTCATTTCTCCGGTGTGTTTGTCAATCTTTACGACACTGTGGGCGTTTGCCGGGACCATCCAGATGAACTCGCCGTCGAAGACGGCGCCTGCAAAGGCCGTCTGGCCCTTCCGGAAGCCCGCAGGCCATTGGGTGTAGCCGGTCACAACCGTCTGCGGGGCAAGCGGCTTTGGCGGTATCGTCCCGCTGAACCCGTACCCGTCCTGGTTAAAAATGGGCGGGGACACCCTGTTCGCAACGTGCTCATCATGAAAAGGCATGAGCGGCCTGCCATCGACACATGCAAGGCCCTCCGACGTGCAGGACACGCGGACCTCCTGTCCCTGTGCAAGAGCGCTTTCCAGGGTGAGTTTGAACGTCGTTATATCGGGAACGTCAAGGCCCGTATGCCGTACCGGCACGGGAAGGCCGTCGGCTGTCACGCTGAACCCGGGACCGCTGCCCGCCGGTTCAGCCATTGCTTTGTCACAGGTTATATATATGGCGTCACCCGCGGTGTTCGTCTTCGCCTGTATGACGGACGGATTCGCGGTCAGCCCGACGCCCTTAAGCAGGATACCGGCCCGAATGGCTTTGTCCCCGTCGGGCGTGACAGTGTCGGGGTCAAGGCTCATCGCCGCTTCAATGCTCACGGGCGGATAGACATGCACGGCACCGGATGTCCGTGAATAAACGGTATTTCCGGACCTGACGGACGCTTCGACACTGTATGTGCCGCATCTTTTGAAATCATAGGTAAACGGGTCCAGTTCCCTGACCGCATCGGCCGCCGTAGCAGGAAGATCGAATTTCATAGAATCCTGATGGATCGTATTGCCCTCGGGGTCTCTCATGACGACCTCCGCGGTAAGCGAAGCCAGGGTATTGGAACTGTTTTGAAATTCGAGCGTAAACCCGACCGTGCCGGTTTCATTTGAACAGCAGTAAGCAGGGCCTGCGGAAAGTTTTAAATTTTCCACCGCGATGGTGGGCACTATTGAAAATGCTATCTTTCGCTCATCGAGGAGACTGCCGTCGGCCGCATCCACAGCGGATAGGCGTATGCTGTAGGGGCCCGGAGGGTTCGTCCCGGTATTCCACGACAGTGTGACAGGTTCACAGGCGCCGGCGCCAAGATCGACGGATAGCACGGTATCGGGGGCGGCGGGGTCTGCGACACGGCCCCGGGAATCCCACACACGGGCTTCCACGACTACATTCCGGGAAAGATCTGACCGGTTGTCGATGGCCGAATATATCTGCACCGTCTCATTGGACACATATTTTTTACTGTCGGTATTCGCCGACTGCACTGTCACATCCCTGTCCGCAGGGGAACCGGAGGGTTCGGGCGCGGCTGACGCACTGGCCTTCCGGCGGGAAACGAGGGATATCTTGGAGCGCCGGGCTTTTTCGCGCTTCTCACCCTTTGCGTCTGCCGCGGTCTGCCCGGGCCCCGCAGGCTGGGGTCCGTGTACGGTCAGGTCCCCCGGGCCGGGCCGGGGTGCTCCCGGAAAAGCCTCCGGCGGTTCTTTGCCCGGCTCTTCGGGAATCGGGGCCTCTTCCGGACGCTCCGGCATCTCGCCAAAAAGATCGAACGTCCCCAGGGCCAGAACGGTCGAATAGACATCGTCACCCCACGAACCATTTTCGGATTGGGCGGCCAGGATGTATTCCCTCGCCCGTTCAAGGGCCTCCGAAACATCCGGGACGCCATGAAGCGCGCTGTACACAAAGGCCGTTTCCCTGGCCGTTGACACCGGGTCGCCGAATCCCCCATCGTCGTGTTGCCCCGACAGGAGATAGCGAACGGCCTTCTCGACAACGGCAGGTTTCCCGGGCACCTCATCAGGACACTGCCTGAGCGTCGTCAGCGCCATCGCTGTCAGCACGGCCGTGCTGGCGCCGCCGGGTGCGCCCCAGCCTCCGTCACTGTTTTGATGAGAAATCAGATAGTGAAATGCTTTCCTGCTCGAAGAAGAGTTCCGGTAGAACAATTGACCATCCCGGCAAAATTAAAGTAGATTCTGATTATAACCGCCGCCGGAAAAACCGTCAAGAGCATTGTGGGCCCGGCATCTGCACAACAGCCTGTAACTATAGCAAAATCGCTATTTCTTCGAATCAATGATGATCGTCACGGGCCCGTCATTCACAAGCGCCACGTCCATATGTGCCTGGAACACACCGCTTTGCACGTTTGCCACGCGCTTTCCGGCACGCTCGACAAAGGCTTCGAACAGCTCTCGCGCCTGTACGGACGGCATCGCCTCCGAGAAGGAAGGCCTCCGGCCTTTCGTGCAATCACCATACAGGGTAAATTGCGACACGAGAAGCAATCCGCCATTCACATCGAGCAGCGACTCATCGAACTTGCCGTCCTCCTTTTCAAAGATCCTCAAGTTGACGATCTTATCGATGAGCCAGTCCATCCCCTCTCCCGTGTCGTCCCGCGCAAACCCCAGCAACACGACAAGGCCCCGGCCGATACGGCCTGCACATTCATTGTCGACAGACACAGATGCTTCCTTGACCCGCTGAACAACGGCCCGCATACCTTAAAGCCCTCCGTTCCATGAAAAAAGGGCCCGTGAACGGGCCCTTCTGTTGATTGCGGTGCGCATCGCCTATTTTTCCTGGGCTTCTTTCTCGCGCTTTGCGGCTTCTACGATCTTTTCGGAGATCTGCGCCGGCACTTCTTCATAATGCGAGTATTCCATGGTGAACGTGCCGCGGCCGCCGGTCATGGACCTTAAGTCGGGGGCGTACCGCAGGACCTCGGCCATCGGGACGACGGCCTTGACCACCTGGTTGCTGCCCTTCGTTTCCACACCCATTATCTTGCCTCTGCGCGAGTTCATATCACCCATGATGTCGCCCATGTTCTCGTCAGGAACGATCACTTCCATTTTCATGATGGGTTCGAGCAGGACCGGTTTACACTGCTCCAGGCCTTTCTTGAAGCCCATCGATGCCGCGATCTTGAAAGCCATTTCAGAGGAGTCGACATCGTGATACGAACCATCATACAGGGTGACCCTGAAATCGATGACGGGATACCCGGCAAGGATACCCTGGTTCATGGCCTCGACGATGCCCTTTTCGACAGCGGGGATGTACTGTCTCGGTATCGCCCCGCCGACAATCTTGTCCACGAACTCGAAACCTTCGCCGCGGGGCTTGGGGCCCATCTCGAGCCACGTGTCGCCGTACTGCCCCTTGCCGCCGGACTGTTTCTTGTATTTGCCCTGGATCTTGCACGATCCTTTAATGGTTTCTTTATAGGGGATCTTCGGGTCCTTCAACTCAACTTCGACGCCGAATTTACGCTTCATCCTTTCGACAACAACCTCTATATGCACCTGGCCCATGCCGGAAAGGAGGAACTCCTTCGTCTGCTCATCCCGCGAATATTTGATCGTCTGGTCTTCTTCGATGAGCCGCGCAAGCGAGGTGTTGAGCTTGTCCTCGTCCCCTTTCGCCTTCGGCTGAAGCGAGAACGAGATGACGGGGTTCGCCACGGTCACACCCTCATACCTGACCGCCGCTTTCTCGTCGCACAGAGTATCGCCGGTCTGGACATCCTTCAGCTTCGCAACGACAGCTATATCACCCGCACTGGCGGCCCCTGCGGGTTTCTGTTTCTTCCCGACGAGATAGAAGATCTGGCCGATGCGCTCTTTCTCGTCTTTGAGCACGTTGAGGACGGTCATGTCCGGATGGACCTCACCGGAATAAACCCGGAACATCGTCAGTTTACCCGCAAACGGGTCGGTGATGGTCTTGAAAACAAGGGCGCTGAACGGCTGGCCGGCGGACTGCTCGCGGACCATCTTCTCCCCGTTCTTCGGGTTGATGCCCTCGATCTCCTTCCTGAAGGTCGGGGCCGGAAAGAGCTTCACAATATTGTCGAGCAGGGCGTTTATGCCGATATTCTTCGCGGCCGATCCGCAGAAGACCGGTACGATCTTGCCGTCCGCGATCCCGGCCTTGAGGCATTTCTCGATCTCCTCGGGTTTGATCTCGTCGCCGTTGAGGTAACGCTCCATGACCTCGTCGTCCATCTCGACAGCCGTCTCGACGAGCTGCTCGCGGTACTTCTGGGCGATGTCGGCTGCATCGGCGGGTATATCCGCCGTATCGAAAGCACCCGACACGTCACCCTTATACATGTACGCCTTCATGGAAAGAAGGTCGATTATTCCCCTGAAGTTCTCCTCCTGCCCGATGGGCACCTGGACGGCGAGGCATGTCTTGTCGGTGAAATTCTTCTTGATATCCTCGACGGTCCTCGCAAAATCCGCCCGCTCCCTGTCCATTTTATTGATGAAGATCCCGGCGGTTGCACCGAACTCGTTGGCATATCCCCAGACCTTCTCGGTCTGCACCTTGACGCCCGACACTGCGCTCACGACGATGATGGCGCCGTCGACCACCCTCATGCAAAGCTTCGCGTCGGATATGAAGTTATCATCACCCGGCGTATCGAGGAGATTGATCTTGTTCTTGCCCCACTCGAAACAGGCAAGTGCGGAAGAGATCGTGATCTTCCGTTCCACTTCCTCCGGCTCATAATCCATCAATGACGTGCCGTCGTCGACACTGCCGAGCCTCGTGTTCTCACCCGCCAGAAAGAGCATTGCTTCGACGATAGAGGTCTTCCCCTCGCCGCCATGAGAAAAAATCCCAACATTCCTGATCGCGTCAGGCTCGTACTTTTTCATCAAAAACTCCTTTCGATACGCTTAAAATCGTTTAAAAGTCAGTGAATTTAACACGATTTTCCGTCAGAAATCAAGCGTAAACCGGAAAGAGGAGCGTAAGGGAACGACATGAGGTGCTTCGAGTCTTGACTCCCTAACAGTTTTATGTTTAAGTAGTAATTTCAAATTAGAACAAGGGACGAACGATGAAAAGAACTTATCAGCCGCACAACAAAAGCAGAAAAAGAACGCACGGGTTCCTCGTACGCATGAGAACAGCCTCAGGGCGTGATGTGATAAGGCGCAGACGTGCTAAGGGACGCAAAAGTCTGGCGGTCTAAAGGCCCTTTTAGACGTGAAAACTTATGCGGCGGCTTATTACCCGGAAGCCGCTTGATTTATATCTGATGACCCGCACCTTGACGAAGCAAGAAAGGCTCAAAAAGGGGGATTTCCGAGGCGCAAAATGGACACGATGCTCAGAGACGGCGCATTTTGTCCTCTTCGCCACAGTCAACGGGCGCGATATCAGACGATTTGCCGTCACCATACGCAAGAAAACGGGGGTTGCAGTCGTGCGCAACAGGGTGAAGAGGGTCGTGAAGGAATTCTTCCGTTTAAACAAAGACCTCTTCATAGAAGGATCGAACAACCTTATAAGGGTTAAGGGACTGCCGGACGAACTGTCTATGAGTGTGATGGGACCGGAACTTGAGGCCCTTCTTTCCGCAGCATCTGCGCACAGAAGCATCAGGTAATGAAAAAGATCATCATCTTCACTGTAAAGCTATACAGGGCGGTATTCTCTGCTTTTTTGCCCGTCCAATGCCGGTATTTTCCGACCTGTTCCCAATACATGATCGAAGCTGTCGAAAAGTGGGGCGTGTGGAGAGGCATGCTCCTCGGCATCAAGCGCATTCTAAAGTGCAACCCTCTCTTCCCGGGCGGATACGACCCGGTACCCTAACCGGAGGTAATGAATGGATAAACGCACCATCATAGTGCTTGTGGTCACAATGGCCATGCTTTTTGTGTTCCAGACGTACTTCATGCCAAAGGAAGCCCCTCAGCAGCAAAAACCGCAGGCGCAGGCGCAGACGCAGCCGACCCCTCCGGCCGACAGTGCAAAACCGGCGGACAAAGCAATACCCCGGAAGGGCCCGGGAACGGCACCCGGAAAGGATCAGGGTACGTCCACACCTGCCGCTGGAACTACGGGTAAGAAGGCAGCCAGGACGATCGCCGTATCCACGCCATACCTCGACGTGACGCTGACGGACCTTGGCGGGGGCATCTCGAGCGTAAAGCTGAAGAAATACAAGGCGACCGTTAAAGGCCCCGAAGAAAAGGAAATAATCGAGAAAGTCGCACCATACAGCTACAATCCGACCGTCTACGCGAACAGTGCCCAGGACAGGGTCTACTTCAAGGCGGACAAGGACAGGCTGGCCGTGACCGATACATCGGCCACTCTCACGATGACAGGCGATCTCCCGGACGGGACCAGGATCAAGAAGACGTACACCTTCTATCCTGACAATTACGTCGTGGGCCTCACCGTCGAAGGGTCGGGGCCTCAGGCCGTGTACGCGGACTTTGCTGTCATCAACGACAAGAACGAATCGAGCTACGTCTTCAAGGGCCCCTTCGTTTTCAACGGCAAAGGCCTCAACCAGATCGATAAGATCAAGGAAACTCTGAATTTTAAAGACAGCTATCAGTACACCGGGTTCGATGAAGGCTTCTTCACCTTCATCTATATCCCGGCGGACAGCGCCAGGCCGGCGTTATCGATCGGCAAGACCGACACAAACATACCCTATATCCGCCTCGCGTCAGGCACGAACAAGCTGTCGGGGAAGCTTTATTTCGGGCCGAAAAAGAGCGATATCCTCGCTAGCCTCAATGTCAAGGCTGAGAAGATCATTGACTTCGGCTGGTTTGATATCATCGCCAAACCGCTCGTCTGGCTCCTCGATTTCTTTAACCGTTTTACGCACAACTACGGCATCGATATCATCCTGCTGACCATCCTGATCAAAATAATCTTCCACCCCCTGAGCGTGATGAGCTTCAAGAACATGGCAAAGATGCAGGCGGTCCAGCCCGAGATCAAGAAGCTGCAGGAGAAATACAAGGACGACAAGGCCCGCCTCAACCAGGAGTTGATGGGGATCTATAAATCACGCGGCGTGAACCCCATGAGCGGGTGTTTGCCCATGCTCCCGCAGATACCCGTGTTTTTTGCGCTGTACAAAGCATTGTCGGGGGCGATAGAACTGAGGCACGCACCGTTCTTGTGGTGGATCAATGACCTATCGGCGCCGGAGGACCTTTGGTCGTTCACGGTCATGGGATACACCCTGCCCATCAGGATCCTTCCCATCATCATGGGGGTAACGCAGGTCATCCAGCAAAAGATGACGCCCACAAGCGCCGATCCCATGCAGCAGAAGATGATGATGTTCATGCCCATAGTGTTCACGTTCATCTTCTGGGGCTTCCCGTCAGGGCTCGTCCTTTACTGGCTCGTGTACAACGTGGCCTCCATAGCCCAGCAATACTACATCAACAAGAAGTTGAAATAAGGACACGATATAACTATGGAAACGTACGAATTCGAAGGAAAAACATACGAAGAGGCAGTGAAGAAGGCGTGTGTTCAGCTTGAGGTTGAGGAACGGGAACTGGATATTGACGTCAAGGAAGTCGATACCAAAGGTATCCTTGGACTTCTCGGAACAAAGAAAATCCGTATCACGGTAAGATTGCGCTCCCGCGAGGACGAACCTGCACGGTACGCCCCGGTCCTCGACATCACTGCCCGGACTGCTCCCGCGGCAGTCACAGCCGATACACCGGAAGAGACCCCCGAGTCATTCGGGGAGGCATTCCTCAAGGAATTCGGCAGGCATGTCGGCCTTGATTTTCAGGTGATGGTGACCGACATCAGCGAGAAAACGGACCGCATCCTGTTCCTTATCCAGTGTGATGACGGCGATATTCTCATCGGGAAGGACGGTGAGATACTCGAGGCCCTGCAGCACGTTTTAAGGCTCGCAGTGGCCAAGAAATTTAGACATAATCTTAAATTATTAATAGATATAAATGGTTACAGGGAAAGACGAAAAAAAGCTTTAACAATTATGGCTAAGAGAATGGCAGATAAGGCAAAAAGGACCGGGAGAAAGATGAAAACGGATCCCTTGAACCCTTATGAGCGCCGTATCATACATACCCTTTTCAAGCACAACAAGGGGGTTACGACCAAAAGCGAAGGTGACGGCCACATCAAAAAGGTCATCATCACCCCGACCGGCAAGCCGTTCGGCGCCGACCGCGGCAATCCCCGTGCCCAGCGTGGAGGCTTCCGTGGAAACGCCCGCGGAAAGCGTTGAAACCATATGTGCCGTTTCCACGCCTCCCGGTGAGGGCGGGATAAGTATAATCCGCATAAGCGGTCCCAACGCACGCCGCATCCTCGAAACTGTCTTCAGGCCCAGGGTCAGACCGAAAAAACCGGCAAACGGCTTGCTGCGCCTGGGTTACATATACGACCCGGCAAGCGGCACGGACCTGGACGAGGTCTTTGCCGTATTCATGAAAGCACCCGGGACATACACCCGCGAGGACGTTGCGGAGATCCATTCCCACGGGGGGTTTGCGGCTCAGTCCGCGATCGTGAAGGTCATCCTGGGCCAGGGGGCCCGTCTGGCCGACCCCGGTGAATTCACAAAAAGGGCTTTTTTGAATGGCAGGATAGACCTTGTTCAGGCGGAATCCGTCCTCGATGTCATCAAGAGCGAGACCGACGAAGAACTGAAGTATGCCGTCGGCTACCTGAAGGGCCGTCTCTCCAAAAAGATATACGCCCTGCGGGACGTCCTGAAAGGCGCCCTCGCTGCCCTCGAAGCGTCGATCGATTTCCCCGAGGAAGACATCGACATAGACCTCTACGGACACCTTGCCGCGCTCGCGAAGGCCCGCAATGAGATTGACGGCCTCGTCTCGTCCTATTACGAAGGCAAGGGACTGAAAAGCGGGTTTGCAGTCCTGATAGCGGGACGGACCAATGTCGGGAAATCCAGCTTTCTCAACGCCCTTGCGCTCAAGGAGCGCGCTATCGTCACCGACCTGCCCGGAACGACCCGCGACCTGATCGAAGAGACCCTCTACATTGGAGGCATGAAGGTCCGCCTGATCGACACTGCCGGGATCCGCACACCCGAAAATATCGTGGAGGAGGAAGGCATACGCAGGGTGAAAGAAAGGGCGGCCGAGGCAGACCTGATCGCATGGGTGATCGACGGCTCACAGCCGTATTCTGACGAAGATCGACATGTTTATAATGAAATTAGTCAGTATAATAAAATAGTTATAGTAAATAAATCAGATCTTGAGAAACGTTTTGACATTAATGTATTGAAATCATTAAATATAAAGTCGTACATCAATATATCATCAAGGACAGGCGCCGGCCTCGATGAAGCAAAAAACTCAATTTTTTCCCATATTTTACGGAAGAAACGGAGACGGCCGCTCCTCATCACGACACTGCGTCACCGGGACATTCTCGAGAAAATCTCACACAATATCGGCAGGGTCATAGAAGGCCTCAAAAACAACGGGCACCACGCCGAGCTCCTTGCATTCGAGCTCCAGGAAGCCCTGCACCGCCTCGGCGAGATCACAGGGGAAACCTGCACCGAAGACATACTGGATATGATATTCGGGCAGTTCTGCATAGGGAAATGAAAGGGGACAGGCAAGAGGCAATAGGAAATAGTATCTTCCCTATAGCCCATTGCCCATTGCCTCTTGCCTGTTTTATTTCTTCTTTTCTTCTTTCGGCGGTTTGACCGGTTTTGCGGGCTTGGATGCATCATGGATCTTTACGCCGCCCTTATAGCAGACGTTATCCCAGAGCACGCCGAGGATCGATTCGAGAGAGAAGTATTGCCAGGGTTCGTTCTCGGAAACAATCTCCGGCTTGTCGGCACCGGTCGCGGGGTCAAATTCCTTCGTGGCGACTACACGGTACTTGCTTGAAGAACAATCAAGCTCTATGAGGCTCTTCAGGGTGTCGACCTCCCCGTCCGTGGTCTTGTTCGCGATCTTTTCCCATACCTGAACTTTCCGGCCGTCGAGTATCTTTAAGGTGCCGGGGCTGAAGTAATATTTCTTCGTCTCGGATTCCAGATATATCTTCCAGGTTGGGTCTTTTTCGGGGGCCTTGGGCTGCTCTTTGGGCGTTGTCTGGGCAAACGCGGACGACACCAGGAAAACCAGTGCACAACATACGGCAAATAAGATTCCTATCCTCTTCATTTTCATGTCCACCCCTTCCTAACAGTGATCTTTCTGTATATCATATTTTGCACTAATAAGGATTATTTCGTGATTCGGGCTCACCCGGTCCGGGGCGCTGGGGCGGCGCCGACGGATCGGCCGGCGCAGGCTCCGCGTGTGCTGTTCCAAAATCGTCGGGGGGGAAATGGTGCAATGCCGAACCCATGTAGTTCATCCATATGGGAAGGCACACGCGGCCCCCGCTTTCCCCCTTTCCCAGCGATGTCCGCGCATCGAAACCGACCCAGACACCGGTTGCGATATGGGGAGAATAACCGACAAAAAGAGCATCGTAGTAATTGCTCGTCGTCCCGGTCTTCCCCGCTATGGGGTAGCCAAGGGCGGATGCGCCTTTTGCCGTCCCGTACTGAACAGGGCCTTTCAGCAGGATGTTCATGGATGCGGCAACCTCCTCCGATAGGGCCCTTTCCTTCTGGATCGGGGTATCTTCAAGGACATTCCCGTTCATCTCGACAACCCTGCGGATAAAAATAGGCCTTATCCGGCTGCCGCCATTCGCAAATGCGGCGAACCCCTTTACCAGCTCGAGCAGTGTAATGTTCGATGACCCGAGAGCGATGGAGAGGTTGCTCGGGATGTCAGCATCAATCCCGAGGTCCTTGACCGTTTCCTTTACCGAAGACACCCCTATCTCTTCGAGAAGCCTGACCGTTGCGGCATTCTTTGAATAGGCGATGGCGTCCCTCATCGAGATGTCGCCGGAATAGCGGCCATCGTAATTCCTGGGGGTCCATCCGCCGTATGACTTTGCCTCGTCATGCAATATAGAATCGGGGGTATAGCCTTTCTTGAGGGCGGTCACGTAAATGAACGGCTTGAAGGCGCTGCCAGCCTGCACTTTCGCGGTCGTGGCCCTGTTGTACGGGCTCTTCTCGAAATCTCTTCCGCCAACGAGGGCATAGACGTACCCGGTGTTGACATCCATGCTCACGAGCGCCCCTTCGACGTTGAGCGAGCGTACCGGCTGGAACAGGAGCAGTTTCTTCTTCTGGTCCTCGCCGGTGCACAGCCCCTTCACGACGTCGCCCGGCTTGAAGGGATATTCGCTCATCTTCAGCGTCCCTTTCCTTTCGCCGGCAAAGATGGTATAGCCGTCTTTTATCCGTTCCGATACCAGGAGGTTGCAGGTCTTTCCCTTCACGGCGGGAGAGAGCTTAAGGTCCCGCTCTTCCGCCTTCCTGAAATCGTCCCACTTCCTGTGGGCTATGTTGTAAAGAACCGTAAATTCACCGTTCCTTTGCTCGTACTGGTTAAGGCCCCTTACGATCGCCTCCTCGGCCGCTTTCTGCATCTGCTTATCGACGGCGGCGTATATCTTGAGGGCCTTCCGGGAAAGAACGCCCCTGCCGTATTTGGCTTCGATGTAGCGGAAAATATTGTCTTTATAATAACTGTCCTGGAAAACGCCGTCGTCCTCCCTGATCGCCACTTTCTCCTTCAAAATCTGCTGCTTTGCCTTTTCGTTGATGAAGTGTTTCTGAAACATCTGGTCGACGACGTATTCCTGCCTGATCCGGGCGTTGCCCGGGTGCCGCTTCGGTGTGTAGCGGGACGGTGCCTGGACTATCCCGGCAAGGAGAGCGGCCTCGGCCGTCGTTATCTCCCAGACATGCTTGCCGAAATAGACCTGGGATGCAGCTTCGACACCGTAAACGCCGTGCCCCATGTAGATGTTGTTGAGATAAAGGTTCAGTATCTCGTTCTTGTTCAGGTACGTCTCGAGCTTCCAGGCAAGGATGGCCTCGCGGATCTTTCTGTTGAGGCTCTTTTCGGGACCGAGGATGAGAGATTTGATCACCTGCTGGGTTATCGTGCTCCCGCCCTGCGCCATCCGCCCGTAGATAACGTTCTTGACAAAAGCCCTCAGTATGCCGAGCGGATCGACGCCCCCGTGCTTGAAGAAGTCCGCATCCTCGGCCGCGAGAAAGGCTGACCGCACGTGCTTCGGGATCTTCTTGTACGGGACGAAAACGCGGTTGTCGGGCACTAAAAGGTAGATCAGCTGGTCCCGGGCGTCGTACACGCTCGTGACCGGCTTGTTCTTGAGGTCTTTCAGGGCGACGACGGACGGGATGTCATTGACGAGAAAGAACGCGAACGCCGCGATGAACAGCACGCCCGAGGCGATGAGAAGTATAAGGAAGTATTTGAATATCTTCCCCGAAGAGGTTTTTGGCCGTGATTTGTTGCGGGGTCCCTGCTTCAAAATACTATCGAACCCTTTCTGACGTCATACGTCCCCGATACGGTTATCCTGAGCTCCACGATGGACGTGAAGGTCAAAAAGCACGTTGTCCAGACCGGGTCGTCAAGCGTGCTTCCCGACCCCTGGAGGATGGAGTTCAGTTTTCTGTAGGCGGAACTTATTTCGGGGACCGAAAGGCTCGACATGGTCGCCCCGATCGGGAGCGGAAGGACCTCGAGGACCCTGCCGTCCTCGACGACCGCAATGCCTCCATTGATAGCCAGCACCGTACTGGCCGCCAGTGCCATATCGTCATCGTCGAAGCCATGAACGATAAGCCCGTGCGTTTCGTGCGCGACGGTTGAAGCCACGGCGGCACGCGCCCCGAAACCGTGGAGAAAGCCCTGCCCCCATTTTTTCTCCTCCCTGCGGCTGTACAGGACCTTCCGGATATCGCGGCCGGGGTCGGGCAGTATCAGGCTGCCGCTGCGGGGCAGGTCGGCCTCCATCCTCTTTGTCACGGTCCGGTCGATAATGTCGATAACGGGCACCGGCCCCGCCTCCTGCCGCTCGATCTCGAGATCGGAGGGCACAACGGATGAAAAATTATAGGGATATGACCGTATGTCCCCCTCGATCCGGGGTGAGCGCTCCCGCACAAGGACCCCGTCACGCGCGGCCAGCATGCCGCGCTCATAGACCATCGCCGGTGCGGGATTCTCGAGGTCCGGGCACAGGAGTATGTCAGCGATCCTTCCCGGGGCGATGCTTCCGACATCGTGGTCTATCCTGAAATAGCGGGCCGGGTTGAGCGTCGTCATCCTGATGGCATCTTGCGGCGCGAGGCCGAAACCGATCGCCGCCCTGACAATATGGTCCATATAGCCCTTATCCACCAGATCTCCCGCAAATATGCCGTCGGAAACGAGAATGACCGAATCCTTCGGCAGGGAATTTATCGTGGGGCAAAGCGACTCGAGGTCGTTCCTGATCGAGCTCATGCGGACCATCGTGTAAAGGCCGAGACGGATGCGGTTCTTTATGTCATCCGGACGGATGGATTCGTGGCAGGACGTTATCCCCGCGGCGGCGAGGGCATTCAGGCGATCGTACGATGCACCCAGGGTATGGCCCTCGACATTTTTTCCCATCGACCGCGCAAGGAGGATACGCTCAAGTATGTCGTCCTCGTTCTTCGTTATCCGAAGATAGGGCGAAACCTCGCTCAAGGATACGCATTCAGGGTAATCGGACAGGAGGCCCCGGATGTCGTACAGCGACAGGATGTCGCCGCCTTCGATCTCGGGATACGGGGGGTACGTCGCCGGGACCCCCCAGAGATACTTGATGTTGAAATGCGGGGCCTGTCGCAGGATCTCCCGGAATCCTTTCGGGCCGACCGAGTTGATGAGGTCGTGGCTGTCCGAAAAAACGGTGGTCGTGCCCTTCGTGACGGCAATATCGGAAAAAGATGCGGGGTTATAAAACAGGTCGGCGTGACCGTGGGCATCGATATACCCCGGAACGGCGATAAGGCCTTTCGCATCGACGGTCCGGGTATGCGGGCCCGTTCTCGCTTTTGCCGCGCCCACATACGCGATCCAACTGCCGCATATCCACACGTCCCCCGGGGTGATCTCCCCCGTGAATACGTCAAAGACCGAACCGCCTTCTATGATGACATCCGGCGCCCGGTCCGAGTTCGCAACGGCAACGAGGTCCTTGAGGTCCTGTAGCGTCTTCTTGATCATTCCCTGTGTCTCATCGGGTATTCGCTTCAATGTAGCCCAAAAACCCCTCGCTTGGCAAGAAATTAGCTCAAATGCGGCAAATGAGGGCCTGTTAGCCGCGGAAGGTTTCCTTGCACTTCAGGATGCTCAAGAAAGCGAAGATGCTCGTGATAAAATAGACCCAGAGCATCGAGCGGTAGGCGGACAGGGGGTAGGCCCCGCCGACCGTGCCCGCCCGGTCGAGGATGAACCCCATGAGAGGCTGGAAGATGATCGCCCCGATAAAAGGGAACAGGTTGATCATCCCCATCGACGTCCCGGCGATCTCGCCGGGGAAAAGTTCTTTTGCGGTAACGATGGCAACCGTGCCCACCGAACTGACCGTGATGCCCATGAGGAAAAAGAGCACATACAGGGAGGCCACGCCGAGCCTGTCAAAAAAATAGACCGCGCACCCGAAACACAGGACATTGAGCAAAGAGGACCAGACGAGTATCTTCTTGCGGCTCTTCAGTGTCCTGTCCGAGAGATGGCCTATTATGGGGCTCACGAAGATCATCGCGACCGCGATCATCGAGAGAATGCCGCCCGCTGTGCCCTTACTCACACCGTACACGTCCTTGAGGTACGGGCCCGCCCAGAGGCCGAAAAACCCGAACAGCGCCCCTCCCCTCATGATGAACCAGACCGCGATGCTCCAGAAATACTTGTTCCTGAGGACGATCTTCACGTCGCCGGCAATATCGCGTTTCCCGGAGAAGACGGCCTCCCCGTCCTCGACAAGAGGCGGCAGGCCCTTCTGTTCCGGTGTGTCCTCGACAAATATCGCGATAAAAAAGATGACGACGATCGAGGCGCATCCCACGAGGACGATGGCCATCCTCCAGCCGACGGCCCCGGACAGCACCGCGAGCGGCGTGGTTGCCGAGAACCACCCGATCCCGCCGACGGCCATCAGGGCCCCCGCAACCCTGGCGAGCTGGGCGCCGTGGAACCACAGGCTGAATATCCTCATCGATGACACGAACACGGCCGCGAGCCCCATACCCACCAACGCCCGGGCAGCGACGGCAAAACCGAAATTCGGGGCAAGCCCGAACGCGACGGCCCCCAGTGCGGCGACGAGACTGAAAAGCACGATCGTCTTCTTCGGCCCCCAGGAATCGGACAGGATGCCGACCGGGACCTGCATCGCGGCATACGGGTAAAAGTAGGCGGACGCAAGGACCCCGAGAACGGTGGCCGATATATGAAAGCTTGACACGAGGTCCTGCGCGATCACCGCGGGGGACACCCTGTGGAAATAAACAATGAGGTACTGGGCTGAAAGAATGATAAAAAGTGTCCGCCTGTGCCGGTTCAACGTGTTGTCCCCTGTTATTTTGCGAATGACCCAAAACAATACTTTGCACGGGACGGCTTTTTCAAGTAAAATAAAAGCACTTCGACGGGTACGAAATAACTGAAATGAACACGGCAACGCTACGCACACTTCTCGATGTCGTCAAGGGCAGAACGCGCCCCGATTGCGTCATTACCAACGGTAAAGTCATCAATGTCTTTACGAACAGCGTTGAGGACACGTCGGCGGTTGTCATAAAAGACGGCTTCATAGCATCCGTAGAAGGCAACGGCAAGGCCCAGGGGTACGACGCGCTTGAGGTGATCGATGCCGGGGGGTCGTATCTCTGCCCGGGCTTTATCGACGCGCACACACACATTGACAGCCTGTACCCGTTTTATTCATTCGCTCCGTATGCGGTCCGCGGGGGGACAACGACCGTTGTCACCGAAACGAGCGCCGTTGCGTGCGCATGCGGAATGGAAGGCGTCGCTGCATTCACAGAAAGCACGCGGGGCTACCCGGTGCGCTGCTACTTTCTCGCTCCTCCGCTTACCCCCCCCTTTCCCGCGATGGAAGGATCGAAGGGCCTGACGTTCGCCGAGTTCAAAAAGTTTCTGAAACGGGACGACGTTGTCGCGATCGGGGAGGCGTACTGGACCCGCATCGTGGAGGGGGACCGCCGTATCCTCAGCCAGGCGGCGGCGGCCCTTGACCTCAACAAAAAGCTCGACGGGCATGCCGCCGGGGCGCGCGGCAGGAGGCTTATCGAGTACGCCCTGACGGGCATCACATCCTGTCATGAATCCATCACCGTGGACGAGGTCATCGAGAAACTCCGGCTCGGGATCTACATCATGATCAGGCAGGGCTTCGTCCGCAAGGAACTCCCCGAGCTTTTCCGCCTCAAGGACATGGACATCGACACGAGGCGGCTGATCCTGACCTCGGACGTCTTTGACGCGGTCATGCTGATAGAGGAAGGCTACCTCGACTCGATCGTCAGGGATGCAATATCATACGGTTTCAAGCCCATCGACGCGATAAAGATGGCGACGATCAACCCGGCCGACTATTACGGCCTGCGGCATCTCGGCGCGATCGCACCTTTGCGCCACGCGGACATCCTGTTCCTCGACAGCATCGAAGATGTCTCGGTGAAAAGGGTCATGGCGGGGGGCAAGATGGTCTTCGATGACGGGAAACACCTCGAGGATGCAAGGCCCCACCACTATCCCGAATCCGCGCGGAACACCGTCAAAGCGCAGAAGATAACCCCCGTCGACCTCAAGGTGCCCGCAAGGGGCGGCCGGGGCACGGTGCGCGTCATCAAGGTGCTCAACCAGACGATAACCCAGGAGATCGCATGGGAGCCGCCGGTCAGGGACGGATACCTCGAAAAGGACCTTTCATCCGACATAATCCCCGTTTGCGTGATAAACCGCTATAACAGCTCCATCAAGGGCAAGGGGTTCATCACGGGCACGGGGATAAGGCAGGGTGCCTTCGCAACAACCCTTATCTGGGACACGGGCAACATCCTCACCATGGGGAGCTCCGAAGATGACATGGCAGAGGCGGTCAACCGCCTCATCGATCTTCACGGGGGCACCGTCATAGTCAAGGACGGGGATGTCATCTTCGAATTCCCGATGCCTGTTTTCGGGACCATGCCCTTAGGGAGCATCCCCGAGATCGCCGCCAAAACGCAGGAGATGGTAACCAGCATCCGCAAGATAGGCGTCACCCTCGAGCGGCCGTTCCTCACCCTGCAGACCATCCCCTTCTCCGGCCTTCCGTTCCTGCGCATCACCGATAAAGGCCTCGCCGACATAAAGAACCGCCGCCTCGTACCACTGTACCTCTAGGCCCGAAAGTGGTCTCAAGCTTGAAACAAAGTCTGTACCTGTGTTAAGTTAGCTCGTTTATGGAAAATACTATCGAAAGAGCGTCACTTACCGGGACAGTCAAGGCGTGGGTGCAATTGTCGAGGCCTCCGTTCCACACCGTCGGGGTTTTCCCGTTCGTTCTGGGAACGCTTCTTGCGTGGAGACTTGATAATGTTTTCAACCTCCCGCTTTTCATTCTGGGGACGGTCGCCGTGGTGTTCATCATGCTCGCGACGTATTATGGCGGCGAATACAGCGATGTCATGGAAGACAGGCTTTCGGCCTCGATGGACAGGAACGCGTTTTCCGGCGGGACCCAGGTCATTATAAAGGACCGCCTTCCCCGGCAATACCCGCACGTTGCAAGTTATGTCGCCCTCGGGCTTACCGTCATCACGGGGCTTATCATACAGTTCAAGTACGATACCGGCCCGCTCACGATACCGCTCGGCGTTATAGGCATCCTGTCAGGGTTCTTCTACTCGATGATGCCGGTCCGGTGGGTCACGCGGGGCGTGGGCGAGATGCTCATCGGGTTCTGCTACGGCTGGCTCCCGGTGGCGGTGGCATATTACCTGCAAACAGGCAGGATACACAGCGTCATCCATTTCATGTCAATACCGATAGCCTGCACCATATTCAATGTCATCCTGATAAACGAATTCCCCGACCATCCCGCGGATCTTATCGCGAGAAAG
>JADHED010001466.1_pt1 | contig 19850 bp, 12 predicted proteins | sample 8952041 | NCBI WGS metagenome assembly JADHED01 (sample SAMN16124423, study PRJNA663239) | bioreactor sludge metagenome | isolation source: sludge (control) | place: India:Bengaluru | collected 2018-09-08
CCGACTCACCCGGCCGCCCCGCCCGCCCACCGGGCCCGCTCGCGCGGCTGCCCCCGGCGCGCACCCCGCCGCCGCGTCCCCGCCCCCGGGAAGTTGGACCGTCGTGATCGCGACGAGCCTGGTCCTCGTCTGCACGCTCGCCTTCGCCGTGGTGTTCGCGGTGCTCGCCGGCCTCGCCGCGGCCATTCGCCTGCTCACCGTCCTGTTCCCCGCCAGGTCCCCCGCCACCGACGCCGTGCTCGTCGCGGCGATCGCCGACACCGTGGCCACGGCCCTGCCGGGGACGGTCGTGACGCGCATCGAGGAGGAGTCGTGATGCTCACAGGGACGTCGAAGCGGATTCGCGTGCAGCTCACCACGTTCCGCGATGGCCTCCAGAGTTCCTTCGGCGGCAAGGTGCGCCTGAAGGACGTGCTGCCCGCCATGGCGTTCGCCGCCAGGGAGGCGGGCATCCGCCACTTCGAGTTCGGCGGCGGCGCGCGCTTCCAGGCCCCGTACTTCTACGTCGGCGAAGACCCCTTCGCCTGCCAGGACGAGATGCGCCGCGCCGTCGGCCCCGACGCCGACCTCCAGGTGCTGACGCGATCGGTCTCCGGCGTCACGCTCACCACGCAGCGGCTGAGCACGCTCACGCTCCAGGCGCGCCTCATGAAGGCGCACGGCACCACCTGGAACCGCAACTTCGACTACATGAACGACGCCGCCAACCTCGCGCGCACCGGCCAGCCCATCGCCGACGCCGGGCTGCACCACCAGGTGGCCGTCGCGATGATGGGCCTGCCGTTCGCCGACCCCGTGGTGCACACCGCCGAGTTCTACGTGGACACCATCCGCCAGGTGATGGCGCGCGGCGTCACCTTCCACTCCGTGTGCATGAAGGACGCCTCGGGCACCACCGACCCGCGCACCTGCTACGAGACGGCCGCCGGGCTCAGGAAGATCCTGCCGCCCGAGGTGCTGCTCTGGCAGCACACCCACGACACCGCCTCGCTCGCCGTCTCGCAGTACCTCGCCGGCCTCGAGGGCGGCGTGGACGGCATCGACCTCTCGGTGCGCCCGATGGCCTCGGGCACGGTGCAGCCGGACGTGCGCTCCATGTGGCACGCTCTCAAGGGCACCGGCTTCACGCTCGACATCGACGTGTCGAGGATGGACGAGCTCGAGCAGGTGCTCGCCGACGGGCTGAAGGAGTACGACTTCGACCCCGCCACGACCACCGCCGACGCGCGCGTCGTGGCCTTCCCCATGCCCGGCGGCGCCATCGGCCCCAACGTCCACATGATGAAGGAGGCCGGCATCCTCCACCGCTACGGCGACGTCCTGCGCGAGTTCCCCGTCGTCGTCAAGGCCGGCGGCGCGTTCACCAGCGTCACGCCCGGCAGCCAGCAGTACTGGCTGCAGGCCTTCTACAACGTGCTGCACGGCCGCTGGAAGAAGATCGAGCCGGGCTTCGGTCGCGCGGTGCTCGGGTACTTCGGCCGCACGCCGCTGCCGCCCGACCCGGACGTGGTGCGCCTCGCCTCGGAGCAGCTGAAGCTCGAGCCCTTCACGCAGGACCCGCTCGACGCGGCGCCCGACAGCCTGGACGTCGCCAGGCGCGCCCTCGCCGAGCGCAACCTCCCGCTCACCGACGAGCACGTCTTCCTCGTGGCCGCCGCCATCGTCCCGGGCAAGGACATCGAGCTGAACGAAGGCCTGCGCCTGCTCACCGGGAAGGCGAAGATCTCGCTGCCGCTGAGGAAGGCTGACGCGCCGGCACCCGCCGCGGCCCCGGCTCCGCAGGCCGCGCCGGCCGCCGCGGCCACCCCGCCGCCCGCGCCCGCACCCCTGCTGTCCGGTCCCGTCACGACGACGTGCACCGTCGTCGAGGGCGGGACGACGCGACGGTTCCGCATCACCATCGAGCGCCCGGCCGACGTGGCCGGGGCGGCGGCCGTGGCCAGCCCGGCCTCCGCCGCCGTGGCCGTCGCCGAGCCGCCGCGCCCCTCGACGGCGACGCCGGTCTTCTCGCCCTTCGAGGGCAAGACCGACCTGGTCGAGATCAGGGTCCGGCCAGGCGACGTCGTGGCCGAGGGACAGGTGGTCGCCGCCGTCGAGGCGATGAAGGCCAAGCACGACGTGCGCGCCCCGCGCGCCGGCCGCGTGCTCAGCATCGACGCGGAGCTCGGCAGCTCGGTGCACGCCGGACGCTCGATCCTCACGATCGGAGACTGAGATGGATGCCCTGCTGCCGCTCTGGACGGAGTCGGGGCTGGCCGCCCTCGGGTGGCGCAACCTCGTGATGTTCGGCGTGGGCGGACTGCTGATCTTCCTCGCCGTGCGGAAGAACTACGAGCCGCTGCTGCTGGTGCCCATCGGCTTCGGCGCCATCGTCGCCAACCTGCCGATGGCGATGATGAGCGCGTCGGACGCGCCCGTGGCGGCCACGGGCGCCCTCGGCATCAGGCCCCTGCTGCAGATGGTGTACGACGCCGGAATCCGGACCGAGTTCCTCCCGCCGGTGATCTTCCTCGGCGTCGGCGCGCTCACCGACTTCCGCCCGCTCATCAGCCGCCCGCTCACCTTCATGCTCGGCGCGGCCGCGCAGCTCGGGGTGTTCGTGGCGGCCGTCGGCGCGCACTCCCTGCTCGGCTTCACGCCCGAGGAGTCGGCCTCGGTCGGCATCATCGGCGGCGCGGACGGCCCAACGACGATCTTCCTCACGGCCATCCTCGCGCCGCACCTGCTCGGGGCCGTCGCCGTGGCCGCCTACTCCTACATGGCGCTCGTGCCGATCATCCAGCCGCCGGTGCTGCGCCTGCTCACCACCGAGCGCGAGCGCTGGATCGACATGCCGCAGGCCAGGCCGGTGTCGGAGACCGCGGTGATCGTGTTCCCCGTCGCCACCGCCGTGCTCGCCTCGCTCGCCGTGCCCGCGTGCGCGCCGCTCGTCGGCATGCTCATGTACGGCAACCTGCTGCGCGAGTGCGGCGTCACGGAACGCCTCTTCAAGACGGCCGGCGGCCCGCTCATCAACGTCGTGACGATGTTCCTGGCGCTCACGATCGGCGCGACGATGGACGGGCGGACCTTCCTGCAGCCGTCCACGCTCTACGTGCTGGCGCTGGGCGCGGTGGCGTTCGTGTTCAGCACCGCGGGCGGGATCCTGTTCGCCAAGGCCATGAACCTGGTGCTGCCGGCGCGCATGCAGGTGAACCCCTGCATCGGCGCGGCGGGCGTGTCGGCCGTGCCGATGTCGGCGCGCGTCGTGCAGACCTTCGTCTCCAACGCCACCAACGGCAAGGTGAACCCCCTGATGCCGGCCATGGGCCCGAACGTCGCGGGGGTGATCGGCACGGCGGTGGCGGCCGGGGCGTTCATCTCGTTGCTGCGCTGACGCCGCTCGCCGGCGCGCGCAGGCGGAGGCTGGCATGGCCGCGGCGTCGCCCGGCGCCACGCGCGCGCTCCCCCTCGAGGCCGCGCTCACCGCGCTCGAGTCGGCGCTCTCGGTGGTGTTCCCGAGCGCCGCGGGCGTGGCGGCGGCCTGCCTCGCGGTGCGCCACGCCGGCCTCGACGCCTCCGACGCCGGGGCCCTCTCCCGCCTCGCCGCGCTCGTCCGCACTCGTCACGGCCCGGCCGCGCAGCCCGTCGTCACGCTGCTGTGCGAGCTGGCGGAGGGCACCGCGCACCCCTGGTCCGCGCTCGAGGCGCTGCTCGGCAGCACGGTGGCCGACACCTGCGCGCGCGGGCTCGAGACGGCGCGTCGGCGCGTCGAGGCCGGAACGCTGGCGGTCGACGTGGGGATGGCGGGTGCGCTGGCCCGCCTGGCGGCGCGCGACGACAGCCCCCTGTTGCAGCCGGAGGCGATGGCGCAGGTGGCGCGGCTGCTGCGCGCCGTGCGGCCGCGCGACGGCGCCGGCGACGACCCGCTTTCGGCGCTTCTCGTGGAGGGCGAGCCCGCGTCGCTGCGGCACCTCGCCGCGCGGGTGCTCGACCTGTCGGGCGCGCTCCCCACCGCCTCGCTCGCCGCGCGCCTGCTCGGCGAGGACGATGCGCGGCGGCTGGCGCGGGTGCTGGCCTACACGCGGGCCGGGCACCTCGACCTCGCCCGGCTGGTCCCCGGCCCAGGCGCGCGCGCGCCGGTCGCCGCGTGCCTCGCCGCAGCAGAGCCGTGCTGCGGACCGGCGCTCCTGGCCGACATCGTCGGCGAGCTGGGCTGGCCCCGGGTGAACCTCGGCCTGACGGCCTCCCGCGTGGCCGGCGTGTCGGTGGACGGCTCGCTGCCCTTCCTCCTGCGGCCGGCGCTGGCCGGCGTCGCCGCGTCGTGCCGGGGCGCGGGGCGCGAGTTCGACCGCGTGCTGATCGTGGCGCAGGGGGGCGCCTGGGACACGCGCGAGGCCGCCTCGTCGGCCAACGACGCCATCGACCGCTTCCGCGCCTACAACCTCGCCCACGCCGGCGTGCTCGCCGACATCCTCGACGTCGCGCCGCTCGACGCGCCGCGCGTGCACACGATCCTCCGCAAGATGGATCCCATCACCGCGGAGTTCGCGGCGCTGTTCGCGTCCCGATCGGAGGAGTGCGCGGCGCTGCCGGGCCTCTACGACGGCCTGAAGCGCCGCATCCTCGCCGAACTGGAGACGGCCGCGCCCGGCCGCCCGCTGTCGGTGGAGCTCACCCGGCTGGTGCAGATGTTCGAGGACCCGCCCTCGCTCGCCGGCGTGCGCACGCTGCACGGGCTGAAGCGCTACCTCCACCAGCGGGGCCTGGCACTCGGCTTCGGCCTGCTCGAGGCGAGCGGCGGCACCAACCGCACCGTCGACCTGCTCGTCGCCTCCGCCGAGCGTGCGCTCACGACGGTGCGCCGCATCGAGTACGTGGACTTCGATCCCGACGAGCCCGGCCCCAGTGACGCGCCCGCCCTCCCCTACGCGGTCGCCATCGTCGCCGATGCGTTCGCCCGCCACGCCCTGCTCGGCGGCGCCACCGCGCTGCCGCGCGTCCGGGTGTTCTGCTACGGCAACGAAGTCCACTACTTCGTGTCGTTCCGCAACCACCCGGTGTTCATCCGCATCGACTACTCGCCGCCACTCGGCGGCGGCATGATCGACCTGGCCTACTACGGCGTCAGCAAGTTCGAGATCGACAGCCACCCCGCCATCGGGCTGGAGGCGCTGCAGGCCGTCTTCCGGCGCCTCGACTTCTTCGTCGAGGTGGACACCACGCGCGTGCACGCCCGCTACGACAAGGAGCGCGCGCTCGACCTCGGCGATCTCTGCGAGAAGGCCGAGGCCCTGTTCCGCCTGGTGCCCTACCTGATGGACCTGGACTGGATCGTCGGCAGCCTCGACCTGCCCTCCGGGGCGCGTCACGCCGTCGCCGAGGGTTGGGCGGACCTGTTCGCGCGCTGGGGCGTGCTGCCCACGGATCGACTGCTCACGGCAGACCGCCTCGGCATCGTGACCGCGCGCGAGGCGCGGCCGGAAGGCCCCCGCGAGATCCGCTGGGACGGCGTCGCCCCCTACCGCGACACGGTGAGCGGGCGCCCCGGCGCCGACTGGGTGGAGCTGCTGCACGACGCCCTCGGCTCGCGCGGCATCCGCCTGCCCGGGCTGGCCCGCCAGCGCTGCGCGGGCCAGGTTCCCCTGGAGCGCCACCTCCTCCGGCCGCTGGAGGCGGCCCTGGCGCGAGGCGAACTCGTCGAGGCGCACGGCGACCTGCGGCCAGCCTCCGCCGACACGTTCGAGCGCGAGCACGAGGCGCATCGCTTCGCCGCGATCCTCGCCGCCGGGCCCGTGGCCATTGGCCCCGCCGCCCGTCTCGCGCGCCTCGCGGCGGCCCTCGAGCGCACCCTGCAGTTCGAGACGACGGGCAGCGTGAACGGGTACGACGTGCAGCGCGCCGCCCTCGTCCTGCGCGGCGAGTCGGGCGCGATCGTCGTCCTGCGCGACGAGCGCGGGTTCGCAAGGCTCGCGCTGCACGCGCCGGACGGCGCCATCGGCCGGCGTCGCGCCGGGCCCGACGCGCCGTGGAGCGACCTCGCCTCCTGCGACGTGGGCGCGCTCGCGCGGCTCCTCCGCCGCAACAACTTCCTGCCCGCGTGGATCGACGCCGCCGACGAGGACGCCCCCGACGCGACGCAGGTCGCCGCCACCTTTCGCACGCCGCCGCCAGGGGCGCGGCACCGCCACGCCGCGGGCGCCCCCGCCCTTCCGTGCCTCAGGGCGTCGCCCGGCCGCGCCGTGGGCCTGGCCCGCCTCGGCCTCGTCCACCGCCGCCCCGAGGACCTCGACGGCGGCGTGCTGTTCGCCGCCACGCTCTCCCCCGAGGACCAGGCCGCGCTCCACCACGCCGTCGCCGTGGTGGGCACGGGCGGCGGCATCCTGAGCCACGCGGGCCTGATGGCCGTGCAGTGCGGCCGGCCCGCGCTGGTGATGCGGGGCACGTGGCGCGAGGACCCCGGCGGCCGGCCCTCGATCGCCTACCAGCGCGTGGAGTTCGACGAGCGCCATCGCGAGGTCCAGGCCTTCCACGTCGTCGAGCGCTCGAACGTCCGGGAGCGAGAGGACGCGATCCACGAGGGCGACCTCGTCGTCGCCGACGCGGACGAGGGCGAGCTGATCGATCTCGGCCAGGACGCGGCCGCGCTGGCCCTGCACGACGACCTGCGCGACCTCGAGGCCGCCGCGCGCGGGCTCGCCACCGCCACCACCCCCGAGGACGTGCTGGCGCAACGCGGGCGCCGCCTGCGGGCCGCCCACCAGCTCGAACGCCTGTTCGGGCGCCTGGACGACCCGGCCCTCGTCGAACATGCCGTCCGCACGCTGCTGGCGTCGGTGGTCGGGCGCGGCGGCCACCATCGCGACGAGACCTGGCTCCTCCGGTTGCTGTCGGAACGGCCGGCGACGGCCGGCGTGGCCCGCGACTGCCTGCGCCGGGACGCCAGCGACCTGTCGGCACGGGCGACGAGCGCCTTCGCGAGCGCGATGCGCCTGCTGCCGGACGCGACGCTGCCCGGCGAGGTGCTCGCGCTGCGGACGCGGGCGCTCGCCCTGCTCGACGCCGCGCGTGACGTGCGTGGCGTGCTGGCGGACGCCGGGGCGACGCCGCCGGCCTGCGAGGCCGATGTTCGCGCGCTCGACGACCTGGCGGCCGACCGCCTTCGCGCCGTGCACGCGGCGATCGCGCGGACCGTCGCGGACGAGTCCGGCCACCTCCCCGGGCGGATGCCGCGACGGCACGCCGTGCGGGTGGCCCGCGACATCGAGACGGTGGTGACCGTCTCCCCCGCCGGGCAGGAGCGCGTGCGCCGCGCCGCCCGCGATCTCGAGAGCGGCGATCGCGCCCGGCTCGACGAGCTGTCGGGGCGCCGCGTGGTGTGGCCCGCGGACGGCGGACTGGAGATCGAGCCGCTGGCCGGCGCGAAGGCTGCCAACCTCGCGGAGCTCGGCCGCCTCGGCGTCGCGTCGCTCGTGCCCCCCTGGTTCGCGGTGACCGACCGCGCCTTTCGCGAGGCGCTCGGGGCGCCGGCGCCGCTCCGGCCTGGCTCGCCCTGGGCGGCGACCGGGGACGCCGTCACGCTGGCCGGCGCCATCGACGCCGTGGCGGCCCGTGCCGACACGTCGCCCGAGCAGCAGTCGGCGCTCATCCGGCAACTGTGGCTCGACGTCCGCCTGCCCGACCAGTTGGTGGACGAGGTGGGCGCCGCCTACCGCCGCCTCGGCGACGGCGGCGATCCGTTCGTCGCCATCCGCTCGTCGGCCCGCGAGGAGGACACCGCCGGCGCCGTGCGCGCGGGCGAGTTCGACACGTTCCTGTTCGTGCGCGGCACGCCGGCCGTGCTCGAGCACCTGCGGCGCGCGTGGAGCGGCCTGTGGACCGCACGCGCGATTCACGATCGCCGCGCCTCTGGGCGCGCGGGCCTCGGCGAGGGCGGCGGCGTGATCGTCCAACGCATCGTCCTGTCGCGGGTGTCGGGGGTGATGCAGACGGTGAACGTGGCCGAGGGCCGGCCGCGCGAGCTGGTGATCGACGCCGGCCTCGGCCTGGGCGAGGGCGTGGTGTCGGGGCTCGTCGCCGCCGACCACATCGTCGTCTCGAAGGACGAGGACCCGGAGACCATGCCCCTGCGGTTCCGTTACGTCACGGCGGACAAGCGCGCGCGCGTGATCTTCGACGAGCGCCGCGGCACCGGCACGGTGCGCGCCGACGTGCTCTCGCACCAGCGCCTGCGGCCCGCGCTGGAGTACGTCGAGCTGGTGGAACTGGCGTGCGCGGCACGGCGCCTGGAAGCCGCGTACGGCCATGCCCTCGACATCGAGTTCGGGTTCGACGAGGCGGGGCTGCGACTGCTGCAGGTGCGGCCCGTGCCGGGGTCGCGCGCGGCCTGGCACGATGCGCTCGAGCGGCACCCGCTGCGCGCGCGCGAACCGTCGGCCGCCGGCCGGGCCGACGCCACATCGACGAGGCGTCACCATGGTGAAGCGTGAGGAGGCACTCGAGTACCACGCCGGGCGGCGCGCCGGCAAGATCGAGGTGCGCGCCACCAAGCCCTGCGTGACGGCCCGCGAACTGCGCCAGGCCTACCTGCCGGGTGCGTCGTTCGCGTGCGAGGCCATCGCCGCCGACGCGGCCGCGGCCGCGCGGTACACGTCGCGCGCCAACCTGGTGGGCATCCTCACCAACGGCTCCGCCGTGCCCGGCCTCGGCGACATCGGCCCGCTCGCGGCCAAGCCGATGCAGGAGGGCGTCGCGCTGCTCTTCAAGCGCCTGGCGGACATCGACGCCTTCGACCTGGAGATCGACGCGCCCGACGCCGAGACGTTCGCCGAGACGGCGCGACGGCTGGCGCCCACCTTCGGCGCGCTGGTGCTGAAGGACCTGCGCGCGCCCGACGGCCTGCTCGTCTTCAACCGCCTGCGCACCGGCCTGGGCATCCCCGTCTTCCACGAGAACCTGCAGAGCACGGCGGTGGTGGCCATCGCGGCGCTCGTCAACGCGCTCGCGCTGGCCGACAAGGAGGTGGCCTCGGCCCGCGTGGTGATCTGCGGGGCCGGCACGGTCGGCGTGGGGTGCGCCCGGCTCGCGCTCGCGCTGGGGGTGCGGCCCGACCAGCTTCTCGTGTACGACCGGCACGGGCTGCTGCACCCCGGCCGGCCCGACCTCACGCCCGACCAACGCGGGCTGGCGATCTCCGCCGGCCCGCGCGCGCTCGCCGACGGCGTGCGCGACGCCGACGTGCTGCTGGGCGCCTCCGCCAGTCACGCGATCACGCCCGACATGGTGCAGGCGATGGCGCGCTTCCCGGTCGTGATCGCGCTCGCCACGCCCGAGCCCGAGATCTCCTACCACGCCGCCCGCCGCTCGCGCCGCGACGCCATCGTCGCCACGTCCCAGTCGGCGCTGCCCAACGCCGTGCTCGACCTCCTGAGCTTCCCCTACATCCTGCGCGGCGCGCTCGACGTGCAGGCCACCTGCATCACCGACGGCATGCTGCTCGCGGCGGCCCGGGCGCTGGCCGACCTGGCCCGCGAGGAGGTGGTGGACGAGGTGAGCCGCGCGTACGGCCGCGAGCGGTTCGCCTTCGGCCCGGAGTACCTGCTGCCGAAGGCGATCGATCCGCGCATCCTCGTCCGCGAGTCGGCGGCGGTCGCCCGCCGCGCCGTGGAGGAGGGCGTCGCCCGCCTGCCGCTCGAGGCGGGCCCGTACCAGGAGTCGCTGCACGTGCGCATCGGCACCGGCCGCGAGGCGCTGCGGCGCCGGGTGGTGAAGGCCCGGCAGGAGTGCCCGCGCGTCGTGTTCCCCGAGGGGGCGCACGAGACCATCCTCCGCGCGGCCAGCATCCTCGCCGACGAGGGCGTCGCCCGGCCGGTGCTCCTCGGGCGCGAGGCCGACGTGCGCCGCGCCGTCGAGGACCTGGGCGTGGAGGCGGCGGGCTTCACGGTGATCGACCCCGCGCGCGACGCGCGGCGCGCGGCCTACGTCGACCGCTACTTCGAGATGCGCGGCCGCCGGGGCGTGATGCGCTCCACCGCGGCCGACCTCCTGGGGCGCCACGAGTACTTCGCCGCGATGATGGTGCACAGCGGCGACGCCGACATGATGATCTCGGGCGTCGCCTCCCATTACGTGGACTCGATCCGCGTGATCCTCGAGGTGATCGGCACCGCGCCGGGCGTCCGCCGCGTGTCGAGCCACTACATGGTGCTGCTGCCCCGCGGCGTCTACTTCCTCACCGACTGCGCCGTGAACATCGACCCCGACGCCGAGGCCCTGGCCGAGCACGCCCTGCTCACGGCCGGCTGCGCCCGGGCGCTCGGTGTCGAGCCGCGCGTGGCCATGCTGTCGTTCTCGAACTTCGGGAGCGTGGACCACCCCCTCGCGCGGAAGGTGCGGCGCGCCACCGAGATCGTGGCCGCGCGCGCGCCGGCGCTGGTGGTGGACGGCGAGATGCAGATCGCGACGGCGCTCGACCGCGCGGTGCGCCAGGAGTACTTCCCGTTCTCGCGCCTCGACGCCGACGCCAACGTGCTCGTGTTCCCGGACCTCGAGGCGGGCAACATGGCCATGCAGGTGCTGCAGCACCTGGCCGAGGCCGTGGTGGTCGGCCCCGTGCTGATGGGCACGCGCCTGCCCGCGCACCTCATCCAGTACGGCTCGTCGGTGGAGGAGGTGGTGCACCTGGCCGCCACGGGCATCGCGCAGGGGGCTGGCCTGCGCGCGGCGACGCACGCCGGCCCGTGACGCGCGTTGGACGACCTCGTGCGCGAGGTCCACATGCGAGGCCCGCTGTGGGCGACGCCGGACCGGATCGGCGGGGAGACAGTCATGGTAGCCGGAACCCGGCCCCCTTGCGGAGGCGCCCGCACCCTGACAGGATCCGCCCCGACTGCCCGGGAGGTCCCTCCATGCGTCCACGTGCCCGCCGTCCAGGTCCCTGGCTCCTGCTCGTCGCCGTCGTCGCGCTCGCCGGCACGTTCACACGCGCCCAGCCCCGGAGCGCGGCCGACTTCACGCTCGAGCAGGTGAAGAGCTACCCGTATCCGGCCGAGTTGACCGCCGCCGCCACCGGGGCCCGCATCGCCTGGACCTTCAACGAGCGCGGCCAGCGCAACATCTGGGTGGCCGAGGGCCCGGCCTGGACCGCCCGGCGCCTCACCGACTACACCGACGACGACGGGCAGGAACTGACGTCGGTGTCGATCTCGGCCGACGGCGCGCACGTGGTCTACGTGCGCGGCGGCGACCACGGGTCCAACTGGGACGACGACCTGCCGGTGAACCCGCTGGGCACGCCGACCCCGCCGCCCGTCCAGATCTGGACGGTGCCCTTCGCCGGGGGCACGCCGGTGGCCATCGGCGAGGGCGGCACCCCCACGATCTCGCCGCGCGGCGACCGGGTGGCCTTCGAGCGCGATCGCCAGGTCTGGGTGGCCCCGGTGGACGGCTCGACGCCGCCGAAGCGGCTGTTCACCGCGCGGGGCGCCAATGGCGACCCGCAGTGGTCGCCCGACGGCGCGCGCCTCGCCTTCGTGTCCAATCGCGGCACGCACGCCCTCATCGGGGTGTACACGGACGAGCGCACCCCGCTCGCCTGGCTCGCGCCGAGCACCTCCCGCGACGGCAGCCCGCGCTGGTCCCCCGACGGCACCCGCATCGCGTTCGTGCGGCGTCCCGGCCAGGGCGGCGCCCCGGAGCCCGTGCTCGAACGTCGCCACCTGCCCTGGGGCATCTGGACGGTGGAGGTCGCCACGGGCGTCGCGAAGCGGGTGTGGCAGGCGCCCGAGACGCTGCGCGGGTCGATGCCGACGACGCACGGCGGCGCCAACCTGCACTGGGCCGACGGGCACATCGTGTTCCTGTCGTACGAGGACGGGTGGCCGCACCTCTACGCCATGCCGGAGGGCGGCGGCGCCGCGCGCCAGCTCACCCGCGGGACGTTCATGAACGAGCACGTCGTGCTCGCCCCCGATCGCCGCACGCTGTACTCGTCGGCCAACGCGGGCGACACGCCCCACGACATCGACCGGCGCCACGTGCTGCGCGTGCCGGTGGACGGGTCGGGCGCCACGGTGCTGACGCCGGGGACCGGGATCGAGTGGACGCCGGTCGTCACCGGCGACGGGCAGTGGGTGGCCTACCTCGCGGCGACGGCGCAGCGCCCGCCGCTGCCGCACGTGCGCCCGGCGGCGGGGGGTGAGGCGCGTGCCATCGCGGCGGACCGACTGCCGGCGGACTACCCGTCCGCCCACCTGGTCACGCCAGCGCCCGTCACCTACAAGGCCGAGGACGGCGTCGAGGTGCACGCGCAGCTGTTCGAGCGGCCCGGCGGCGCGGCGAAGAAGCCGGCCATCGTCTACGTGCACGGCGGCCCGCCACGGCAGATGCTGCTCGGCTGGCACTACTCCGACTACTACGCCAACGCCTATGCCATGAACCAGTACCTGGCCAGCCGCGGCTTCGTGGTGCTGTCGATCAACTTCCGCCTCGGCATCGGCTACGGCTACGAGTTCCACCGGCCGCCCAACGCGGGCGCGCAGGGCGCCTCCGAGTACCTCGACGTGAAGGCCGCGGCACACTACCTGCGGTCGCTGCCGCAGGTGGACGCGGCGCGCGTCGGCATCTACGGCGGCTCATACGGGGGCTACCTCACGGCGCTCGCGCTGGCGCGCAACTCCGACCTGTTCGCGGCCGGCGTGGACATCCACGGCGTCCACGACTTCACGGCCGGCACCACGGGCGCGGGCGCGGCGCTGCAGGCCGCGATGTCGGGCGCCTCGCGCCTCGAGCCCACCGACCGCGACAAGGCGCTCGAGGTGGCGTGGCAGTCGTCGCCCGTGTCGTCGGTGGCGACGTGGCGCTCGCCCGTGCTGCTGATCCACGCAGACGACGACCGCAACGTCCGCTTCTCGCAGACCGTGGACCTCGTGCGGCGGCTGGAGAAGCAGAAGGTGCCGTTCGAGGAGATCGTGATCGTCGACGACACGCACCACTGGATGCGCCACGCCAACCAGTTGCGCGTGAACGCGGCGACAGCGGATTTCTTCGAGAGGACTTTCAGGTAGGGGCCGGGCATGCCCGGCCCGGCTCCCCACGGCCGGCCATCACCGCACGCCGGGCCCTGGGCGCGAGGCCGTCCCCTCGTTGTCGTGCCCGTCGGCGCGGCGCGCCCCTCACGCGAAGCGCGCGCGGAGGCGCGCGTACTCCTCCGGCGTGTCGATGTCGAGGACCACGCCCTCGTCCTCGACGTCGACCCAGCGCTGCCGCCCGGCGAAGCGGCGCAGCACCGACTTCGCGCCGTCGGGGGAGGGCGCGCGCAGGGCGTCGAACGCCTCGCGGCCGAAGACCACCGGGTGGCCGTGGCGGCCGCGCACGCGCGGCCGCGCCACGGGGGGGTGCCCGTCGGCGAAGGCCGCCCCCCCCCCCCCGCCCCACCCCCCGGGGGGGGGGGGGGCGCCGCCCCCCCGGCCCCCCCGCCACGGGGGGGTGCCCGTCGGCGAAGGCCGCCAGCAGGCGCGTCACGGTGTCGGCGGCCACCAACGGGTGATCGACGAGCGTCACGATCACGCCTCCCACCCCTGGCCGGTCGACCAGCGCGAGCCCGGCACGAATCGACGAGGCCTGGTCCGCCCCCGGCGCGTCGTTGCGCACGAGGCGCACGGGCCAGGCCGGCGGCCAGCCCTCCGCCTCGGCCGCGATGGCGTCGTGGTGCGGCCCGGTGACGACGATCACCTCGGGCACGCCCGCGTCGAGCAGTGTGCCGACGATGCGCGCGAGGAAGGTGCGGTCGCCGAGGCGCAGCAGCGCCTTGGGCGATCCCATGCGGGTGGACGCCCCACCGCTGAGCACGAGAGCCGGCACGATCATGGCGTTCTCCTCCCGGCCTCCAGCGTACTCCGGCGCGGGGGCGAGGGGCGTAGAATGGAAGCACCTTCCGGCGGCACGCCGTCCGCCGCCCGTTCTCCCTGGAGCCCAGCCATGAGCACACCGTGGCAGCAACGATACGCGCAGCGCATGCAGCGGATGACGAGCTCGGCCGTCCGCGAGCTGCTGAAACTGACGAGCCGCCCCGAGGTGATCTCCTTCGCCGGGGGCCTGCCGTCGCCCGAGGTGTTCCCCGTCGAGGAGGTGCGCGCGGCCGTCGATCGCGTGCTGACGCGCCACGGCACGAGCGCGCTCCAGTACAGCACCACGGAGGGCTACGCGCCGCTGCGCGAGTTCATCGCGGCGAGCATGGCCCGCTACGGCATCCGCGTGGGCCTCGACCACATCGTCATGACCACCGGGTCGCAGCAGGCGCTCGACCTGATCGGCAAGGTGCTGATCAACCGGGGCGACCGCGTGCTCACCGAGACGCCGTCGTACCTGGCGGCCATCCAGGTGTTCACGTCCTACGGCGCCGAGTTCGTCACGGTGCCGGTGGACGATGACGGGCTGGTGACGGCGCGGCTGGAATCGGCGCTGCGGTGCGGGCCGAAGTTCATGTACGTCCTGCCGAACTTCCAGAACCCGGCGGGCGTGACGCTGTCGCTGGAGCGCCGCCGGGACCTCGTGGCGCTGGCCGACCGCTATGGCATCCCGCTCGTCGAGGACGACCCGTACGGGCAGCTGCGCTACGAGGGCGAGCACGTGAAGCCGCTCGTGGTGCTCGACGCGGAGCTGAACAACGACCACGCCAACGGGCAGTACCGCGGCAGCGTGATCTACCTGAGCACGTTCAGCAAGACGCTGGCGCCCGGGCTGCGGCTGGGCTGGGTGGTGGCGCCGCCCGAGGTGGTGCACCGGCTGGTGATGGGCAAGCAGGGCACCGACCTGCACAGCAGCACGTTCGACCAGATGGTGGCCTACGAGGTGGTGAAGGACGGCTTCCTCGACACGCACGTGAAGCGCATCCGGCAGGTGTACGGCCGGCACCGTGACGTGATGCTCGCGGCGCTGGCGCGCGAGTTCCCGCCGGAGCTCGGCGTCCGGTGGACGCACCCGCTGGGCGGGCTGTTCCTGTGGGTGACCCTGCCGGAGGGCATGAACTCGCAGGCGCTGCTGCAGGACGCCGTGGCGCAGAACGTGGCGTTCGTGCCCGGGGCGAGCTTCCACCCCGACGGCTCGGGCGCGAACACGATGCGCCTGAACTTCAGCAACGCGAGCGAGCCGATGATCGAGGAGGGCATCGCGCGCCTCGGGCGCGTGGTGCGGGCGTCGATCGCCAGGCAGGCGCCGCGCGAGGCGGTGGCCTCGTCGTAGGGTGCGGGCGCGCCGGCGAGGACGTCGCGAAAGAGGGTAAGATTCCCCCCGTGTCAGACGTTGCCTACTCGTTGACCTGCCAGCGCTGCGGGACGGCCATGGACATGCGCGACCCGGCGCCGGGCGCCCCGTGGGTGCCGCAGCAGTTCTGGGTGTGCCCGCGCTGCGGGCGCCACTTCTGGACCACCTACGCGACGGCGACCCCAGCGCCGCCGAAGAAGGACGAGGCGGCTCCAGCCGCCTCCTGAGCCGGGCCGCCCCGTGGGCGGCCCGCGTCGGCGCGACCGGACCCGGCCGCCGCCGGCCGGCGAGCGGGGACGACCGTCCGCTTGACGGACTTCCCCCTCGCCCCTAGACTGATGCATACGACTGCATAGCCCACGTCCCAGCGGTGCGCGTGGCCACCGACGGGCGGTTGCCCGCCCAGTGGGCGACGGCCGAGTTGGCCGGATCGCTGTTCGGGCCCGTGGCGCGGGGGCGCAGTCGAACAAGATGCGGGGCCGGCTGCCCGTGCGCGGGCACGGCAGGCCCCTGAGGCTCGAGGCCCGGCTCGGGTCACGGTCGTCCGGTCGTCGACGTTCCGCCTCGTCTCTGACGTGATGCGTGCCGTTAGCCGCTGGTTGCCGTCCCGGGTGGACCTCGTAGAAGCTCCGGGCCGTCGCCCGGGGATCGTCACTCGGAGGACACGGTCATGCCAACGGGAACCATCGCGCGACTCCTGATCGACAAGGGGTTCGGCTTCATCCGCGACGAGAGCGGCACTGAGCTCTTCTTCCACCGCTCCGCCGTGCGCGGAGCCGTCTTCGAGCTGTTGCGCGAAGGCCAGCGGGTGGAGTTCGCCACCGAGGAGTCGCAGAAGGGCCCACGGGCCGGCGACGTCCGGCTCATCGAGGGCTGAGTTCGAGGCCGCGCCGCCCGGCTGTCGGCCTGCCTACGGAACGCCCGGCGTGCCCCCTCGCCGGGCGTTCGCTTTTCCCGCCAACGGACCGCTTCCGGCGCCAGCGCGGCCTGCGGTATCGTGTGTCGGCGCGTCGCGCGGGCCCCAGGTCCGCGCCACGATTCACACCGGAAGCGAACGGGGCCCGGTGGCCCTCCCGGTCTTCAAAATCGGTCGCTCCCCGCTCGTCGGGGGGGCTGGGTTCGACTCCCAGGCGCTTCCGCCACTCGACTCACCCGCGGCTGACTGACGGGGCCCGCGGGTTCGCTCGTGGCGGGCCTGGCGGCCCGCCGCGTCTGGGAGAGTGGCGTCCTGAGCGAGCCCCGATTGGGGTTATCGTTAGCGCACCATCAGCGCGCCCCCGGGAGGTGCCGTCATGTGGGGGCCGTACGTCCACCGCATCGACCCGATCATCGCCAGCGTCGGCGGCGTGCACCTCTGGTGGTACGGCCTGGGCTACACCCTGGGCTTCCTGCAGATTCACCGCGTCCTGACCCGCCAGCGCGACGCCCTCGGCCTCACCCCCCGCCAGGCCTGGAGCCTCACGCTGTACATCGTCGTGGGCGTGCTGGCCGGCGGCCGGTTCGTCGAGGTCGCCTTCGACGAGTGGCCGTTCTACAGCCGGCATCCCTGGCTGATTCCCGCCTTCTGGCTGGGCGGCATGGCGACGCACGGCCTGCTCGGCGGCGCGGCCCTCGCCACGGTGCTCTTCTGCTGGCGCTACCGGCGGCCGCTGCTGCCAATCGCCGACGCGCTCGTCGTCCCCGGGGCGCTGCTCATGGGGTTCGGGCGCATCGGCAACTTCATCGACGGGCAGATCGTCGGCCGGTTGACTGACGTCCCGTGGGCGGTGGTGTTCCCCGTCGCCGAGGGGGCGCGCCACCCGGTCGTCCTCTACGACGGCCTGAAGAACCTGCTGCTGGTGCCCTACCTGCTCTGGGTTCGGCAGCGCAACGCGACGCCGGGCGCGGTCGCGGCCCGGTTCGTCTTCTGGTACGCGTTCCCGCGGATCTTCATCGACCTCTTCCGCGACTACCCGACCCACCGGCTGGCGCTCGGCACGGGCCAGACGCTGAACCTCGCCATGGCCGCCCTTGGAGTGGTCCTGCTGGTCCGCTCTCGCCAACGGCGGCTGGGCCGGCTGGGCGGCTCGCAGGTACGGCGCATCGCGGTCACCGGCGCCGATCAGGCGCCGACGATGGGGCAGCGCGTGGCGCTCGCCACGCTGCTGGCCTTCTGCCTGACCATGCCGAGCAACTGGACCCAGGACGTGCCGGCCCGCTATGGGACGCGCCACGACGGCCTGCGGCACTCCTGGCTCTACCCCGCGATCGATACGTCCCCGCGCCCGTGACGCGGCGGAGCGGACGCGGCCGCGCTGCCGCGCGCTGGAGGAACGAGGTGTTGCCGTGACCACCGTAACCAAGGCGGCCGACCTCGCCATGCTGACCCTGTCGATCGTCCTCGGGGTCGGCTCCGTTGTGATGTTCGCCACGCTGCAGTCGGCGCGCTACGTCGACCTCGGCTGGCCGGACTCGCTGGCGCTGCCGTGGGACGCGCTGCTCTCGCTGGCGTTCTTCGTCCAGCACAGCGGCATGGTGCGCCGGCCGGTGCGAGCCCGGCTCGCCGACTTCGTCCCCCCACGCTACCAGGGAGCGCTGTACTCCATAGGCTCCGGAGCCGTCCTCGCGCTGGTCGTCGTCTTCTGGCAGCACTCGGAGACGCGCCTGTACGACCTCGAGGGGATTCCGCGCGTGATCATGCAGTCGTTGGCGGTGCTCGCCATCGCCGCCTTCGTGATCGCGGCGCGCACCCTGCGCCGGTCGTTCGATCCACTCGGGCTCGGACCCATCCGCGCCCACCTGCGGGATCGCGCGGATCGCGCCGACGACTTCGTCGTGCGCGGCCCCTACCTCTGGGTCCGCCACCCGCTGTATTCGTGCATCCTGGTGCTGTTCTGGACGAACCCCGAGATGACGGCGGACCAGTTCCTGCTCGGCGTCCTGTGGAGCGCCTGGATCTGGGTGGGCGCCGTCCTGGAGGAGCGTGACCTGGTCGCGGAGTTCGGGGAGGGCTACCGTGCCTACCAGCGCGAGGTGCCGATGCTGGTGCCGTGGCGCGGCCGCGTGACGCTCGCCCCGTAGGCTGGCCAGCGACGCGGCCGGGCCGCCGCCCGCGCCGCTACGCGAACACCTCGCGCACCTGCGCGAACGACGTGAGATCGTCGATGACGACGTCGGCGCCGGCCGCCTCGAGCGCGGCGCGATCGTAGGGCCCCGTCGTCACCCCCACGGCCAGCGCCCCGCCGCTGCGCGCGCACGCCACGTCGTGCGGCGTGTCGCCGATGATGACCACGTCGCGCGGGTCGCGCACGGTGAGGCCGGCCTCCCGGGCCCGCGCCATCGCCACCGGGAACAGGTCGTTGCGGTCGGCCGAGTCGTCGCCGTACGCCCCGAACGCGAAGCGGTTCCAGATGCCGAAGTGCCCGAGCTTCACCTCGGCCCCGCGCTGGAAATTGCCCGTCAGCAGCGCCAGGTGCATCCCGTCCACCGCGGCCGCGCGCTCGAGCGCCTCGAGCACGCCGGGCAACAGCCGCTTGCGCGCCGACGCCACCGCCAGCTCCTCGGCCAGCGCCGCGACGTAACGATCGGCGAACTCCAGCAGCCACGCGTCGTCGGGCTCGTGGTCGGGCGCCACGCGCGCCAGCGCGTCGGCCAGGATGGCGCGGTCGGTGCGGCCCGCCAGCGGTATGCCCATGAGGGCCTCCGAGGTGCCGAAGTTCTCGTTGAGCACGCGTGCGAAGGCGCGCAGGCCGGCGCCGCCGGTGTCCACCAGCGTGCCGTCGATGTCGAAGAGAAGGATCTTGGTCATGAAAGGCTCGTGGCTCGTGGCCTGCGGTTGGTGGCCGGTGGCTGGCGCTCCAGGCGGACGCCCGCGGCGCTGCTCACATCCCCAACCAGCGGCGCCAGCCCTTGGCATTCACCAGATCGCCGCTTCCCGGACGCAGCGTGAAGGCCCGCTGCGCCACCACGTCGGTGAACACCTGGTCGTTGGTCACGGCGAGCACCGTCAGGTCCGCCTCGCTCACCACGCGCAGCGTGTCGTGGGCGAACCCGGGCACCACCTCCGGCGAGACGCCCAGCGTCGGGTGCTCGAGCAGCAGCACCTGGGGCTGCAGCGCCACCGCCCGCGCCAGGTGCACGCGCATGCGGACGTCGGCGGGCGCGTCCCCGGCCAACTGGCCCAGGTGCGCGGGTGCGATCCCCACCCGCCCGGCCAGCTCGTGAATCCGCGCCTCGATGTCGGCCGGCACCCGATCGATCTCGAGCGTCAGGGGCAGCGCCAGGTTCTGCAGGAGCGTCGCGCCCTCCAGCAGCACCGCGCGCGGCGTCACGATACCGAAGCGTTCGAGGGAGGCGAGCCACTCCGTCTCGTTGCCGATGTCCGCCGTGTCGCGGCCGAACACGCGGACGTGCCCGGTGTCGGGGAGGATGGCCCCGTTGACCAGGTTCACGAGCACCTCGGCGGCCGTCGCGTCGAGGCCCGACACCGCCACCCGCTCCCCGTCGCCGACCGTCAGGGACGCCACGCGCAGCGGGCGCAGCCCCTTGTAGTCCTTCACCACGCCGGTGATTTCGATGACGGGAGGGGCGGCGGTGGCCATGGCTTCGGAGGAAAGACGCGCGCGGGGGCC
>JADHED010001469.1_pt1 | contig 19843 bp, 18 predicted proteins | sample 8952041 | NCBI WGS metagenome assembly JADHED01 (sample SAMN16124423, study PRJNA663239) | bioreactor sludge metagenome | isolation source: sludge (control) | place: India:Bengaluru | collected 2018-09-08
GCTTTAATCGCATTAATCGCTTGAGTCCCGTTCAAGGCGCCATGATCGCAGCCGCTGTTGTTAATGACGGTAAAATGTTAGTTCCGTACATTGTAGACAGCATGAAAAATCCTGAAGGCGATATTTTTTATAAAGGCGAACCTTTAGAAAAAGGTTACATTATGACAGCAGAATCAGCGGCACAAATGCGTAAGATGATGGAACAGACTGTAATTGGAGGCACATCTAGAAAGAGCTTCCGTCAGTTAGTTCGCGACCGTCGTTTTCGTGAAATCGAAATGGGCGGAAAAACGGGACACTTAACGGGCGACAACCCAAAGGGCCGTGTTGACTGGTTCGTCGGTTACGCAACGGACGACCAAAACAGAAAGCTTGCAGTAGCAGCCATCACTATAAGTAAAAAATTCTGGACAGTGAAATCATCTTACATTGGCCAATATATGTTCCGTTCCTACTTCGAACCGGTAGTTAAAAAAAAGACAGTCGCATATAGACAATAACTCTTTAATGAATCGCCGGTTCTTTAATAAGAACTGGCACCCTTCTTCCCAGCAAATGCGATCTAAAATAGTTGAATTTTTTGCTGTCTCCGTGAGCTTCTCCCTTAATTGTAAAATATAGAAAACGAAATTGCCTTGGCGGGAACTGCTCTGCCAGTTGTATCGGTGTTAAAACGCGCTCCAAGGCCCTATAGTACAATAACGTATTAATCAGGTGATCCAATGGCTCGGGATTTTCCATCGCAAAGATTAAATCCTTACTACGTTCATTTAGACTCTCTATTGTTTCCAAATCGTTGGCCTCTAGAAATAGACGACCATAGCCAATACTTGTGGGATTTAAATAGAATGACTGGCAAGTAATCGAATCAGAGGCATACACCGCTTGGGTAAGCATATACACCAGGATTAGCGCTCGAATAGCTGCCGTCATTATTCCTCTATCCCTTTGCCGCTTACCAGCGACTCCTGTCATTTTTAACGACAGATTTAAGTGGCACCTAAAACTATATAGGCAAACCAACACAGTCACAAAGGAAGTAGGCAAATAGGATGCCTAAAGAATTCTTAACAACTATGATTTAGAGTCAGGATCATTCAATAATTTGGCGTCTTCAACTTTTCGAAATTGAGCATCGATGACGTTATCAGAGTATTCTGGACGGTCTTGCTCTCTATTCATATTTTGAAATGGATTGCCGTTCTGCTGATAATAAAAACGAAAGCCGCCATTACCAAATTGATGAACAAAACTATTCGCATTGAAAACACGTTTAACTAAGAAGTTAGAAAACGCAATCGCGACTAGCCAACGTATTGGCGGTATCACCAACAAAGCACCAACTGCTTTGGTGCCCATCGAGGGAACAATCAAAAACAAACCCGAAAGGAATAGCAAGCCTCTAGAAATCATCGAACGGTTGTCGCCCGTCACTTGTCCCAATTGGAAATCACGCAGTGATTTAGATCCCACGGCACGCACCAAAAGAATTCCAACACAAGTGCTCACTAAATAAAAAACTACGAAGTTAAAAAAACCATAGGCCTGGATAAAATAATAAACTAGCATGGCTTCTGCAATTAGAATAATTAATGGCATAATGTTCCTCTATTTTAAATCCAGAATTACACTCACGGGACAATGATCACTGCCTTCGATCTCATCGTGAATCTTTGCTTCTCGCACAAGTGGAGCTAGCTCACGACTTACACAAATATAGTCTATCCTCCAGCCTCGATTAGATATACGAGCCAGTTCACGATAGTTCCACCATGTGTATTTATCTTTTACGTTGGGGTTAATTAAACGAAATGTATCTACGAATCCAATTTTCAAAAACTCGTCGAACCACTGGCGCTCTTCTGGCAAAAAACCACTTTCTTTCGACAGGCGAACTGGATCGAAGACATCCACTTCTTTGTGAGCAACATTATAATCGCCCACAACAACAATCTGTTTTCCTGATTCATAGGTGTTAGCTAGATGCTTATTTAATTCTTTTAAAAACTCTTGCTTGAACTCGTGACGAACGTCACCCGAACCACCATTTGGAAAGTAAATGTTATATAGAACGAACGGACCAAAATCCGTAATAACCGTGCGTCCTTCGTCTTCGTATTTTTTAATTTCAAAATGCGTTGTTTCCGTTAACCAGTCACGATTACTAAATGTAGCAACTCCCGAGTATCCTTTTCGTATTGCCGACGACCACAGGGCTTTTTTATAACCCAAGTTTTTTATCGCATCGTCGACCTGCTCTATATGCGCCTTTGTTTCTTGCACACAAAAAATATCCGGTTTTTCTTGAGCAATAAAATCTTGGAGGCCTTTTTTTGCACACGCTCTGATACCATTGACATTCCAGCTAACGATTTTCATGGTGACGACCATACCCTTTAATTCCATACTAGTAAAAGCATTTATCATCCACTGGTAAAGGATTAGAGTACCAAATGTCGACACAACTGAGCCAAAACTATAAATCCTTATTGCAAAGTCATTTTAAAAGTTTAGATGACTCCATATTGGCACCACTGATATCGGACAACTTACTGTGTCCTAGCCCCGTGGTTCTGCCGAAAGCGTTAATTTCTGAGTTTCAGCAAACCATAGAGGCTTTCTTCGCTTTACGTAGCGAATCTTTGTATATCCGCAAGTACGAGACTGAGTTAAGCAGCCTTGGCCTAGCTGATCCCGGAAACAAATCACTATTCATGAGTTATGATTTCCACCTTACCGGTGACTCTAAACCAAAATTAGTAGAGATTAATACGAACGCAGCTTTCTTAACCTTAGGGCACTACCTGTACCAAGCCCATAATTTAAAAACAGGCCTCGAATTCGAAATTGAAGACCTAAAAGACTGCTTTGCAAACGAATTAAAACTTCAAGGAAAAGACATAGCCAAACCACACGTTCTAATAGTTGATGAAAATCCAAGGGAACAGAAGCTATTTTTAGAATTTTTAATAGTTCAAGAGCTATTACAATCGTTTGGGTGGGATTGTTCTATTGATGATGTCGCAAACTATGAACGCCATAAAGTCGACATCGTTTACAATCGCTATACCGACTTTTATCTACAAGAATCTATTGCCAAAAAGATGAGGAATGATTTCCTAAATCGTACCACCTGCTTTACTCCAAACCCATTTGAATATTTTTTATTAGCAGATAAGCAAAGAATGATTGATTGGACTCAAGATGGTTTCTGGGACAATCTTAGCTTTCCGGATGACCAACGAGCTCGGATTCAAAATGTTCTACCTAAGACAATTAGTTTCAAACCCGAACTAAAGGAAGAAATTTGGTCGCAACGAAAAAACTTATTCTTTAAACCAAAAAATTCTTTTGGCTCTAAGCAATCTTACAAAGGTGCATCAGTATCTAAAAAAGTTTTTGAAGAGGTGGCCAATGAAAGCTTTTTGGCTCAAGAATTACTGCCAGCGCCGGAAACTCTTATGGAAACTCCAGACGGGTCACAAAATTTTAAATTTGATTTGCGTTGCTACGCATACTGTGGGCAATTGCAATTAGTCATTGCTCGTGTTTACCAAGGACAAGTTACAAACTTAAAAACTAAATGGGGTGGTTTCGCTCCTATAAAATGGATCTAAAATGCAAGAACGAATATTAGAGCTAGCTTTTGGACAATGGGTCGATATCACGGCGCCCACTAAAGCCGACGTGCCGGGCTTAGCAAAAAAATACAATATTCCCGAAAAAAGTCTAATGACATGTTTGGATCCGGAGCATCTACCCAAGCTAGAGAGTCAGAATGAGTTTCTGTTTTTAGTGACTCGAGTATTCGACAAGTCCAACTCTGTTAAAGGCGATACAATTCAGGAACTAACAACCAAGCTAGCATTCTTTATTTCAAAAGATCGTATTATTACTCTTCATCGAGTTGATCATGACTTCATCGATTCTCTAAGACAAAAATTGACTGATGTAAAAGGCTGTTTAGATTCCAAAAAACTAATCTTAGAACTATTGACCGCCGCTATTCAAAGTTTCGACGTTCCCTTAACACAACTAGAAGAACAGGTAACACACTTTGAACAATTAGTATTTAAGAATGCTAAACAACGTCGCATTTTTCAAGAAGGGTTCTTACTGAAAAGAAAGTCGACAGTATTTCGCAAAGTTTTAAAACTAGCGAATGATGTGAATAATAAGCTAGTCATCAAAGCGGAATTCCAGAATCAAGATTTTCAAGAAATTAAAACCTCAATGGAAACAATGTTGTTCTACGCCGAAGAAGTTCAAGAAAATGTGACAAATTTGATACATTTATATTTATCAATCACTTCACAAAAAACAAACGAAGCGTCCTATAAGACTAACGAGATCGTGCGATTGCTAACCGTGTTTTCTATCTTTTTCTTGCCGCTTAATTTCCTTGCTGGCGTTTATGGAATGAATTTCGAAAACATGCCTGAACTAAAAAACGAACACGGATATTATGTCGTGCTCGGAGTTATGCTGAGTATTTCAATCGGTTTGTTTACTTGGATGTACCGTCGAGGCTGGATCAAAGGCTTAGACGATCTCTAAATAACCTCACAATTCCCTAACAAATCTAATAATTTCCTAATTTGTCTATGTAAACGTACGCGCATACGATACCATTATATGACAATGAGAAGACGGATCTTCTTGAAAAGTTTAGCCAGCACTGTGGCATTGACGTCCTTAGCTGCGAAGAAAAAACCAAGCAAACCTTTGGTTTTTGATCGAAATTTAATTTCGGTTTTGCTTGGTCCATCATTTGATGGCCAATCGGAGTTTTCGATTGTTCACTGCCAAACAGAACCGCTGCGCTATTTAGTTTACGAAGATACTCAATTACTACAAGAAATCAGCTACACGACTGTTACGTATCCAGACAATGATTTTCAGATCGATAAATTTTTGATTAACAATCTGCCAATTGATCGCGATCTAAAAATAAAAATCGTCGCAGGTCAAAAGCAAATAGATGAAAGAATATTCTCTTCTATTTCCTCTAAACGCACTAACTACAGCATTGGTCTAGCGTCCTGCATGCGAGCGGCTCAACATGAAAAAGCCATGTGGACCAGTCTTGAGGCTCAAAATGCGGATGTTTTGTTGTTTCTGGGTGACTGTGTGTACATCGACTATAAATTAGATATTTTACCAACACCGCAAATTCATTGGGAACAATACGTTGAAACTAGAATGGTACTAGACTTCTACCACTGGAAACGATTAGTGCCAACGATTGCAATTTGGGATGACCACGATTTCGGTGGCAACGACAGCGATATGACATATCCCTATTGCAAAGAGGTCCTCGCTAACTTCAAAAACTTTTTTGCTCAAAGCCTAAGTGAAAATTCATTCATCACTTCAGGTCCAGGGATCGCGGCAAAATTTCAATTAGGTAATCAAATGTTCCTTATGCTCGATGGGCGAACATTTCGCGAAAAAGCGTACCCTAACAAAATGTATTCATTCTTTGGAAAAGAACAGGAAGAATGGATCTTTGAATGTATAAAAGATTTCAATGGTTTAATTTGGATGTGTAACGGAACTCAGTGGTTCATGGAACAAGGTTACGGCGAATCGTTCCGTAAACAACATCCCATCAACTTCAATAGCTTTATTGAACGATTGAATGCCGCGGATAAACAGGTGATTTTTGCATCAGGTGATGTGCATTATTCAGAAGTTTGCGTAACACCCAAGTACGTTAAAAACAAATCAGTCGAATTAACATCAAGTTGTATGCATAGTTCAAACTTTATTGCGTTACCAACACTTGCCTATACGTCTAACCGCGTAGGTTCAACATGGCTTCGCAATTTTATGATCTGTAAAACCACCGAAACAGATTCGTCAGTTTCGGTAGAAACATCGTGCTATACGAAAGGTAAACGCCGCCTATTTAGCAACAAAACTGATTTCGACCTTACTTGAAATAGAACATGCACTTTATGACTAGCGTTTATTTTCGAATTCTTTGAGTAGCTCTTCAAGCTCTTGAACTTTCAAACTTTGGTAGTCTTCGATACCATTGAAATAGCGTCTGTGTCCCATGTCGTTTAAAACATGCGCTAATCTTAAACCAGCTTTCATGATTTGACCTTTGATAATTTCAGACGCCTCAGCCATATACTCTGGAGTCGCTTCTGCGGCTCCAGATGCCTTTACGGTTTTAGCAACTCCACGTTGATCGACCTCAGGCTTCCCGTTAGCATCTTTGATTAAATGTTGGCAGTAAGAACGCTCTGTAGGATGTAACTTTCTTTCACCATCAATGTATACTTTTGTATGCAGAGCCTGAGCCTCTCTATACCATTCAATTATGGGAGTCGAAGCAATGTCTTCAGTATTTAAAACTTTCTGATCAGAGGTAATCAAGTCTGCAAGTTCCTTGTAGCCTTTCCATCCTGGCATTTTGTATCTAGGATCTTTTTCTTTTTGTGCATAGAAGAGTTCCTCAACTAATGCCGAATCCCAAAACGAGTGTAAGTTAGTCGACTTATATTGAGCCTTTTCCCCTTTTCCAGTTTTGTATTTTACATTGCACCAGTTCGCTCCACGATCATACCCGTTTCCAACATGCAAAGGCTGATGGACATCGCCAACCAAGTGAACCAAATAACGTAGTAAATCCATTTTTTGAGCTCGGGAAAAGGTTTGAACAAATAAACCTTTGAACAGTTTTTGAGGGATTCCCGAAATCAATGAGTTTGCATCGATTTTTTCTTTTAATGCTGCTGGAATTTTATCATATGATCCATCATAACGTGGATCAATTTCAACAAAGTGAAAACTAGCAAACTCTTTGTAGTCTTCGTCCGAACGAACCAAATCTGGGAAGGTCGCCGCTTCAGCCAAAGGTCCGTGACCTAGGATTTCCTCTACTAGGCGCTTACCTTTTGGCGTTAGATTACGCTGGGCGATTTCACCTACGGTTTGGTGACCTAAATCACCCCAAGCAAACGCCATTGAGCTTATTAACGTGGTCGCAACGACAGATGTAGCGACTTTCTTTAAATTAATCATAGACGTCTCCAAAGTGTTTAGTATTTTACTACGCAAATCTGGCACGTATGTTCACCATATTGCTGACCGTTAATTAGAACACACATCGTTCTTTCACGAGTGTTCAAACCATCATAGATAGTAATAAAAGTTTTTGTTCCAAACGGTTTATCTTCCGGCTTCACACCTTGGTTGATCAGATCAATGATATTGTAGGAGTAGTTGATGTGTTTGAAGCCATTTAATCCGCCCGCAAACTTAATCGCCGTTGCTTCATCGCCGTTAAAGCAAATATTTGCTGCCGATGCAAAACTTCCTGCGAACAATAGCGTGCCTAAAATTATTTTTTTCATTTCATCTCCGATCGCTAAGCAAATTAAAGGATTACAAACTTACTTTCAACTGTAGAGAAATAGACAGATTGACGAAAAACGCTACTCCGGTATGAGCCCGACGTTCTACTAGAAGTTGATCAAAAATCATACAAATCTCAAAAAAACCCTTAAATTCAATGTAGTTGATCCGATGTATTAAGCATGACCGCAAAATTGAGTTTAAAGAAACCACAAACCAGCGAATACTTGGCCTTTGATGCTATCGATGGTTCTCATCCCTACAAGGAATTAGGTAACGAGTTCTTTGTTGAATATCCTGTTTTCAATTTAAAAAAAGGTAAAGTGGTTTACTTCAACTACGATTTGGCACGGGATATGGGGTTAATCTCAAAGGATCATAAAACAAAACTAACTCCGGCTCTTGAGAAAAAAATATTGGATACATTTTCAATTCAAATTATTAATGAATACGATGTACTTTCCAAAAAAAGAATTCCAAGTCACTTAATTAAACCCAACAAGTATATGGCGACTCGCTATCTCCAGCTTCAGCACAAAAACAAGCAGGGGAAAACTTCAGGAGACGGTCGCAGCATCTGGAATGGGTTCATTAAGAACGGGAAAAAAACTTGGGATGTATCCTCTCGCGGTACCGGTGTGACGTGCTTATCTCCGGGTAGCGTTGAAAGTGGAAAACCACTTAAAACTGGAAATACAGAAGCGGGTTACGGTTGTGGCCAAGCAGAAATTGATGAACTCGTGAGCTGTGCCATCATGTCCGAAGTCGTTCACAAGATGGGAATCTACACGGAACGTGTACTGACCGTGATCGATCTTGGCAATGGCGTTGGCATTGGTGTGCGAGCAGCAGAAAACCTGTTCCGCCCTGCCCATGCATATCTTTTCTTAAAACAAAATCGCTGGGAACCCTTAAAAAAGGTAGTCGACTTTTTCATTTCAAATAAAAATATCCCTGACACTCCCGAGAAATACGATAGTTTCCTAACCGAGTTCTGCGACCGATTCGCATCGTTTGCGGCCCAGCTAGAAGAGCATTACCTGTTTGTATGGTTAGATTGGGACGGCGACAACGTACTTATGGATGCTGGCATTATAGATTACGGCAGCGTTAGACACTTTGGTAGTTGCCACAACCAATATCGTTATGACGATGTGGAACGCTTCTCTACGAACCTATTAGAACAAAAAAATAAAGCAAAATCGATAGTGGCAACGATGGTTCAAGCCATTGACTATATAAAAACGAAGAACAAGAAAAACTTAGATAGCTTTAAGAAGCATCCATTGATGAATCGTTTTGAAAAACAGTTTAATCAAAAACGTCTTTTCTATTTCGCTCAAAAAATTGGATTCAATCAAGTCACATTTGCCCAAGCGGTTTCGCAGCCAGAAACCCATCGCGCTCTACTGCAACTATTTAAGGTTTCTCGCTATTGGGAAAATCTAAAAACTCAATCTGGCTTTTCTAAAGTTGCCGACGGAGTGAATAAAAACCCCTTATGCAATATGCGAAATTTCTATCGCGAATACCCTGCATTTAAGGAGGGCAACAGTTCCTCGGCGCTCTCGATAGACGATTTTATTTCTATGACTTGGACACAGTCTTCGCCAAAGAAAAGTACGGCCCTTTACTATAAGCATAACGCACAGTTCACTGAGCTAATCAAATGTTATGATCGAGTGACAACATTGATGTCTAAGGATAGCAATACTAATATACTTTCAATACTGGCGAAAAATGCGGCTCGCTGGAATCCTTCTAATTTCTTAACCGGAAATTCATTAATTCATAACGTAGATAGCATTTTAGAAAGTTACAAAACTTTTAACCGTGAAGATATCATTCAGCTAAATGTCGAAAAAATAGTTCATTACGTCAGTGGTGAGACAGCAGCACTTAGAAAGAAATCTATCTACGAGGTAGGATCATATAAAGACAAAGTTAACCAAAAACTTTGGGATCAAATATTGATGAACTTACATGAATTTAGAGATGAGTTTTAACCCAACGTTTAATGATTGGAAATTCCTCATCGATCATATCGTGCTTTTTATTTAGCGATACGAATTCAATATCCAATCCCGCATCTTTTATTTTTTCTGCGCCAAATTTAGTTTCCTGATAGGGAAGGATATCATCACGGTATCCATGAGTCATGATCCATGGGGTCTTCTTTGAATCCAAAGTCAGAGCCTGACGCCAGCGAGGAAAGAAATGAAAATAACCGCTAATCCCAATTAAACCACCTAACTTCTTTGGGTAATTTAAAGCCAAGTCGGCACTGACTAGGCATCCTTGCGAAAAACCAAACAAGAAAATGTCTTTAGCTTTATAGCCTCGCTTTTCAAGTTCATTGATAATATCGAATAGCTTTGAACGAATTCTTAATACGCCTGACTTTTCAAAAGGAGGCTCTCCAAACCAAGAGAACCCTTTTAGGTATTTTCTAGGTGCATTTAAAAGCAGGTAGTTCATTTCTGGAACACCGATTTCTTTATCAAAATTTTTAAACGGTTTCATACTGTCGCCACGACCGTGAAGTACCAGCATAATTTTTTTTGACCTACGCTTTGAAGGAATAAACTGGTACTTAAAATGGTCTGTCGATAAATGAAAATCCATCCGGTCCCCTTAGAATTGGATACAATCAATGTGACCCAGGGCTTTACCTAGCAAGCGATCAGCAGTCAAGATTTCCTTTTTCGCTGAACCACATTGCTGAACAGAAGCCACACGCTTTGAAACTTTTTCTCTGGCTTCACGATTACCTACTGGATACAAATATAACTCTTCCTCACGTTGGAAAATGCTCGCAAAATTTTCTTTCACTTGAATATCAGGAGTAATTCCTAGCAATTGTGGTGATCGTCCTGACGGAAGATGAAACGTCCCTTTAGTTTGGAAGTACAACAGACGTTTATTTTTCGGCCATTCTTCGCCCTCTTGGAACGAACCCTTACCAAATGTACGTTCACCGATGAGCAATCCACGTTCGTAGTGCTGAATAACACCTGCCAAAATTTCTGCACTAGATGCAGTTGAGCGATTCACTAAAACTACAAGTGGACCGAAGTACACTTCAGACTGATCGCTGAAAAATGTTTCTTTTCTATAACGTTTATTGAAATAGACTAGATCGTAGATTTTCTTGTCACCGACGAATAGACCACTGATACATAGAATTTCATCCATGGATCCGCCTGAGTTATCACGCAGATCTAAGATAACTCCATTCGTTTTTTCTTTAATGGCCTGGCGTAAATTGCTTTTTACAGACTCACAAACACCTTCGGAAATTTTAAAAATACTGATTAGATGCAACGACTTTCTTTTCTCTCGCGGCAGGCGTTTCATAGAAACCGCCGGCAACACCTGATTCTTTTTATCCAAAACCCAAGTCATAATTTTATTGTTAGCTAATTTGACTTTAAATTGATGCTTGTCTTTAGTTTTCAACCACTCAGACACAGTTTCTAAATCTAAATGGGAAATATTTTTTCCATCAATTTCTAAAATCACGTCGCCCTTACTTACACCTAAATTGTCGAACAAAGACCCCGGGTAAATACGCGCAAATACAAACTCGGTTTCCGATTTACCCAAGTTAAACCCGTACGAATTAACCCGAGGATTACTGTTGGCAACGACCTTTTCGTAGTACTCACGAGGCAACAAATAACTATGAGGGTCCCTATGGATCGACAAATACCCATTAATTCCCATTCCGATAATATATGAAGAGAATCGATGTGATTTGATTTCAGATTCAATCTGTTTCCAAATATTTTCGAAATCCATCGACAGATACTTACTCGACCTGAATAATTTCAGCCAAGGAGCCAGCCGTGTTTTTTCATTTTGACTAACAACAGCTTTACGTGTTTCTAAGCGAAGTCCATCATGCTCAGACCACTTTAATTCAAGCTCAAGGTAATGAGCCATGCCTTGCAAGCTGTTTACACATGCAAGGTATGTTTTCTGCGTACTTTTGCAGTTAAAATTTTGATAGAAATTAGCGATGTCCTGAGTCTTTAACCCCGTACTAATCCACGATTCTTCTTGCTTCGAAGTCGAAGAACTTATGAGCTGTCGCTCAAAAGAAATAAATATTAGTACTATGGCTATTAACCCTACCCCAAAACGTACCACTTAAACCCTCCCCGAAAACATCGGGCCCGTACACTACAAGAGCAACCACTATGCCATTTCTAATATAACTCGTGAGCCGTTGCACTCGGTTAGTACTAGTGAATTTTCATTAATGTCTAACAAATTGACAAGACTAAAAGGGGTGGAGTACAAAAACTACTGAGGTATAAATGGACTCCAAAATTATAGTTACAGGCGCCAATGGCTTTATTGGCAGCGTGATCGTGTGGGAGCTAAATAAAAAGGGCTTCACAAACATTATAGCGGTCGACAGCGTACCTCTAAGCGAACGTAATCTATTAAAAAATTTGCAATATAATCAGTTCCTGTCCCACACAGACCTGTGGCCGTTCTTAGCGAAGCAAGGCAAGGGCGAGGTTTCTTGGGTACTTCATATGGGCGCCTGTTCTTCGACTACGGAAAAGAACTGGGACTTCCTATATGAAAACAATACTCTGTATACGCAAAAGATCTTTGAACTGAGTGTAGAAAAAGGATTTGATGTTATATATGCGTCCAGCGCCGCAACCTATGGTGCCGGCGAACATGGCTTCGACGATAGGACTGATGCTAATATCTTAAAGCCATTGAATTTGTATGGCGACTCTAAGGTGCTGTTTGATCGCTGGGTAAAAACAGCTAAGGCACTACCGAAGCATTGGTATGGTTTAAAGTTCTTCAACGTCTATGGCCCCATGGAATATCACAAAGATTCGATGGCCAGCGTTGTATTCAAAGCGTACCACTCGATCAAATCGACTGGAAAAATGAAACTATTCCGTTCTCATAATCCAAACTACAAAGACGGCGAACAATTACGCGACTTTGTATACGTAAAAGATGTGTCTCGGTGGATTGTCGAGTTAATGGAAAAGAAGCCTGAAAATGGTGTCTACAATATGGGATTTGGAAAAGCACGTACTTGGATTGATCTTGTATCTGCTGTTTTTAAATCGGTGAACCTGCCTAATCAAATTGATTGGATGGAAGTTCCTTCTGACATTCGCAACCAATACCAATACTTCACGGAAGCCAAAATGGACCGCTGGTTAGCTCAAAAGATGTCGCCACCACAATGGAGCATCGAAGATGGTGTAAAAGACTACGTTCAAAATTACTTGAACACATCTGATCCCTACTTGAACTCAAAAAAAGGAAAGTAAGTGCACGCTCTTCCTGACCACTTAAAAAAATATATTGTCGATCAAAATGATCAGAAATACACGCCGAAAGAACAAGCGGTTTGGCGCTATATTTTACGTCAACTCAAAAATTATTTAAAAGATCACGCTCACGAAAGCTATTTAGATGGATTAGAAAAAACAGGAATTTCATCAGAAGAGATTCCGATGATTAAAGACATCAGTAAACATTTAGAAAAATTCGGTTGGCGAGCATTGCCAGTTAGCGGCTTTATTCCCCCTGCGGCTTTCATGGAGCTTCAATCATTAAGCGTTCTTCCAATCGCATCAGAAATGCGTTCTATCGATCACTTAAAGTACACCCCAGCTCCTGACATTGTTCACGAAGCGGCGGGACACGCACCATTTTTAGCTCATCCCGAATTTGCAGAATATTTAAAAAAATATTCGACGGTTGCCAAAAAAGCGATCATCAGTAAAGAAGATCTAGATACCTACGAAGCGATCCGCGTACTTTCAGATTTAAAAGAAAATCCGACATCAACCGCAGAGCAAATTTCACTAGCAGAAAAGCATTTAAATGCAGTAGTCGAACAGAACAAAACTGTATCTGAAGCTGCGGAACTAGGTCGCATGAACTGGTGGACTGCCGAGTACGGTTTGATAGGCGATGTAAATCAGCCCAAGATATTCGGCGCCGGTTTGCTTTCTAGCGTAGGGGAATCTAAATCCTGCTTAGAGGCTAAGGTTAAGAAACTCCCACTGACGATAGACTGCCTAAAATATACGTACGATATTACCGAACAACAACCTCAATTATTTGTAACTCCAAGCTTTAAGCATTTAGAAAAAGTACTTTTTGAAATGGCTGATCGCATGGCGTTTAGAGTCGGCGGTGCTTCTGGCTTAGAAAAAGCAAAACAAGCACGGACTGTAAATACAGTAGTACTAAATTCAGGCGCACAGGTAAGTGGGATTGTTTCTAACTACGAAGCTCAAAATGACCGCGTCGATTTCATTCAATTTTCGAGCCCAACACAAATCTGTGCAGATGATAGCCAGCTACCCGATCATGGTAAGGAGTACCATGCGACGGGCTTTAGTTCACCTATTGGTAAGTTAAAAGGAATATCTACATGCCCGTCTGAAATGTCGAATGAACAATGGGAATCTTTAGGCTTACAATTAAGCCAGAAACTAGTTCTTCATTATGAAAGTGGGTTTGTCGTTGAAGGAACGTACTTCGGCCGTACCGTACGCCATGATAAAACAATTTTAATGAAATTCAAAGACGCCACCGTAACCAAGGGTGACAAAATCTATTACAAACCCGAGTGGGGACCATTTGACCTTTTGCTTGGATCCACAGTAGAAAGCGTTTTTGGTGGGCCAGCTGATCGTATTTCGTACGGTCAAAATGATGATTTCGTTGTGAAAAAGGTGGCCACAAAAAAACTATCCGAAACAGAGATGAAAATAAATCAGCTCTATTCAGACCTCCGCCACATGAGAACTAAATTTAGTTTTGAATCTGCAGGCCTGCCAACACTGACGTCTATTTTCAATAAAATGCAGGAGTTAGACTCAACCGATTGGTTAATCGTCTTAGAAATATATGAAATCCTTGTAACTCGTAGATCCGCTCTTTCAAAAGAAACCGGTTATGAAAATTTTGTTAAAACAATTCGTCAAGATTTAGAGCTCAAGAAGAAATCAGCAAAGGATAATGCTGACTCGATTGAACACGGTGTTCAATTGGCAACTATTCAATGAGCATAGAATTTAATATCAAAGTGGTTTTAGTTAAAACGCTCTACGATAGAAATATCGGCTCCACATCACGCGTGATGAATAATATGGGCGTCGATGAACTTATCTTGGTGGCTCCTCAATGCGAAGTAACCTACGAGGCTCAGTTAGCAGCGGCGACCGGTCAAAAAGCGTTACAAACACGTAAAGTATACTCTTCCTGGGACGAGTTTTATAAGAATGAATCCGACGGTGTCCGTATTTCATTTACGGCTCGTGATGGCCGCGGCCGATTAGTTAAAGATTTTGATACCCAACTTAAAGGTTACCTAGAAACTCTTCGCGATCAACCTGAAGACGAAGCAACACCTACGAAAAATATGTACCTAATCTTTGGTCCAGAAGACGCTGGTTTATCAGCATCAGATATGGAAATGTCTAATTTTGCCGTATCGTTACCTACCTTCGGTGATAACTCGAGTTTTAATTTATCTCATGCAGTTTTGATGGGACTATTTATTTTAAGGCAGAACATTGGCGGTCAGCGAACGATACTAGATGGTTCACAACTTGAAAAAAAGAAAAATACAGCACCGATTTCCCTAATCAGCGCGACTCTTCGCGAGTGGTTGATAACACTCGGCCTAAACCTAGACGCAGGTCGAGTGAATGCTTACACGGTTATTCATCGTATGCTGCTACAAAATGCACCCACACCAAAAGAATACCAAATGCTAGAAACCATGCTGCAACAAACTATTAGAAAATTAAAACGTCTGAAAGAATTTGAACAGAAAGAACGAGATAGCCGAGGACAGTAACCGCTCGGCTCTGATTGAATGGATCACTTTCGGCTCTATATAAATGGGTGACTAGCCTTCCTTTTGTAAAACACCGATGTCGTCTTCAAGTTGATGTACTTGAGTTTCCAATCGCTCTCGTTTTTTTAGTAGTGAAACAAGGTAATCTACGGTTTCTCTGTTTTTTAGAATTGAATCTAATTCTCTATCTATTGAATCGATTTCTGAATCTAGAATACGTTTGTGGATATTCATTGAATCCACCATGTCTTGATCTTCGATGGAATTCTCCATCCAATCTAATTCGTCGTTTAAGGTGTCTTGTGTTTGAGCGTGTTGTTCTTGCTCTGATAATGCTGAACTTAAATTCTTGATTAGCGAACCAAGGAATGACTGACTACTGCCATCTTCCATAAATTATTTTAAAGTAACTCCCGGCTAGGTGCCTGATTGACCTCAGTCTGTGCCCGACATTTCAACATGTCTTTGGTTCCCAACACAAACTAGGTGATGCTGTCAGTATATCAAAATCCAAAAGGGTTTACTATTTTTGGTATAGTCCTGAATCCCGCGTTAAGTGCGCGAGATGGAACTATTAGCTTATAAGCTGGCTTCTAAAATAAAAATATTTTCACGATTTTTGACCCTAGACCAAGATGTGGTAAATTTCCCTGCTATCTATCAAGTAATTGACTTCATAGTCCTGCAACAAAGTTAAGCATATTAACTAAGTACATTGCTTAAGCCACCGCCTTTTCACCTGTATGATGGGAGTATTCGCTTTACAAGAAGCTGAGGCGCCGACAACAATGAGCGTATGCAAAATATATTTCTAGTGGCGATAACTATCGGCTTAAGCCTCTCGGCGATCGCGGGAATAAAAGAGGACATTGCATTTTTAGCCTCTGATAAAATGAATGGACGCGCATCAGGATCCCAAGAAAATAGCAACGCGCAAGCCTGGCTCATCGAACGCCTAACATTGCTAAAGGTTCGCCCCGCTGGCGATCAAGATAAGAAATCGTTTCGCTACCCTTTTGAAAATAGTTACGACTTTCGGGTGCAACAAAAAATACGTGGAACCAATATTATTGGCATTCTCTATCCGCAGAACATTTGGACGAATGAAAATCCGAAAGTTATCATCGGTGCTCATTTTGACCATGTCGCCAAGTGCTGGAAGAAGTTTGATGACAACGATGATATCTGTAACGGCGCTGCTGACAATGCGGCTGCTGTAGCCGCCGTTCTAGCTGCGGTACAAACACTTGCTAGCGATATTCAAGCTCCGGTGGCACTAACATTTTGGGATGGCGAAGAAAGTGGCCTGCTGGGATCTGATTCTTTTCTTCAAAACCCAAGCTTTAACTTGAGCCAAGTCATCACTTACATCAATTTAGATATCATCGGCTTAAATCTAGCGGCTGGGTTAGAAAATCATCATATGATCATCGGCAGCGAGACCGGCGGAAACAAACTAGAAGCTTTAGTTCAAAATGTGACTGCGACTGATACTAAAATTAAATATAACCAGCTAAGCTATGCCTTTGGCCATGGCCGTAGTGATATGACGTCATTCATTCGACATAATTATGAAATACCATTCCTATTTTTCTCTGACGGCGATGGACCCGTTTACCACTCATCTTCTGATGATGTGACAAAGATCAACCTTGATAAGGTTGCCTCGGTTGCACGCGTGATTGGACAATTAACCTCCCAAGTAACCGGACTAAATACTGCGGAATTCAAATTTAAAAAACCAACTGTTTATATCGATAAGGGTACCTTTTTCCAAAACTTACTAACTAAAATTTTTGGAAAAGAACACCCGCTGAAGGTTGGATTTCCCGTTCCCAAATTTTCAGACGTAGATACCGTGATTAAAATCTACGATATCACCTTAGAAAACGCGCAGAAGAATCAACTCACGCCAGAAGCGGTGACAAAACTTAAAGGCTTACTCGATGAACTTAAAAAAATTCAATCCGAGGGCGAGAGTAGGTTTTCAGCTTTGGACTACTATAAGGTTCTACAAGCCGGCGGAACACTGACATTAACACTCAGAAATTTGACGTTTATTCCCTAGGTGTGTTTTAAACCCGTAAATAAAATATCATCACCGACCTCTAGCTTCTCAACAAATTTTAAATTCAATCGTTGAGTCATCGAAGAGATAGAAAACTGATCTGAATAGCTTAGGCCTTCACCCATAATCACCGGCGCGATAAACGCGTAAACACGATCGAAGGCTGCCTGATTTAGATATTGGCTTAATGTAGAGGGGCCGCCCTCAACCAATATCGATTTCATTCCACGCTCAAAACAGAATTTGTGAATTTCTTCTAGGGGAAAGAATCCCGCCTCGTTCTTGTGTAAAAACAAAACATTCTTGAATGACCCAGGCGGATTAACGGCTAAATTGAATGCAATCGAAGTTTCTGAGGAATTGGTATCCACTACAAAAAAGACATTTTCTTTCTTGTGATGCCTTGAAATTTCTAACGTATCATAGCTTTTAAAGACAACAGCATCCGGATCTATTATTAAAAGTTTGCGCTCTAAATCGAAACCCTCGAGGCGAATATTTAATTTAGGATTGTCTCGCTGAACCGTACCTGCTCCTACAACTAATACGTCGTATGCACTTCGAAGATAGTGGGCGTAGTTTCTGGATTGGGCGCTAGTGATCCACTGGCTTTCGTAGTTTTTTAGCGCCATCTTACCGTCTAGGGATTGAGCCCACTTCAAAGCAACGAACGGCTTGCTATGGCGAAAGTTCTTTAGGAAATTTTCGGCCAAAATTTCTAGCTGAGCCTTCACAAATTCTTTTTCTTTAGCACTCACCATTGGAGTCAGCTTCCCCTCGGATGAGTCTTTCAACTCTGAATACAAAACGGCTTCTTTGCCAGCATCCTTAATTATCTGCGCGCCTTTTCCTGAAACTAGATGGAAGGGATCGACTAAACCGTAAACGACGCGCTTTACTGGGAGATCTTTGATGTACAACGCACAGGAGCCCGTTTTTCCTACATGAGCACATGGTTCTAAAGTGACTACAACCGTAGCCTCTTGAAGTTTTTCCCGATCTAAGTTTTTGAGCGCATTAATTTCAGCATGAGCGCTGCCATAGACTTCATGATGACCTTTAGATAGAAAATTTCCATGACTGTCTAAAACAACACAACCGACCAAAGGATTTGGTGAAACACGCTGGGCGCCACCATAGGCTTCGTATATCGCAATAGCCATTGCTTGAGTGATATTTATTTTTTTGGGAGCCGCAGCTACATCAATGAGTAACTGCTTTAAACCGAACTCAGAAAATAACTTCTGACAACGAATATCCACCATTTATTTAGACATCCAGCTCTTCCAGTAGTCTTTTAATTCGACACTTTCAATGGACGAATCGATTTCTAAATTTTGGCGGGTATCGATCATCACGGCAACTTCATCGGTATGCGTTTTCGTTCCCGCATTCTTCACAGCTTTTGGATGTGGACCATGCGGAAAACCCGCTGGGTGCATAGACAACATACCCGCATGCAAGTTGTCACGACTAAAGAAATTACCCTCGTGATAGAATAACACTTCATCGTAATCGATATTTTGATGATAGAATGGAACTTTCAACGCATCTGGATCGCTCTCTAATGGGCGCGGCAGAAATGTACAAACGACAAAACCGTCAGCTACAAATGTAGTGTGAGCACTTGGCGGCAAATGCACACGTGCAGATAACATTGGCATCATGTCCTTGATATGCAAAGTTAACGGAAAAAAATCGCCTTTCCAGCTCGTTGTATCGTAAATGCAAGAATCATATCCAAAACGAGTCATTTGATACTGACGTTTCGCATGCACTTCCGTTACACTAATGCCTTCAACTTTTTTAAACTCATGAAGTTCATCTAAATTTGGCTTCCCAAAAGCTGCTGGGTCATAAAATGCGTTCTTTCCTACCATCCCACGATCTGGCTCACGATAAGAACTTGATTTAGACTCAATGACTAACAATTCCGTGTCTGATTTTGCTGCAAAAGTATGAGTACAACACTTAGGCATCAATATGTATTGACCCGGATTATAGTGAAGCAAACCAAATTCAGTTAACACAGTTCCCTCACCTTTATGAGTGAAGTACAATGTATCCCCGTCGGCATTTCTAAATGCCTTTAACGTTTCACCCGCAGCTTTAGCTGGAATGAATGTCATATAAAGACCAACATCGCTATTATGGAACATGCGCATCCACTGATACGATGGCTTTTTCATTTCAACAAGATCGTACAAATGAGGCTTCAAATTTCCTTCAATAGAATTCCATCGCGTACTCGGCTGCGGTTTAATTAAATGTGAAACCGGGCCGAAAAAACCACTGCGACCTTGTTCTTCTTCAAATTGCCCTTGAGGAATTCCTTTATGACCTTGCGTAATGTTTTTACCCTGTGAATATTGGTGCATTACAAATATCCTCGTTCCTGTTGATCGCGCTCAATAGCATCGAATAGCGCTTGAAAATTCCCATCGCCAAACCCCTGATGATTTTCACGTTGAATGATTTCAAAGAAAATTGGACCAATCATATTTTTAGTAAAAATTTGCAACAGGTATCCATCGTGATCACCG
>JADHED010001470.1_pt1 | contig 19841 bp, 11 predicted proteins | sample 8952041 | NCBI WGS metagenome assembly JADHED01 (sample SAMN16124423, study PRJNA663239) | bioreactor sludge metagenome | isolation source: sludge (control) | place: India:Bengaluru | collected 2018-09-08
AATGCGCCAGTTTTATGTCGGCAGATTTGCGCCGGTTTCACGCCGGCGCCGACAGTTGTTCTCGTGTCATGGTTGGAATGGCTCCCGGTGCCTGTTAGGTGTGGCTTCGAGCTGATCGTTGAGATGTTGAATCAGTTCTTCCATGGGGTTCGGGTACCTGGGTTGAACCCGTCCTTTATCGGTGCAATCACTCCGAGTATGCCGATGAAGCCAGTCTGGGACCGCATCGGGAAGTGTCAGCTTGGCGTACTGGGCAAAGAGCCAGTCTTTGAGCTTGCGCATGGGTATTCTCCAAGCAAAGCGTAGCCAACCGATCTGAAAAGATCGGCGGCTAAGCGGGGATTTTAAATGGAGGGATGCCCAAAAAGGGCGAGAGGGAGGTTACTTCAACTTGGGGAAGGTGAAAGTAAACCAGTAATCTATCTGTATATGCGGGGGGAGATTACGAAGGATTTGGGAGTTCGCCGTTTGTACATGAAACCGATGTAAAAATAAGCCTCTCTTTATGGATTCATCATTCTCCCGATCTCAACTTCGTTTTCCACCACCTGGTGAACCGCCTTGGTAGGGCCTATATCCATTCCCAAAGATAATCTTCGGACGTTCCCCTCTAACACCTGTATCTCCTGGCTTTTGCACATATTTCTGACGTTTTTTTATTTCTTTTTCGGTAACTTTTCTGGCTAGTGGGTTGTTAGTTAATTCCTGTCTTAATGAAGCCTCCGATACTGAATTCCCTTTCAGTGTTTCGGCGATCAGATGGTTGATATGCTTCTTGTAGTTTTTAACTCTTTTTGGGTTAATTCTGGCAGTTTTTAACATTTTTGCTTATATATTACTATCTCTAATTAACAGTTATCTTGAGCTTCTTCTTCATATGAAATACCTTTGATTTTGTTTTTGAGAATATTTAAGGGATGCCGGAAGGCATGCTCTAATTTAAACATGCTGTCGACCATGAAAGTGAGCATGTCGTCCCATTGTTCCTTTTCAAATATATTTCCGGGCGTTTCTGACTTGATTCGGCAAGCTCGTTTTTCATCCAACCGTTCCCATGTCAGCGGACCACCAAATTCCTTTTCAATTTTCTCCTTCTGTTTAATAAGGAGATCAAAGATCTGCTCGTTCTCATCCTTGTCACCCCGGTCTATGTAGAGTTCCGCACGCCCATACGATTTTGAAATAGAAAAATTAAATCCGATGCCGCGAACACCAGAGCCAGCACCGATCCAATTAGAAATTCCAGGGTTGATATTCTGGTATAAGTCGGTTTTGGTATTGTTCATTCTTTGAATGAGTTTAGTCCAAAACTCTTTTCTTATGATATGTCGATGCTTCAGTTCAGTTTGTGAATTAATATCATCCTGCGCTTTTTCAGCCATCCCGATCATGTACTCTTCGGTATCCTGAGTGGGAATAATTTGTTCGATATTCAGGAAAAGGTCGTCACCCATCGAATAAGGGGTAACACGAAAGCACTGTAGTCGAATTTTAAAATTTAACAGCCATAGTACAGTGGAGGTGACTTCCTTGCGAAACTTGGCAGCGATCAGAACAATTCGTTGAGTGACGCCTTTATTCAGATTCAGGTCTTCATAGTCTGACTGGTCATAGAACTCGGATAGCTTTTCCTCTGCTTTTTCATTAGTATCTTTTTTATCAAGGTAGTCCTGGTAGATTTTTCTAATATTGTCCTTGGACAGGCTGGAGCAGTATGAGGCATATTTTAAGGCTTGCCAGGTCACGTCCCGGCCTGTGTCATCCAACTTGTTTTCAATGATGACTAAGGAGCCCTGTTTATCAAGCGCCAGTAAATCAAGGCGCTCATGAGTATCCGAGAAACCCGCAAACTCTTTCTGAATGATTAGTAATTCCTCACCAAGAATCGTCGGCTCTTTGGCAATCCATTCCTGAAGGTTTTCCCGCTCCTTAAAGCCTAAATCCCCGAAGGAGCGTTCGTGGAGTTTTTCGATTTTGTTTCCCTTGGCGTCAATCTTGTACATCGGCGAAACTCTTATGCAGTGTTTTCAGATGAAATCCGCATCATACGAATAGATGGCCTGGAGTTAATTATTTTTCCTTAACCAAATATAAACTTATAGCAATTCAACTAATGCGCTAATCAATACTATGCTTACGAAGATAGCAAGCCAGGTTAATGAGATCATAAATGCCCTGCCAAAGCCAATGGGTCCTGTGTCCGGATGGGCCAGCACCCGTCCGTAAACATAGGTTGCTATAACCAAACCGATTGGCCACATCATAAGTTGTATTGCTTGGCTATTCTCATACCCTGATATACCTAAACTGAATCCGATTATAAGCCCGACCATCACTGACACGGCCCCAGCTATAAATACTGCCTTGTAGGCCATGCGATAAGGTGGCTCAAACTTGACGACCAGCTTGGCAATATATTTAAGAACCACCGCCCCTATCAAAACTCCGATCGCAACGGCTAGCAAAGCAATCCCTAGTTGTATGAGGAGTTCAATCATCACAATCTCCGAGAGAGATCATCAATCCAGTCACGTGTCACCCAAGCAGTGATCATCCCGTGGTTACCGCTACATTAGTTGCCCCCACCGTGGTTCCTTCGGCTTTCATACGGAGAAACAGCCGATTTTTAGCGGGGTCAAAGGGTATCGGCTCATGCTCTCCCCGGACAATCACGGTGAAATAGAGCGTTTCATCCGTACCAACAGCCCGGTCAAGTCGCGTACCGCAAGTAAGCCATTGTCCAGCGGCGTCGGTTTCACAGACTTCCAACCCCAAGGGCAGGCCCCGTCCCCCATCATCGGCGACTATCTCCAGGTTACCGGGAGCGCCAATATTCACGGCGGCGGTACTGAAGACCGTGGTCGCCTCGGGCGTTGCCAGCCTGACGACCCCGTCGTTGCTCAGGGTGGCACCGATAGCGATCATATCTGGCTGCGGTGTTTCCTTGGCGGACAGGATGAAGGTGTTCAGCCCCCGATGGCTCAGGGCCGGGGGCGTGTTGGCACAGTCAAAGCGGAGGGGAATCTCATAGGCCGGCAACGGTACCGAGGGCGTGAGGGCAAACACAAAGCCCTGACTTCCTCCCGGCGGGATATCAACGGGGGTATCGGGGGCTCCGACCGGGATATTGGCCGTATTGGTGATCTGGTAACTGAAGGTGGCGGGGATGCCTCCGGGGAGGGCGAGATGACAGCCGGTAGCCGTCGATGTACCCCCATTGATGATGCTGGCGAATCCCGTGGCGGTCTCGCCAGTCATCACGGCTCGGGCATAGGGCAGGATGGCGGAGTAAAGGCGTCGCTCACTGGGATCGGTGTTTGCGGTGGGGACCACCACGTCGGCAAATACCGGCAGATGATCCGAGGCCGTGGGACACACCGAGGAGTCCAAGGCGGAACCGGCTAATGGCAGACTGGACGGCAGACCTTCATCGCTACAGTCATATACTTGGGCGGCTACCCCCAGCGTGGTGAGGTCGGTACTGGCTACCAGGTAATCGAGACGCCGGCCGGAACTGGGGCGGGTGCTGTCCCCTCCGTCCAGTTGTACGGCATCCAGGATCAGCCCGGTCTGGCCAAGAAAATGGAAGGGATCATTGCGAAGACCCTCACTGGCCAGCAGCGCCTGGATATCGGCCCCGGTGACGAAGGCCGTCGGTAAATCAGTGGGGATGCTGGTGAAGTATGTCGGGCTCAGTGCGCCATCCCCGAGGTCGGCGTTGATGTCCCCGAGGGCAATCAGGGGTACGTCCTGATAGGCGGCATCCTGGGCAAGCTGAGTCAGTCGGTAAGCCTCCAGTGCCCGGCGATATTCATCGGTATTGGTGGAGCCTGACTTCAGGTGGGCAACGATGAAGCGCAGCCAATCTTCCTGTCCCACATCCACGACCACTTCCGCCAGGTAACGAGTCAGATCATTGGCTTGGGGATCGCCAGATAACTGGACCGAAGAGGCGAAATCGCTCCAGGTGATGGGGTAAGCGGAAAGCAGCGCGGCACGGTCACTGCCGAAGGGGCCGCCCGGGGCCTTGGCAACGTAGGGGTAACCCAGATCAAGGGCTAATTGGTCGAGATAACTGGCATCCGTATCACTCGCAACTTCCTGCACAGCGACGATATCGGCGTCAATGCGCCCGAGGACGGCGGTGGCAGCGGCATACTGCGGTGTACCCGGGGCACTGATGGTCTCGATATTCCAAGTGGCAACACGCAGGTCCTGATCCGGATAAGCACCACTTAGATATGAAAAGAACAGCGTAATAGCTAGTCCAAGAGTCCTGGGTGCATCTGTAGTTTTCAAGGAACCTATTCCTCTATGAATAAAGGGGATTTTGACACTGAATCAATTTAGTGGGTGAACAGGGTGGCATTTCTCTTTTTTCTATATTAGGGTTTATATTGCCGCCTATTTTCAATGGCTCTGACAGACTTGCGAATATCCTCAAGAACCAGAAATGCGCCGAGAAACATCGACCCGATTATAAATGCTATTATCAGGCCAGCAATAGCACCACCAAATCCGCCTGTATGCCAGCCGCCAATAATGGCGACAAGTAAAAGTACCCATAGTGCGATTTATATTAGCGCTGCACATGAATTTACAATGAGTCTAGAAAGCATGTTGTATATACCTGGATTTCCCGCTGATTTATGCCTGTTATGGCCTCATTGGGAAGAAATCATGAAGCCTAACAATGAAGTTGACAGATATACTTGTTATAGCTCTACTCAGATTTAGTTTTACTGGTACGAATCCGAACCGCGAGCATCTAGCTATCTAGCTTATGACTTTTGGCAAGGAAATAACTCCACCTTCCTCCCTGGGATTTAAGACATAAATTCTGACAAGATCCCATGATAGCACTGAAAACATCTATGATTTTCTAAGTTCCGCTTATGGTCTACACTATCCCCTTTCCCGTTTCAAAACTAGGTCACTGACAAAGTGGAACTCGGCTTTATCGCATTCGGTGCCCGTAGTTTGTGTGAGTCTATCCCGGTTCAGGTCATCTCACCAAGACTACCGGGTTAAACTTGGTTTGAGGTGTGGGGTGGGCACAAAGATAGCGGCACCTATCAGGGTGGCTAAGGGAGTGAGAGTGTTCTAAGGGATAATTTTAGTGATCATTTCGGCGGGATGATCAAAAGTTGCATTCGTTGGTAGGTAAAGTTGAAGGATGCTTGGGTTTGGGCTGGGACGGCAAAATAAGCCAGGGGGTAAGCCTGGCTTATTGAGGGGGAAGATGGCAATCCATTGCCACGCGTAGGAATAAATTTAGTCTGTGGTCACAGCAACGTTGGTCGCCCCAACCGTTTGGCCATTGGCAGAAAACCGCAGAAACAAGCGATTGTTGGCAGGATCAAAACTGATTGGCTGTCCCGTGCCCGTGACAAAGACGGAGTAATAAACCGTCTGTCCCACTGAGACAGAGCGTGTTAGATCGTTGCCGCAGATGATCCAGTTGCCTGCGCTGTCGGTTTCGCAGAGCTCCAACAAGACCGGGAGATTCTTGTCACCATCATCTGCTGTTGCAGTCACTGTCCCAGCCGCGCCAATATTTACGGCTGCCGTCGCAAAGAAGCCGATACCGTTCATGCTCTCCAGACGGACTACCCCATCGTTACTCGGTGTGGCACCGATGGCTAGCAAATCAGGGGGTATGGAATCCGTAGCTGTGAGTATGAATGTGTTCAAGCCGGGATGACTGGGGGCGGGGTAGGCATTGTCGCAATCAAATATGAGAGGAATCTCCCTTGAAGACATGGCGTTCGTTGGGGTAATTCCGAAGACAAACCCTTGAGTAGCTCCCACTGGTATATCCACCGGGGTGTCTGGTGTACCGATTAAACTGTTATTTATATCGGTCGTTTGGTATCCAAATAAGGCAGAGATGCTATCAGGGAGCTGTATTTTGCAATTAATCGCATCGCGAAGACCGTTATTGATAACGCTTGCGAAGGCTGTGGCAGTTTCATTGATCGCTACAGCCCTTGCATAGGGAAGAACAGCAGCATCAATTAATTGATGCTCCTCGCCAGTATAAATAAAGTTGGCCTCTATGCTCTGATCCGAGGAGACATTTTCAAGTTCGCATGATGGTACGGATTGGCCAGAGCAGTCACCTCCCCAACTTGAAAAACTGAACCCTTCATTTGGTGAGGCAATGCAGGTGCTAGATGTTCCATGATCTATGGGATTTGGCGTACATGAAACTTGTCCGCCAGCGCCGGGGCTGACGCTGATATCAATCGCATATTTCTTAAGGGCAAATGTGGCCGTGCATACAGTATTTTCATTTAACAAAAAGGAGTTACTGCATTTAGCCGGTTGCCACTCAATTAAAGTTGAACCTTCCGCCGGAATTGCAGTAGGAGTTACTTCTGTGTTGTAGAGATATGTTCCACCACCGTCGACTTCTCCTTGACCATTACCTGCTTTTTGAACAGTTAGTGTAAAAGTGTCTGTCGGATTTGGGTTGCGAGTTGCATTAATGGTGCTGCCTGCAAGAACCTGATAGGAGCACCCTGGAGACTGAATACTAATATTCCAGGAAAGATTAAATTGAACCGATTTTTCATTAAATGCACCTGCATTTAACCAAACGGTTCCGGTAATACTGGGCTCTACATAATTAATGAATGATGTTTGAGTGGGGTATGCTCCATTTTCGTTCAACTGGAAGTCAGCAAATGGAGCAACAAAATTGGTTACTCCGCAGGGGCTTATTGTTCCACCATTGAAAAAATCTTCAGTTGTAGTGTCTATTATCAAATCAAGCCCGGAAACCAATCCTGCATCACTTACAGTAAAATATTCTCCTTGTGAGGTTGTCCAATCTCCAGATGTGTCAGCGAGAGCAGGCTTAGTAATCAGTATTGTTATTAGCACTGCTAGTATATAATAAAATTTATTGTTTTTTTTCATTATTCTATCCTGTAAATTAAATGTGGATTTAAGTTGTTCAGGGTGGTGATGCATCTGTGACTAATAGTTACATAAATACCTCGCTTTTCATTATGAATATAAGCCTTAACCCTACCATTTTCCTGACCTGATGTAAATAGTTGCTTTTCCGACAAAATCCGACAAAATCCGACAAAATCCGACAAAATCCGACAAAATCCGACATATTATAGAATATTTACGTTGAATCACGAAGTTAGCGAATAGGTTTCGCTCACAGGCTCATCTTCCCCTTCTCCGTTTCATCATTAGGTCGTCGAGGAAGCAGTAGCGTTGCCCTTATGCTCCTCATGCTCTCCCTTTACCTGTAGTGAGTCTGTACCCCAACTGTCATCCCGACGAGTCAACCAGGTTTAAATTATTTTGAACTTGAGTTAGTCATGGACAAAAAAACCGCTCCGGTAAGGAGCGGCTTTGAAGGACGCAGGCTAAAGGTTCTTATGGGGTTGACACGGCCACGTTGGTTGCCCCCACGATCATGTCCCCGGCCCTGAAGCGTAAGAACAGCCGGTTGATGGACGGATCGAAGGCTATCGGCTGACCTGTACCCGTCACGAAGACGCTGTAGTAGACGGTCTGCCCCGCGCCAACGGTGCGATTCAGGCTGCTCCCACAGGCTAGCCAGTCACCGCCGGCGGTGGTTTCACAGAGTACCAAGCTTAATGGCAGTCCCTGGCCGCCATCGTCTGCGCTCACAGTGATCGTGCCCGCGCTGCCAAGATTGATCGCCGCTGCCGAGAAGAAGCCGGTACCGGTAGGGCTCGGCAAGCGCACAACACCATCATGGCTCGGGGTGACGCCAATGGCGAGCAAATCTGGCGGTGTGACAGTCAATGCCGATAGGATCAGGGTGTTGACACCCGGATAGATCGGCGCTGGTTCACTGTTGGCGCAATCGAAGCGAGGTGCGATCTCTATGCTGGTGAGTGGTACATTGGGCGTGATCCCAAACACAAAGCCCTGAGTGGCGCCAGCGGGGATTTTGACCGGGGTATCCGGTGTGCCGGTAAGCTGATTGCTTACATCGGTCGTCTGGTAGGTGAACCCAGCGTCAATCCCCGCCGGCAAGGCCAGACCACAATCCAGCCCACTGACGTTACCGTGGTTGATGATGCTCGCGAAGGCTGTGGCTGGTTGGCCGACAGCGATGGCCCGGGCATAGGGCAGGACGGCGGCCTGCAACAGGGGTGGCTGAAAGTCCGGACACCCAGTGCCGGCGAAGGGCAACTCCGGTGGGGTGATTTGGACATCGGTGGTGTAAATTCGCTTGGTTTCCAGCAAGTCGGGGATGAGGGGCGAGCCCGGGTAGGTCAGTTCCACCGTGAAGGCCGTCCAGCCCTGGGAGGGGGGCGGTACCTGGCCGATATAAACCCCGCCACCGCTGTCCGCGAGCGGCGTGCTATCCCAAGCCTCGCCAATGGTTTCCAACCGGAAATCCCGGGCGTTTGGATTGGTGGCCTGCCAGAGTCGCACCGCCTCCGGTGGGGTCTGGGTCTCTACTCGGATCGAGCCATCAGGTTGGAGGGACCAGGAAAAGCCCGGGTCCGCGTCGTCCTCCAGGAGGTCGATGAGCCAGGACAGGGTGGGCCGAATAATGGTTTCCAGATCCTGACCCTGGGAATGGTCGGTGTTGAGGGTATAACGCAGCAGCTTGGGGCCGGGCAGGTCCTGGAAGTAGAACTGGGAGGAATCCGGTAGGAAAAACTGATCCCCCGCCGAGTTCACCACCAATTTGCGCATGGTCAGACGGTCCCGATAGGCGTAGGGATCAATGATCCCGACCAGAGTCCGACCTTCAGGGGTGTGGGCGCGGCAGGGTAAGTCGAAGGCGACATAGTCCTGGATGGCGGCGCTGTAAAAGCCATAGGCATCCCAATGGTGCTCAAACTGTGCGCCCAGGTTCAGCAAGTCGATGGAGGCCGGCAGGATGGCCTTGATCCGTGCGGCACCCCCCGCACCAGCCTCAACGGCGGCGGTGAGCCAGGTGGCCCAGCCCCGCTTGGAGCCCCCGGCGACGATGAAGTCATCGATGCGCGGCGGTTGGGGCCAGACATCGCCCGCATTGGCGGTAAAGTCCTGGATACTGTCCATGGCCCGGACCACGGCCTTGGTCATGGGTAGCTGGGCCAGCCATTCGGGATCGCCGGTCAACAGGTATTTGTCCATGCCATAGGCCAGGATCGCATCCTCCGACCTTGCCGCTGCTTGATCGGCAAACAGCAGGGGCTGATTGGGCACCTGACTGACCATGGCGACCACCGTGCCGACCGCGCCGGCAATCAGTCCCAGGGCGTCGTCATTGGTGGGGGATGATCCGGCGGTGTTACTGCCACCATTGACTACCAGGATCGCGGTGTGCTCGCTGCCCCCATGCAGGCTCCAGGGCACGGCTAACAGCAGTTCATGTTGCCACAGGGTGCGGTCCACCTCGGCGGCTGACCGCCATTGCTGGGAGGTCAGGTCGAAGGCGTAGACCGTATAGCCAGGGCCGACGCGGGTTGCCTCCAGACTGTAGCCATAGTTGAGATCAGCCTTGGCTACGTAGTCATCCAGTGCCGTGGCCTCGACCCTGTGCACGACCAGCACAGCGATCGTGAGGGCGTATACGCTTGTCCAAGCGAGTGCTTTGTGTTTCATCATCGTGACCCTCGTTCCGGTAGCCAGCCTGAGTAAACTATAGACCAGGCATCCGGCTGTCAGCCCGCCAAAGGGCTACCAGGTCGGTGTCGATCGGGTGAAGGCCAAGCACGGGGGTTTTCCCGTCCGCTGGTCATGGCGGAAGTAGCCTCACTTGGGTTTTTTCCTCCCGCCCAGGTTATTCGGGTAGGGGTCCAAGCCGGGATAAGTAGCCGTCGATGATCCCCTTGAGCAGATAGCGGGCGTTTTCCCGCCGTGGCCTGACCACGAGGGCGAAGAGCAGCGTTTTCACCACGGCGCGCGGGATATCTTGCAGCTTCCAGGCCAGGGGGATGTAGCGGCGCCGGTAGAGGGCGAGTCGGTTGCGCATCATGTAGTACTGGCGCAAGGGGGCATGGAAATAGAGGGTATGGGTGCGGCCCAGCAGGGTGAAGCGCGTGACGGCGTCCCCCAAGGTATGGGAGAGGCGGGCAGTGCTGACCCCAAAACACGGGAAGCCACTGGCGCGGGCGCGAAAACTCCATTCCAGATCCACATTATCAATGAACAGGGCCTCCTCCCAGGGGCCGATGACCTGGAATCTGGCCACCGAGGTCAGCATGCCCGAGGCGATGAGAAAATCACATGCGATGGCGGTGGTATGGATGGTGGGGTGAAACCGGGAAACCCCCCAGGGTGTAAAACGGACGAAGGGGGTGGCGACGCCATCGCGGTGATCAATCAAACTGGGTCCCACGGCGGCAGGGGTGGCGCCGGCGGATTCCAATTCCTCAAAGGCTAACCGCAAGGTCTGAACCAGTCCCGCGGCTGGCCAACTGTCCTGATCGATAAACCAGACATAGGGGTAATCCTGAGCGGCAGCCCAGGCCACGCCCAGGTTCTGTGCCGCCGCCAACCCGATATTTCCCCTAGTCTGGATCTGCTTGAGCTGGCCGTGGCCGAAGGGAGGGAGAGCAAGCGGGTTGCCATTGTTGACCAGAACCACACCCGCGCACTGCGCCAGACACTCCCCCAACAATTCGACGAAGTGGTCGAAATCCGGCTCATAGGCGACGATGACGGCACAGACATCGCGCCGGGGTGGATCATGGGATACCTTCATGGTGGCTGAACTACTCCTTTTTTGCTCCAGCTAGACGCTGCGATGGCGCAGGACCTGCTGTAAATGCCGTTCAACCATGGAGGTGTCGTAAGCGCTTAAGCGGTGAATGACTTGCTCCCACTCGTTCACCCCGGGAATGGCGGCGGGATTTAGCGTCAACAGCTCGCGCTTGAGGAAGGGACAACGGTAGCGGATCAGCATTTGATCCCAGAACAGATGTGAGGGGTTGACCGGTATTCCTGCGACTAATTGGTCATGGACAAGCCGTAGATAATCCCCATGGTAGAGCTTGGCGCGCTCCTCGGGTGTTGCCAGCCGCAGCCGGCGCAGGGCCGCGATACTCGTGGCGGCAAGCTCGCGGTAGGGGCAGAGGGCCTTGAGGCGCAGGCCAGCCTGGAGGGCGGCCCGGGAGAAACCCACCTCGTAAAAGTGGACGACGAAGTCCTTGGAACGGACATAAAGGATCTGGTCCCAGAAAGCCTGGAGCCTGGCGTTGGTCAAGGCGGGACGATGCAGCACCAGGAAGTAGCTCTGCAAATGGTAGTAACGATCATAGCTGTCATTGATCCCCCAGATATCCGCCTGCCGGTGGTCGGCTTGCGCCAGGATCTCCGCCAAGGGGTGAAAGGGGCCGTAAACACTGTCGTTAGCCAGGATCAGACTGTCCAATTTACCGAGATCGGGGATCTCATGGAGCGCATCGCGGTAGGCACCGAAATCGTAACCAAAGTTGCGCCGCCGCAAGATCAAATCACAGCGACACTGGAGATCGGCCAAAGCCGTCGGGGTCAGTTTGGGACTGTTGGTAACAAAGAGAATGCCGTAGCCAGCAGCGACTAATTGGTCCAGGTAATGCCGGACATAGTCCGCTACCTGGCCATGGCGGTCGTAATGGACGAAGATTGCGATCCGGTTGGCGGTCGCTAGGTCGCCGTGGCCTTGCCAACGCTGGACGACCCAGGTTTGACGGCGCAGGAATTGGGCTTCCAGATAGCGCACAGCGAAGGCGACTCTGCTCATTAGGCCCCGATAACGCAGACGAAGCCAGCGGAGGAAGAGGCGTAGGGGGCTTTCCATTCAGGTAACCGGTGGGCGAGAATCAGGAGCTGAACGGGGGAGGGTAATGGGCAGCTCAGGGGCGGTTTGATCCGCGAGTTGGCTGGCGTGAAGCCTGAGGTCACTTCCCGTGGGAGCAAGTTGGCTTGCCCGCAGAAACCAGCCATGCGCAGTGGCACGATCCGCATTCAGATTAAGTGCCAGAATACCCAGGGTAAAGGCCAAATTGGCCGTGAGTTCCAGCGAAGAAGCGGCGAGTTGGTCCAGAATCAGCGATTCCAGTTGCTCCGCTTCATGGTAGGCCCCGGCATGGACCAGGCGCTGGAAGACTTCGGCGCGGATGGCCATCTGCATGGGGGTTGAATTCTGGGCCTCCGCTGGGTGGGTTAAGGGGTTGAGAAGGGCTGCGGCGGGTGCGGCCGAGGCTTGGGCATAGAGTTGGGCAACGAACAAGGTCGGGAGCAGTTCTCTGGCCAGTTCATCGCCCTCGGCAACCCGTGCCTGGAGTCGCTCCTGGGCCGCAGCCAGCCAGCCCAAAGCACCGACAGCATCACCCGCGTGATTAAGGGCATAGAGACCACGGGCCAGGAAAAAGCGCCCGGCATCCCACTCCGCGCTCACGGGCAGTTCCAGAGGAGTTGCGGCCGGCAACGCCGTGATGAGGAGATCCGCCAGGTCATGTTCGCCGGCTAAGACCTGGTCCATGAAACAGTGAGCGATGATCCGGTTGGCTTGGACCTGCCAGCGGTCATGGCCGGGTTCAGCCGTTACCCGGCTTAGCCAGGCGCTGACCTCTGCAAGGTCGTGCGCCGCAACGCCTGCCTCCAAGACGCCTAGTCGGCATAGCTCAACCAGATGCTCGGTTTCCCCATCATCAGCGCCAATGCTGCGCAATGCCTGCCGCAAAGCGGAGCCCGCCACTTCTCCTAGCGTGAAATACTGCCTGGCCCTATCCGCGGCTTGTTCATGGTGCAAGGCCAGGAATCCCCGCCGGTAGGCCAGACCGCAGAGATTCATGGGTCCTTCGGCGGCGAAGTGTGAAAAGTCCGAGGGTGGTGCAATGGCCCCCAGCACCTGGACAGGATTATCCAGGTCCAGCCCATAACGGTGGCGCAGACGCGCCGCCAAGCGGGCAAAGGTCTCAAGGGCCGGAAGGTATTCCCCCGCGTTGACCTGTTCCTTGAAGAGGCGCCCGGCCAAGCCTTGTGCCAAGGATTGGTCGGGGTCCACGGTCGCCAGGCGCCGTTGCAGGTAGGTGCGATACAGGTCCCGATCCAGGACCGCCTCCGGATTGGCGGCAAAGGGTTGGCGGCTGGCGACGATGGTCAGGGTGGTTGCCGTCTCCCGTAGGTAATGATGGCCAAAACCATGGTCCTCCAGCAGGCGCCGGAGGCTCGCGGCGCTATACAGCACCAGGTGATAACCCGGAGTCAGGAGCAGCAGCAGGGTGGCGGGGGTGGCGGTAGGATGAATGCCGGCGGCGTTGGGGGTGGTGAGGATGAGCCAGCCCGAGGGGGTGATGGCGGGGGCGAGAGCGGTCAGGAAGGCATGCGGATCGGGGAGGTGCTCGATGACCTCCGAGGCCAGGATAAGGTCGTAGGGGGCGATGCCGAGCAGGGTCTCGGGACCCAGATAGTCGAGGGTGATCGGCAAGCCCAATTGTTCACGACCCGCCTCCGCAGCCGGCGAGGGATCGTAACCCTGGACGGTCCAGCCCAGGGCCTCACGCGCGAAATCGAGGCCAAACCCAAAGCCGCAGCCGACCTCGGCATAGCGATGGATGGTTTGTTGATCGAGCCAGAACAGGGGTTCGACCATGACATCCGGAGCGGCGCCCTGTTCAAGATAGAATTTAATGGCGGCTTGGGTGGCCACGGAGGGACCCGCAGCCGAGGCATAAGGGGGCGGTGGAACCCCCGGAAAACTCAGGGACCCGCAGGCGTCACAGGCATACAGCCGCAGTGAGGGATGAGGCGGAAGTTGGGAGGGTATGGTGAGTACATGGCGTTTGGGTCCGGCGGCACGGCAAACGGGACAGCTAAAGTCCCTGGCAATCTGGGGAGTCCAGTCAAGCTCGTACGAGATGGGGGGGTGGCAAGGCATCTAGCAGACCCGAGGCGAGAAATCTCTAAGATCCACCAAATGATGAACTTCGGGGTTGGTTGAAAAATCCGCTTGCCATAACAACACCGTTCCTTGCGGGAATTAACAGCATGGTTGTTGGATTTTATCGTTTACCGATGACGGGATAGCAAGTGCTGTAATCCGATGCACTTGGTAGGTAACGGTATCGACAGCCACTTATGCTTTCACCAACCATGTCAAACTGGAAATCCCAGACATAATCTTTTTCAGCAGAAAAATCAATAATATAGTATTTTCCTGTATTCGTATTAAAGCCCCCTTGCACCGCTGTTCCAGACATCAAGCTCGGAAAACCAGGATAGGTATTTATATTGACTCCTTTAACATACCAGCCGTTAATCCCCTCATAAAGATCTGTTTTAAGTACATATTTTGTAATAAAGGCATCATTTGCTGCTGAATACATACTCCACGGGGAGCTGGCAAAATCAATCGTTTTTTCTTTTGGGCCTTGAACGGATGGAACAGTCACGGCAACATTGGTTGCGCCAACCGTTTGACCATTGGCGGAAAAACGCAGAAATAGGCGATTGTTGGCAGGATCAAAACTGATGGGCTGTCCGGTACCCGTGACAAAGACGGTGTAATAGACCGTTTGATCCGCGGCAACCGAGCGCATCAGATTGTTGCCGCAGCTAATCCAGTTACCGGCGCTGTCGGTTTCACAGAGTTGCAGGTTGACCGGTAGTCCTTTACCTCCATCGTCGGCGCTGGCGGTCACCGTGCCGCCGCTGCCGATGTTGACGGCTGCGGTGGCAAAAATGCCGGTAGCGGCTGGACTAGTTAAGCGGACCACCCCATCGTTACTCGGTGTGGCGCCGATGGCGACCAGGTCAGGCGGCGGAGTAGGGGATGCAGTTAAAATCAGTGTATTAAGCCCAGCATGACTGGGGGCGGGATTACTGTTAGCACAATCGAACACTAGGCCGATTTCCGTTGAGGACAGCGGTGAAGTGGGGGTAATGCCAAACACGAAACTTTGCGTACCGCCAGCGGGGATATCAACCGGTGTGTTGGGTGATCCCACCAGGGCATTACTGGCATTGGTGGTTTGATAGGAAAAAGTGGCAGGAATGCCAGGTGGGAGTGAAACTAAGCAGCCTGTAGCCGTCGCGGTTCCGTTGTTAATAACAGTACCAAAGGCCGAAGCGGTATCATTAACCTCGACAGCGCGGGCATAGGGCAATACCGCTGCATTAAGCGATGGATTCCCTGGACTGTTCAGCCATTGATACAACGCCTGGGTATAGGGAATATCGAACCGTCCATAGCCTCCTACATTAGCGACGCCACAGCCCGCACCGACATTGCCGACCGCTAAGGTACCCAGCAATTGATGATTGGCATTAAAAATACCAGAACCGCTACTACCTGGTTCCACAAGACCACTCGTCCAATTGACAAAAAAGCCGGTCGAGTCGGTACTGCTTGATTCGTAACAGTTATCAACTGCGGAACCGTTCCAGACACAAGTTCCGTAACCGTCGACATCACCAAAGCTGATTTTCTGTAAATCCCCTTGGGGATGATGGACACCCGTCAGTTTCTGATTGAGAACGGGCAGACTGACCAACCAGCCAGCCCAGACAGTGCCGGGCGGAGGGACGGCCGTTAAACGCATGAAACTGGTGTCAGTATTCTCAGAGGCAAAGAGCAGTTCGGCGCCACCCGTACGGGTCTGATAAGAGCCAAGTGGTCCGTTACAGGAAGAAGAACGGTAAAACCAATACGTCTGCAACGAAGAAGCGACGGTTTGCGTGGAAATGCAATGATTGGCGGTTAGAAAATAAGGAATATAGGTCGTATTATTCAAGTAATTAAGCAGGGTACCAGAACACAGGTAGCTAGCGCCGCTCTTTGTGAAAATCATTCGCGCGGTAGCATTGCTCTCGGGTGACCAGGCGGCATAACAAGAAACATCGTTATGGCATGGCGATACGGCGGTAGCCTCATAGCGGCTACTATCTACGGCAGCCTGAAAGAGATGCGATAGTTCAGGCAATGCCATATCCACATCCTCCAAAGATAAGCCTGGTGCAAGTTCGACTTCAACTATCTGGGTGTCACCTTCAATGACTGGCGTCCAATAGGTTTCGGCATCGTCACCAATCTCACCGGCGGCACGGTTACGTTGGAGAACGTTCCTGATGTCAGTTCCTGAAGCGGTGAATACGGTTTGTTGGTCTGGATCATAAAAGCGGAACAGGATATTCTCTGGAAGGGAGCGAATGCGCAGACCCAGTCGAATCGCTTTTGCGCTTGGAGAAGTAATCATGAAGGCAGCAATCAAACCGCCCTCATCCGTAGGATGCCATACCGCACGATGAGAAAATTTGCTTCTGTCGGCCAACAGCGGTATCAAGCGCTTAAAACCAATTCTCGTCGGCCCAGGACCTGAGCGATCACTCGCTGCGGTATCGATGCTAGCGGCGAGTGGAGGGTCGAGGGTGATTGTTTCTGGCTGCCAATCACGGACGGGCATCTCCGATGTGGGAGATGAGAGGGCGGTATCTGCACTGGGTTTGATGGCATAACCGATGCCCGTGGAACCTGCCGTGACTGGCAACGACACGGCTAGAATTATCAATAAAACCGGTCCCAGCAGCACAGGTAACGGAGGAAATAACCTATGCATGTTAATAGATGAGGAGCATTTTCCATACAAGGGATGCAAAGCATGCAATTTGTGGATAAAATACGAAAAATTCATCATTTATTCTCCAAAGTTATTAATTAAATCGCATGTCGTGACTGATTAAAATCCCGGTTGAAAATGAATTTTCAGTCACATAATTATATCACTTACTCATTATTCTGTGGTCACTGCGACATTGGTCGCACCTACCGTGCTACCGTTTTCCACAAAACGCAAATACAGACGGTTGAAGGCTGGATCAAAGGGGATTTCAGCTCCCTGAGTGGCAAAAACATTGACCGTGTAATAGACCGTTTCGTCGGCATTGACGGGGCGGGTGATACTGGGAGCACAGGAGCCGATCCTTTGCCCGATGGCGTTGGTTTCGCAGATTTCCAAAGTCAGAGGTAGGACACGATCGCCATCGTCGGCCTGCACCTGGATCGTACCTGTGCTGCCGATGTTAACAGCGGCGGTGGCGAAGAAGCCGATCCCCGTGCTGGGGTCAACCTGGACGATGCCATCGTTGTTAACGGTGGAGGCAATGGCGACCAGATCGGCAGGGACGTTTAAGGAGGCTGAAAGGATGAAAGTATTGACGCCAGTATGGCTGGGAGCGGGGGCACTGTTAGTGCAGTCGAAGACCACCGGAATCTCGGTGGCGGCGAAAGGAGAGGTGGGCGTGATACCGAAGACGAATTGTTGTACCGCCCCCGCCGGGATCGACACGGGGGTATTGGGTGTCCCATTCAGAACGTTACCGGCATCGGTCGTCTGATAGCTGAAGGTGGCGGGAATACCGGCCGGTAGAGCCAGGGCACAGCCGGTAGCCGTCAGGGTCCCACTGTTGATGAGGGTGCCAAAGGCGGTGGCAGTCTCGCCCATGCCAATGGCGCGGGCGTAAGGCAGGACGGCGGCGTTGAGGGCGGGTTCTCCGGAACCACTCAAGGTAAAGCTGGCGGTGACCGTCTTGTCAGCATCCATCTTTACGGTGCAGGGGGCGGTGCCAGAACAACCACCACCACTCCATCCGGCAAAGGTGGAGCCATTGTCGGGGGTTCCCGTCAGGACAACGTTGTTGAGCGGTGGAAATGGATCATCGCAATCGTTACCGCAGTCGATGCCGGCGGGGTTGCTGGTAACACGGCCGAATCCATTGCCTTGCAGGCTAGTGGTTAGGTTGTAGCGGGTGTCATCGTCGTATTCATAGGCACCAATATCGACTTTATCCCCAATAACTCTGGCACTGCCAGTGATGTCAAAATCCGGAAGATCAGGGGTCATGTGGTATCCGGCGTCGATCATAGGTGAACCATTTTGCAATTGGAGATCGCCGTTAGCTAAATTTATAAATAACGGGTCTAGCACATCAATATTGCTGGGATCAATGTTAAAAGGAATACTTATCCAGTAACCAGAGCCTAATGTCTTATTGAAGTTATTTGAAAGCAAGATTAAATTGGCAGTAGCAATTTCGTTTTCTGTGCCAACACTAAGCATTAAGTCATTTGCAAAATTTTGCGCAGTTATGTTTCCAAAAAAAAGATTGTTATATAGGGCTGCTTCAATAAGTTGTTTCTCTCCATAAATAAGTAATGCGACTCCTCCAGTATTTCCAACAATGGAATTATTTATTAGGATAACTAGCCCTTCTTGTGGACCTATTTTATTTATGGAGATAGTAAGACCTCCGCTGGAACTTTTAGTGGCGAATGATCCATTACCGAAAATCTCGTTATTTTCAATTAACATACTCACATCTGCTATTTCCGAAAAATTTTGCAAATATCCTCCCGGCGCCGAACTTGATTCATTTTCAAAAATTGAATTGGATATAATCTCCGCTATATTAGATCGAATATAAAAAGCGCCGCCAGTGCTAGAGGTGTTTGATGGGATTTCAGCAGAGTTGCTTGAAAATAAGTTCCCGAAAAGCATTATTTGGTCACACCAAATAAACGCACCTCCTCCATAAGGACTAGAGCTTCTTGGAATGCCGCTAGGCCGATATACGATATTTGCTTTATTATTTAAAAGCACGTTATTTTCTAGATTTACTGATGCCTCTGGAAGATTAATATACAGACCGCCTCCGCCAACATATTCGTCAAATTGAGATCCTGATATATTATTATCAATATAATTATTTTTTATTAGTATTTCTGTGTTTTTTCCAAATTCGTTTGCACTTGCTTTCACAACCGCAATCCCGCCCCCACCAAGGCTTGAGGTGTTATGGTGAACCCAGTTATTAGAAATTACGATCTTGCTTCCACTTTTCGCACTAATGTATATTCCGCCGCCATGGTCATAGCTGCTACTGCCTTTAATGGTTAATCCTTCAATTGAAAGTAATGATTCTTCAATAGTGGTGAAAGTTAGCGGGCGTCCGCTAAAAGAACCTACCACTGTATTGTTATCATCCATTCGTTGAGTGGCGCACTCAGTAGAAAAACCTCCCTTAATTATCAAATCTTGTGTTTCTGAAGCATCATAAAAAAACCCCCCGACATAAGTCCCTTGAACAATTTGAACCTGATCATCCTGACCATTAGAAGCCGCAGTTGTCAGTGCGGCCTGTATTTCCTCAGCAGTATCAACGCAGAAGACTTCTGCAAATACGGTGGTGGCAAACAGTAGCATTGACAATGCAATCAGGTAGCGTGTAATTATTGTCATTAAAAATTTCCTCACACTCTGGTTAATTTATCCACTTCACCCTAGTTTATACCACCGTCTCCCCCAGAATTTAAGACATAAAATCCGACAAAATCCGACAAATTCCGACATTTGCACAGAAATATTCTATGAGCACATAAGTCTGGTTTATGGCATTAACCCATCTGAGCCTCAACTCTGCTGATCTCGCACCCCGCCATCTACACATCAGTTACTTGGCCCTTTCGCTTATCACCCTTTCTAGAGAATGGCGTTGAAGTGTCCTGCCCCCATCCCTTCCCCCAGTCATCGGGTATGATCCTCGTCACTCCCCCCTGATGGAAACCCACAGTTACCATCTGGTTCACCGCCCCCGTGTCCGTCTAGACTGGCACTTCTGAAGTACCACCTGGAAGCCGCATCTCTTCATCAGTGACAGGTGGACAAAGGGGCATTTCAACTAAAGCCCTGATCCCAAATTGGAATCGGAGTCCCTATCCTGTCCCCGCAACTCAGTCTGTCCCCGGGTACCTGGAGTACCATCCTCGCCTACCCTTAACAGGACCCCGCCGTTAACCCCCCTCTCTTCCCCCCCCCTATCATTGCCGATCACGTCTGTGCCTTAGTCTGCCCCTAGGCTGATCA
>JADHED010001473.1_pt1 | contig 19762 bp, 21 predicted proteins | sample 8952041 | NCBI WGS metagenome assembly JADHED01 (sample SAMN16124423, study PRJNA663239) | bioreactor sludge metagenome | isolation source: sludge (control) | place: India:Bengaluru | collected 2018-09-08
GGCCTCGGCGGCCGCCGCCACTTCGTCCACGACCCGGGCGTGCACCGCCGGGTCGCGCACGATGCCGCCCTTGCCGACCTCGGCGCGGCCGGCCTCGAACTGCGGCTTCACGAGCGCGACGACGTCGGCGCCCGCCCGCAGCAGCGGGGGCAGCGACGGCAGCACGAGGCGCAGCGAGATGAAGGAGACGTCCACGGTGGCGAGATCGAAGACCCGCGCGTCGGGCGGCAGGTCGGCCGGCGCGAGCGACCGGGCGTTGACGCCTTCGCGCACGGTGACGCGCGGGTCGGAGCGCAGGCGCCAGTCCAGCTGGTTGTGGCCGACGTCGACGGCGACCACGCGCCGCGCGCCGCGCTGCAGGAGCACGTCGGTGAAGCCGCCGGTGGAGGCGCCCACGTCGAGCGCGACGGCGTCACGGCAGTCGATGGCGAACACCTCGAGGGCGTGCGCGAGCTTCAGGCCGCCCCGGCTGACGTAGGGGTGATCGGCGGCGGCGACCTGCACGTCGGCGTCCTCGGTGACGGGGGCGCCGGCCTTGGCCACCACCTGCCCGCCGACGCGCACCTGGCCGGCGAGCACGAGCGCGCGGGCGCGCTCGCGCGAGGCGGCGAGGCCGCGCGCGACGAGCAGGGCGTCGAGGCGAACGCGGGCCATGGCCTCACCGGCGGGCGGCGGGCGTCGTCACCGGTCCCGCCGCACCACCCAGTGGGCGATGTCGGCGAGCCGGCCGCCGAGCCCCGCCGCGTCGAGCGCCGCGAGGGCCCGCGCCAGCGCGGCCTCCGCCAGGCGGTGGGATTCCGCCAGGCCGAACAACGACGGGTAGGTGGGCTTGTGCGCCGCGGCGTCCTTGCCGGCGGTCTTGCCGAGGTCGGCCGAGGACGCCTCCACGTCGAGGATGTCGTCCACGATCTGGAAGGCCAGCCCGAGTTCGTCGGCGTAGCGACCGATCGCCGCGATGCGCGCCTCGTCGCCGCCGGCCATCACGGCGCCCGCCACGGCGGCGGCCCGGATCAGGGCGCCGGTCTTGCGGGCGTGCATCGCGCGCAGCTGCGGGGCATCGAGCGGCGTGGCGGCCGCCGACCGCACCTGGCCCGCGGCCGCGAGGTCGAGGGCCTGGCCGCCGACCATGCCCGCCGCGCCCGCCGCCTCGGCGACGATGGCCACCGTGCGCAGCTTGCGCGCCACGAGGGCCGGGTCGAGGGTGACGGGCTCGCGCGCCAGCAGCCCGAAGGCCTCGGTCAGCAGGCCGTCGCCGGCCAGCACCGCGAGCCCTTCGCCGTGCACCACGTGGGAGGTGGGCCGCCCGCGGCGCAGCGAGTCGTCGTCCATGGCGGGCAGGTCGTCGTGCACGAGCGAGTAGGTGTGAATCCACTCGATCGCGCAGGCGGCCGGCAGGGCGAGATCCGCGTCGGCCGGCGTGGCGGCGACCGCCTCGGCGGCCGCGAGCGCGAGCGCCGGCCGGAGGCGCTTGCCGCCGGCGAGCAGGCTGTAGCGCATGGCGGAGGACAGCACCGGCGGCACCGCGGGCGGGCCGGGCAGGTAGCGATCGAGCGCGAGGTCGATCGCCGCGCGCCGCGCGTCGAGCCAGGAGGCGAGCGAGGGGGCCGTACCCGTCTGCATCTACTCCTCCTCGCGGGGTCCGGCGTCGGAGAGCGCCGGCGGCGCCGGGCGCAGCCCGCCGCGGTCGTCGAGCACCTCGATGCGGCGCTCGGCGTCCTCGAGGCGGCCGTGGCAGAAGCGCGAGAGCTGCACGCCGCGTTCGTAGAGTTCCAGCGACTTCTCGAGCGGCAGCTCGCCTTCCTCGAGGGTCTTCACGATCTGCTCGAGCTCGGCGATGGCCGACTCGAAGTCCTTGGGGGTGGTGTCCATCGGCTCTCTCCGCGAGCCGCGCCGCGTGTCGCGGCGGCGGGCTCAGGCGCCGTCGGGGGTGGTGCCCGACACGAGGCAGTCTAGCGTGCCCTGCGCCAGCCGCACGTGGACCGTGCGGCCGCGCAGGGCGGGGTCGGCGCGGCGCAGGATCGCGGTGCGCGTCTCGTCCCAGCACACGGCGTAGCCGCGCGCCAGCACCGCGAGCGGGCTGAGCGCCCCCAGCCGGGCGGCGTGCTGCGCGAGGCCGGCGCGGTCGCGCGCGAGTCTCCGGGCCGCGGCGGCGCGCAGTTGGGCGTCCTGGCGGGCGAGGCGCGCGGCGACGGCGGCGAGCCGCCGGCGCGGCGCCAGCGTGTCCAGCCGCCGTGCCAGCCCCTCCCGTCGTCGTGCGCGACGGGTGCAGGCCGCGACGATGGCGCGGTGCGCGCGCGTGGTGAGGTCCTGCCACTCGCGGCGGGCGTTGGCCACCTCCAGCGGGACGCGGGCGAGCGCGCTGCGCGTCTGCAGCGCGTGGGTGTGCTGGCGGTGCCGGTCGAGGCGCCGGCGCAGGGCGAGCGCGGCGCGCTTGCCGAGGCGGTCGAGGCGCGCGAGCAGTTCGGCCCGGGCCGCCACGACCAGCTCGGCGGCGTTCGATGGCGTGGCGGCGCGCACGTCGGCGACGAAGTCGGCGATGGTGTAGTCGGTCTGGTGGCCGACGCCGCTGATGACTGGCACCGGGCACGCGGCGATCTCGCGGGCGAGGGCCTCGTCGTTGAAGGCCCACAGGTCCTCGATGGACCCGCCGCCGCGCGCCAGGATGACGACGTCCACGCCGTCCACGCCGGCGATGCGCCGCAGCGCGCGCCGGATCTCGTCGGCGGCGCCCTCGCCCTGCACGCGCGTGTCGCGCAGCACCACCGAGGCGTTGGGCACGCGGTGCAGCAGCACCTTCAGCACGTCGCGCACCGCCGCGCCGTCGAGCGAGGTGACCACGCCGATACGCCGTGGCAGCACCGGCAGGGGGCGCTTGCGCGCCTGGTCGAAGAGGCCCTCGCGGTCGAGCCGGCGCTTGAGCTCCTCGTAGGCCGCCTGCAGCGCGCCGAGTCCCTTCGGCTCGAGGTGCTCGCAGACCAGTTGGTACTCGCCGCGCTTGTCGTAGACCGAGAGCCGGCCGCGGGCCAGCAGGTGCTGGCCGTCGGCCGGCCGGAACTTCAGGCGCCGCACCGAGGAGGCGAACATCACGCCGCGCAACTGCGCGCCGGCGTCCTTGAGCGTGAAGTAGAGGTGGCCCCCGTAGGTCTTCGCGTTGGAGATCTCGCCCTCCACCCACACCTCGAAGAAGCGGTCCTCGATGTGCTCGCGCAGCGCCGCGGTCAGCCCGCTCACCGTGTAGGGCCGGCGCGGCGCGGGCGGCGCGGGCGGCGGGGGCGGCGCCGGGCGCGCGGGCTCGGGGGCGTCCTCGAACGGAAGGTCGAAGAGCGACGGCATGGCGGGGCAGGGCTCGCGCCTCGGGCGCCGGCTCAGGCCCAGGCGGCGAGGTCGTCCTCGGTGACGGTCACCCGGGCGATGGCGCGCGCGCGCCCCGAGGCCCGGTCGAGATCCACGAGCACCGCGCTGACGCGCGGGTCGCCGGTGGCGGTCTCGAAGCGCGACGGCAGGCCGCTGAGGAAGCGGGCGAGGGCCGCGTCGGCCTGCACCCCGATCACCGAGTCGTGCGGGCCGGTCATGCCGACGTCGGTGATCGCCGCGGTGCCGCCCGGGAGCACGCGCTCGTCGGCCGTCATCACGTGCGTGTGCGTGCCGACCACCAGCGAGGCCCGCCCGTCGAGGTGACGGGCGAGCGCGATCTTCTCGGACGTGACCTCCGCGTGGAAGTCGACCACCACCAGCGGCGTCTGGGGGCGCAGGCCCGCAAGTGCCTCGTCGAGGGCGCGGAACGGGTCGTCGACGAGCGGCATGTGGACGCGTCCCATCGCGTTGATCACCGCGACCGGGGTGCCGTCGGGCGCCGTGAAGACGCCGCTGCCGCGGCCCGGGGCCCCCGGCGGGTAGTTCAGCGGGCGCAGCAGGCGCGGCTCGCGATCGATGTACTCGAGCGCCTCCTTCTTGTCCCAGACGTGGTTGCCCGTGGTCATCACGTGGACGCCGCACGCCAGGATGGCCTCGGCGGTCTCGCGCGTGATGCCGAAGCCGCCGGCGGCGTTCTCGACGTTGGCCACCACGAGGTGGATCTGCTCGCGCGCGACCAGGCGCGGCAGGGCGCGGCGGAGGATCTCGCGCCCCGGCTTGCCGACGATGTCGCCGACGAACAGGAGGCGGAAGGCGTCGGCAGGGGTCACGCCGAGGTGTCCACCGGCACGTGGAAGGCCCGGCCGCGCCGCTCGGCGAGGCGCGGGAGGGTGACCCGCAGGACCCCGTCGACGAGCGTCGCGCGGGCCCGGCTCGCGTCGAATGCCGAATCGACCCGCACGGCCCGGGCGAAGCGCCCGAAACTGCGCTCGACGAGGTGGAAGGCCGCGCCGTCGCGGCAGTCGCCGTCGGGCGGCCGCTTCTCGCCGGCGATCAGCAACGTGCCGTGCTTGAGGACCACCTGGAGCCAGTGGCGGTCGACGCCTGGCAGGTCGACGACGACCTCGATGGTGGTCGCGGTCTCGAGCACGTCGAGCGGCGGGGTGTGGACGGCGCCGGAGTGGTGGGCGTCCCGCCCCGCGCGGCGATCGAGTTCGTCGAAGATCCGGCCGATGTCGGCAGCCAGGTCCTCGGTCTCAGGAAAAGAAGCCATGGTGCGCGGTGGGAGAGGGCGCCGGCCGGCCGGCGCGGCCTCATCATCGCACAACCGGCGAGGCCGGCGGAGGGGACGGTCGGGGGAGTCGCGCGCACTGCATGAGTGGTGGCGGCTAAGATTTTATGCTTGACACAGGCTAATACAGTGCTATGCTAGCCCTCGTCCGGTCGTCCGGACGCGACACCGTGCACACACCACGCACCAGGAGGGCATAGAGATGGCGATCGTTCGATTCGACCCGTTCCGTGAGCTGGCCTCGATGCAGGACCGCATCAACCGCATCTTCGGCGAGCAGTACCGTCGCGGTGACGACGACCTGTTCATGCGGGGCGACTGGGCGCCGCCGGTCGACATCTTCGAGACCGACCAGCACGAGATCGTGATCAAGGCCGAGCTGCCGGGCGTGAAGAAGGAGGACATCGACCTGCGGCTCGAGAACAACATGCTCACGATCCGTGGCGAGCGGAAGCGCCTGCAGGAGGCCAAGGAGGAGAACTACCACCGCGTGGAGCGCGCCTACGGCGCGTTCAGCCGGTCCTTCTCGCTGCCGGCGAGCGTCGACAGCAGCCGCGTGATCGCCGACTACAAGGACGGCGTCCTCACCATCACGCTGCCGCCTCGCGAGGAGGCCAAGCCCCGGCAGATCCAGGTGCAGGTCAACGGCTGACGCCGTGGCGACGGCGCGTCGGGCCCCGTGCCGGGCGACGCGTGAACGACCGGCCGGCAACCGCCGGCCGGTCCTCCGACTTGCGGCGACGCCCGTCGCACCGCTACTCTGTTAGACCGTATGTCGACTGAAGTCCTGGACGCAGCCCCCGATGCCGGCGAGCCGGCGCCCGAACCGGTTCGAGTGCCCCCCATCCACAACCGGTTCCTGTTCGTCGACGTCGCGGCGCAGCGCGCGAAGCAGCTGCGGCGTGGCGCCCGCCCGCGTCTCACCGACGAACACGTCATGCCGTTCAAGCTCGAGCGCGTCGCCATGCGCGAGGTCGAGCACGGGCTGGTCGAGTACTCGACGACGCCCGTCAAGTCGTCCGGCGCGGCCGAACCCGCGACGCCGGACCAGTAACGCCGTCGCCTCCCTGGGGGTCTCGTGATCGGATTGCTGCAAGGCGTGGCCATCGCGGCCATCTTCCTGCTGGCGCTGCTGGCCGGCGTGTGCGTGCTGATGGGCGTGCCCAAGCTGCGGCGCACCACGCGCCTCGGCTTCTCGCGCAGCCTCGACGAGGCCGTCGGCGACGAACGGGCCGCGACCTACCTGTTGCCGGACGCCCCGCGCGGCACCGTGGACCAGTTGCGCGCGCCCGGCCGCTGACGTCCGCGCCCCTCGGCCCCTTCCTCCCGCGCGGGAACCGGCCCGGCGCGTCCCCCGTAACTGCGGGACAGGTCGGCCCGGCGGCGACATCCCCGACCCGCCGCACCAGCGCCCGCATCGTCGCGGGGGCTGGTCTCCCGGGCGCGGAGGGGCCCCATGTTCGAGGTCCTCACCATCGGCGTCCTCCTGCTCGCAGGCGCCATCCTGCTGTCGGTCGTCGCCTTCGTGTTCGCCCTGCTGAAGTTCGTCTTTTGGATCGTCCTGCTGCCGATCCGCCTCGCCTTCAAGCTGCTCGTCCTGCCGCTGCTGCTCCTCAAGTGGGCGGGCGTGGCGCTGGTGTCGCTGGTGGCCGCCCCGCTGCTCGTGGTGGCGGTGCTGGTGGTCGGCGTCGTGGTGATCCTGGGGCTGCTCGCCCCGCTGCTGCCGGTGATCGCGCTGGTGGCGGCGCTTTGGGCGCTCATCAGGTTGGGGCGGCGCCCGGCGGTCGTGTGATCCGGCAGGACGGGCCTACAGCGGCGGCTGCTCCCGCGCCCACGCGGTGGCCCGTTCGTAGGCATCGGCCGCCCGCAGCAGGACCGGCTCGCCGAAGGCCGGTGCCAGCAGCTGCAGGCCGATCGGCAGCCTCGGACCGTCACTGAAGCCGCCCGGCACGCTGAGGCCGGGGATGCCCGCCAGATTGGCGCTCACCGTGAAGACATCGGCCAGGTACATCTGCAGCGGGTCGCCCGTGCGCTCGCCGAGCCGGAAGGCGACCGTCGGGCTCGTGGGCAGGGCGAGGACGTCGGCACGCTCGAAGGCCGCGTCGTAGTCGCGGCGGATGAGCGTCCGCACCTGCTGCGCCCGCAGGTAGAACGCGTCGTAGTAGCCCGCGCTCAGCACGTAGGTGCCCAGCATGATCCGGCGCTTCACCTCCGCGCCGAACCCGCCCTCGCGCACCAGGTCGTACATCGCCGACAGGTCGGCCTCCCGCGGCAGCGGCGGCCTGACGCCGTAGCGCACGCCGTCGTAGCGGGCGAGGTTGGAGCTGGCTTCCGCCGTCGCGACGAGGTAGTAGACGGGGATGGCGTAGCGCGCGGGGGGCAGCGCGACGTCCACGAGCTCCGCCCCCAGCCCCCGCAGCACCGCGAGGGCGTCCTCGAACGCCCGCGCGACCGCGGGTTCCACGCCCTCGCCGAGCAGGTCCCGCGGCACGCCCACGCGCAGCCCGCGCACGTCACCGGTGAGCGCGGCGGCGTAGTCGGGCACCCCGGCGGGTGACGAGGTGGCGTCCTGCGGGTCGGCGCCGGCCATCGCCTGCAGCACCAGCGCGACGTCGCGGACGGTGCGGCCGAAGGGCCCCACCTGGTCGAGCGAGGAGCCGAAGGCGAGCAGCCCGTAGCGCGACACGCGCCCGTAGGTGGGCTTCAGCCCGACGACGCCGCAGAAGCCGGCCGGCTGGCGCACCGACCCGCCGGTGTCCGAGCCGAGCGCCACCGGCGCCATGCCCGCCGCCACCGCGGCCGCCGACCCGCCGCTCGAGCCGCCCGGCGCCCGGTCGAGGGCCCACGGGTTGCGCGTCGGGAAGTAGGCCGAGTTCTCGGTGGAGGAGCCCATCGCGAACTCGTCGCAGTTGGTCTTGCCGACGACGACGGCGCCGGCGGCGATCAGGCGGCCGACCGCCGTCGCCTCGTAGGGGGACCGATAGCCCTCGAGGATCCGGGATCCGGCCGTGGTCGGCAGCCCGCGCGTGCAGATGTTGTCCTTCACCGCCACGGGCACGCCCGCCAGCGGCAGCGCCGCGCGATCGGCCCGCAGGTCCAGCCGGGTCGCGCGTTCCATCGCGGCGTCGGGGTCGAGCGACAGGAACGCGCGCACCTGCGGGTCGCACGCGCCGATCCGTTCGAAGATCGCCTCGCACACCTCGCGCGCCGAGGCCGTCCCCGTGACGACGGCCTCGCGGATCTCGGCCGCGGACCAGCGCGGAATCATCCGATCACCTTCGGCACCCGGAAGAAGCCGGCGTCGCGGGCGGCCTCGGGCGCGGCGGCCAGGGCCTGCTCGCGCGGCAGCGACAGGGTGGGCTCGTCGGCGCGCAGCCGGCCCTCGGGCACGAGCGTGTGCGTGGTGGGCGGCACGCCGGTCGTGTCCGCGTCCTGCACCTGCCGCGCGTACGCGAGGATGTCGGCGAGCTGGTGGGTGAACCGATCCCGCTCCTCGCCGGACAGCGCCAGGTGCGCGAGCGCGGCGATGCGGTCCACGTCCGCGGGCGTCAGCAGGTCGGCCATCGCCGGAATGCTACTACAGCGCCAGCGCGCGGGCCGACCCGCGGCGTGGCATGGCCGGCGGCCGAATTACAATAGCCGGATGCGCCGACGCGTCCTGCCCGTCCTGCTGATCCTGTCGCTCGCCGCGGCCCCCGCCCATCTCGGGGCCTGGGGCCTCGAGTCGCACCGCGAGCTCACCGGCCTGGCCCTCTCGATGCTGCCCGAGGAGCTCAAGCCCTTCTTCGAGAGCCGCCGCGCTTTCGTGGTGGAGCACTCGGTGGATCCCGACCTGTGGCGGCTGGCGGGCTTCGAGGACGAGGCCCCGCGGCACTTCCTGGACATGGACGCCTACGGCGCGTACCCGTTCACCGACCTGCCGCGCGAGTACGACGTCGCCGTGCAGAAGTTCGGCCGCGAGTTCGTGCACCGCAACGGCCAGTTGCCGTGGCGCATCGCCGAGGTCTACGGCAACCTCGTGCGGTCGTTCGAAGAGGTCAGGAAGGGCAGCTCGCCCTACGCGCTCGACAACGCCGCGTTCCACGCGGCGGTGCTCGCGCACTACGTGGGCGACGCCCACGTGCCGTTCCACGCCATCCTCAACTACGACGGGCAGCTCACCAACCAGCACGGCATCCACGCGCGGTTCGAGAGCGAGCTGGTCCGCCGCTACCGCAGCCGGCTCGAGGTGAAGCCCGCCCCCATGCCGGCGGTGACGGCCCCCCGCGACTTCGCGTTCGCGACGCTGCTCGAGGGGACGACGCTCGCCGGCCCGCTGTTCGCGGCCGATCTCACCGCCATCGGCGACGGCACCACCTACGACGACGCGTACTTCGACCGCTTCTTCGCGCTGGCCAAGCCGACGCTCGAGTCGCGGCTGTCGCAGTCGGCGGCGGCGATCGCCGCCGCCATCACCGGGGCCTGGGAGGCCGCCGGCCGCCCGGCGGTGCCGGTGGAGCTTCCGTACCGCGTGCGGACGCGGAGGGTGCCGGCAGCCAAGTAGGGCGCCGGGCGTGCCGTCGCGTCGCGGCTCCGCGCGCGCGTCACGTTCGGGCCGCGGTCCCACGCCCCAGGCCTCGAGCCCCGATGGACGTCTTCCTGATCCCCATCGCCGCCGATCGCTACGAGCCGTACTGCGAGCCCGCCGACGGCGACGCGGCGCCGGCCGACGAGCCGGCCGCGCGCGGGCCCTTCCGGCGGATGTGGGCGCGGTTCCAGGAGATGCTGGCGCAGGCCGAGCAGGAGCAGCGCCGGCCCGACGGCGAGCGCGACGGCGCCACGTGGACGGGGCGGCTGATGCGGTGGGTGGCCGAGCGCGTGGCCGAGCAGCGGCTGCTGTGGCACCTGCGCAAGCACGACGCCGCCACCCTGCACTTTCCCGCCGATCTCTCCGCGGATCGTGCCGAGGGGCTGCTGCGAGCGCAGCTGCGCGGCGACGGCGACCGCCACCGGCGGTGGATGTACATCGACGCGCTGCTCGCGGCGATCACGGGCCCGCTGTTCTTCTTCGTCCCCGGGCCCAACCTCGTCGCCTACTTCTTCGTCTTCCGCGCGGTGGGGCACTACCTGTCGCAGCGGGGCGCGCGGCACGGGCTCGGCGCCGTGCGCTGGACGCTCGCGCCCTCCGACGCGCTCGTCGACCTGCGCGCGGCGATCGCGCTCGACGACCCCCACCGCAGCGAGCGCGTGCGGCACGTGGCGGCGCACCTGGAACTGCCGCACCTGCCCCTCTTCGTCGCGCGGGTCGCCCTGCGAAGCGCGTGATATAGTCGCCGCCGTGACGCTGCGCGAACTCGCGGACCGGCTCGGGTGCCGTCTCGAGGGCGACGGCGACATCATCGTCACGGCGGTCGCGCCCGTGGAACGCGCCGGGCCCGGCGACCTCACCTTCCTCGCCAATCGCAAGTACGCGGCTGCCGCGGCGGCCACGCGGGCCTCGGCCATCCTGCTCCCCGACGGGGCGCCCGCGCCGCCGTGCGCCGTGCTCCGCACGCCACAGCCGTACCTGATGTTCGGGCGCGCCCTGGCGCTGCTCTGCCCGGCGGCCCCGCCGCGGCCGGGCCGCCACCCGGCCGCCGTCGTCGAGGAGGGCGCCGACGTCGCCGGGGACGCGACGATCGGCGCGTTCGCGTTCGTGGGCGCGGGCGCGCGCGTCGGGCCGCGCACCGTGCTGCACCCCTTCGTCCACGTGGGCCCCGGCGCCCGCATCGGCGCCGACTGCGTGCTGCACGCGCACGTCTCCGTCCGCGAGCGCGTCACCCTCGGCGATCGCGTCGTGGTGCAGGACGGCGCGGTGATCGGCAGCGACGGCTTCGGCTTCGCGACGCGCGCCGACGGCACGCACGAGAAGATCCCGCAGGTGGGCACCGTCGTGATCGACGACGACGTGGAGATCGGCGCCAACTCCACCGTGGATCGGCCGCCCATGGGGGCCACGCGCATCGGCCGCGGCACGAAGATCGACAACCTGGTGCAGGTGGCCCACGGGGTGCAGGTCGGCCAGGACGTGTTCCTCGCCGCGCAGGTGGGCATCGCCGGCAGCACCACGGTGGAGGACCGGGTCGTGCTCGCGGGCCAGGTGGGCGTGGCCGGCCACATCACCATCGGCCGCGGGGTGGTGGCCACCGCGCAGACGGGCATCCCCAACTCGGTGGAGGCCGGCGCCTTCGTCTCGGGCTATCCCGCCATCGACAACCGCGACTGGCTGAAGGCCTCGGCCGTCTTCAAGCGCCTGCCGGAGCTGCGCCGGGCGGTGGCCGATCTCGAGCAGCGGCTGGCGCGGCTCGAGGCGCAGGCCCCGCCGGCCGGCGCCCCCTCCGAGCCTTGATGGGCCATCGGCTGCCGTGGTGCCTGCTGGTCCTGGCCTGGCTCACCGCGCCGGCGGCCGCGGTGGCGCAGGTGCCGCGCGTGCTCGACGCGGCGCCGCGCACCGACTTCCTGTCCCGCTTCGCCTACCACCTCGGCATCGAGACCCTCAGCGGCGACGATCCGCAGTTCCAGTGGGACGCCGACTTCGGCGGCGAGTTCGACATCGTCGGCGGCCCGCGCGGCCGCGGGGCGGCCGCCGGCAAAAACCGGTACGAGGCGATCCTCGGCGAGGAACTGCAGCCCTTCGACCCCAACCAGGGCAACTACGCCATCGAGATCGTGGGCGGCCCGCGGTGGGGACGCCTGGAGGCGGCGGTCGTCTTCCACCACACGTCGCGCCACCTGGGCGACCGCGCCAAGGACTTCGGCATCGCGTGGAACCTGCTGGGGGCGCAGGCGACGTGGACCGCCGCCGGGCCGCGGGACACGTGGCAGCTGCAGGCCCGCGCGACCACCGTCGTCATGAAGGACGCGGTGGACTACGGCGGCGAGTACAGCGCCAACGCGCTCTACGTGCGGCAGTGGCGGCCACGGCTGGCCGTGGTCGGCCGCGCTTCGGGGGTGGTGCGCACGATCGACGCCGGCGTCTCGCGCCGCGGAGCCCAGGCGGGCGCCCGTGGCGAGGTGGCGCTGCGCATCCACGGCGGGGCCGCCGACGTGGAGATCCACGCCGGGGTGGAGCGGCGCATCGAGGCGGCGATCTTCCAGCCGCGCCCGGTGACGTGGGCGCTGCTGGGCCTGCGCGTGCTCAGCCGCTAGCGCGGCGCCGGCCCCGCGGGCCCGTGTGCCATAATCGCGACATCATGCGTGCAATCCGACGTGTCCTGGCCGCGGCGGTCCTGCTGCTGGCCACCGGCGTTCCGTTCGCCCACGCGAACACCACCGTCCGCCCGCCCCGGTTCCAGTACGAGCTCCACACCCTGCCCAACGGGCTCACGGTGATCCTCTCCGAGGATCGGTCCACGCCGATCGTGCACGCACAGATCTGGTATCACGTCGGGTCGAAGGACGAGCCGGCGGGCCGCTCCGGGTTCGCGCACCTCTTCGAGCACATGATGTTCAAGGGCTCGAAGAACCTCGGGCTCGAGGAGCACACCTCGCTCGTGGCGAGCGTCGGCGGCCGCAGCAACGCCTACACGACGGAGGACACCACGGTGTTCTGGAACACCGTGCCGTCGCACTACCTCCCGATGATGCTGTGGATGGAGGCGGACCGCATGGCCACGCTCCGCGTGGACGAGGAGCGGTTCAAGAGCGAGCGCGAGGTGGTCAAGGAAGAGCGCCGCATGCGCGTGGACAACCAGCCGTACGGCCGGCTGCAGGAGCACATCTACGCGCAGGCCTTCACCACGCACCCGTACCGCACGCCGACCATCGGCAGCATCGCCGACCTCGAGGCCGCGACGATCGACGACGTCCGCGCGTTCTACGAGACCTACTACGTGCCGGGCAACGCGACGCTGGTGCTGGTCGGCGACTTCGAGACCGCGGCGGCGCTGGAGCTCGTGAAGAAGCACTTCGGCCCCGTGACGGCGGGCGCGCGCCCCATCGTCCGCACCATCCCGAAGGAGCCCGCCCAGGCGGCCGAGCGGCGCGTCACGCTCTACGAGGACTGGCCGCTGCCGGTGGTCGTGGTGGCGCACCACATCACCTACGACGGCCACCCCGACTCCTACCCGCTGCACATCACCGCGAAGGTGCTGTCCGACGGCCAGAGCTCGCGGATCCACCGGCGCCTCGTCTACAAGGACCAGATCGCGCTGGCGGCCTTCGGGCAGTCCAACCTCATCGAGCACCCGAACCTGTTCTACACCGTGGCCATCGTGCAGCCGGGGCGCACGCCCGAGGAGGCGGCCGCGGCGCTCATCGCCGAGCTCGACCGCGTGAAGCAGGAGCCGGTCGGCGACCGGGAGCTGCAGCGCGCGAAGAACCAGTTCGCGCGCGACTACATCATCGGCCGCGAGTCCATCCAGCAGAAGGCCTCGCACCTCGCGCACGCCTTCGTGCTGCACAACGGCGACGCGACGACCGCCGACGGCGAGTTCGACATCTTCCAGGGCATCACGAAGGAGGACGTGCAGCGGGTGGCCCGCACCTACTTCACCCCGGAGTCGCGCCTCGTGCTCACCATCCTCCCGCGCGCCGCGGGGGCGCCGGGCGCGCGGTCGCAGGGAGGACGCTAGCCATGGGCCGTCACCTCCGCCTGCCGCGCCTCGCCGCCGCGCTCGCCCTCGTCGCCGCCGCGACGCTCCCGGCCGGCGCCGGCGACCAGCGGTCCGAGCGCTGGAAGAACTGGCCGTCGTCGCGGATGCCCGGGCCCACCACCGCGCGCGACGTGACGTTCCCGCCCTACGAGATCCGCACGCTCGCCAACGGCCTGCGCGTGGTCGTCGTCGCGCACCACGAGCAGCCCGCCGTGTCGATGCGCATGATCATCCGCGCCGGGGCCGCGCAGGACCCGGCCGGGAAGGCCGGCCTGGCCACGCTGATGGCGTCGCTGCTCGACCAGGGCACGGCGACGCGCACCTCCGAGCAGGTCGCCGACACCATCGACTTCGTCGGCGGCGCCCTCGGCACCGGGGCGGGCACCGACCTCTCGTTCGTCAACGTCCTGGTGCTGAAGGACAGCTTCGGCCTGGCGCTCGACCTGCTGTCGGACGTCGTGCGCCGGCCCGCCTTCGCCCCCGCCGAGATCGAGCGGCAGCGCCAGCAGGTGCTGTCGGCCCTGCAGGTCAACGCCCAGGATCCCGACTACCTCGCCGGCGTCGCCATCGATCGCCTCGTCTACGGGTTCCACCCCTACGGCATCCCGTCGGCCGGCACGCCCGAGACCGTCGCCTCGCTGACCCGCGACGACATCGTCGCCTTCCACGAGCGCTGGTTCGCGCCCAACAACGCCATCCTCGCCATCGTGGGCGACCTCCCCGCCGAGGAGGCGTTCGCCGCGGCGGAGAAGACCTTCGGCGGCTGGGAACGGAAGACGCTGCCGGCCATCACCTTCCCCGAACCGCCCGAGCCCACGCGGCGCCTCGTGCTCATCGATCGGCCGGGCGCGGTGCAGACCGAAATCCGCGTCGGCAACATCGGCATCCCCCGCAAGCACTCCGACTACGACGCCTTCGACCTCGCCGTGCGCGTCCTGGGCGGCGAGGGCGCGAACCGGCTGCAGCGCGTGCTGCGGTCCGAGCGCAGCCTCACCTACGGCGCCTCGGCCGACGTGCAGGCACTCAAGCAGGCCGGCGCCGTGGTGGCCGAGACCGACACCCGGTCGGAGGCCACCGGCGAGGCCCTGCGCGTCGTCGTCGACGAGTTCTGGCGCCTGCAGCGCGACCCCGTCCACTCGCTGGAACTGGGCGACGCGAAGAACTACATGACGGGCAGCTTCCCCCTGTCGATCGAGACGCCCGACGCGATCGCCATGCAGGTGCTCAACGTCCTGTTCTACGACCTCGACGTGAAGGACCTGCAGACCTACCGGGAGCGGGTGAACCGCATCAGCGCCGACGACATCCAGCGCGTCGCGCGCGCCTACCTGCGGCCCAACCGCCTGTCGATCGTGCTGGTGGGCGACGCGGAGACGGTGCTGCCGCAACTGCGCGGCGCCGGCTTCCCCGAGGTGGAGCGCATCCCGATCGACGAGATCGACCTCTCGTCGGCCACCCTCCGCCGGATGCGGCAGGCCGTTGCGCCGGAGCCCTGACGCCGCGCGGCCCCGGGGCCCGCACCCCGGGAGGCCGCCAGGCGCGCCCAGCGGGCGGGCGCCGGCGGCCGCGCGTGCCGAGGTGACCGTGGAGGCGCTCGACGAGGAGGGCGCCGGCCGGTGCCGGCTCGACGGGCGCGACGTGCGGGTGCCGGGCGTGCTGCCCGGTGAGCGGGTCGAACTCGAGATCGCGGAACACGGCGCGCGCGCCCGCCTGCTGCGGGTGGCACGCCCCTCGCCGGCCCGCGTCACGCCCCGGTGCCGTCACGCGCACGAGTGCGGCGGCTGCGCCTGGCAGCACATCGCCTACCCCGAGCAACTGCGCCTGAAGCAGGCCCGCGTGCAGGCCGCCGTCGACGCCGCGGCCGGGGCGGGGCGCCATGCGGTGGCGCCCGTGCTGGGCCTCGACGCCGCCGACGCCAGCGGCCCGTGGGGCTTCCGCCACAAGGTGCACTTCGCCTTTGCCGGCACGCGCGACGGGCGCGTGCTGATGGGGCACCTGCGACGCGGCTCGCGGCAGGTGATCGACGTGGCGGAGTGCCCGGTGCACGCCCCGCGCGGCAACGACGTCGCGTTCGCGGTGAAGGCCGCGCTCGCGCGCGCCCGCCTCCCGGTGGGCGAGCCCCCGCAGGGCATCGTCCGCCACCTCGTCTCGCGCGTGGGGCGATCCTCGGGCGAGGTCGTGTCGACGCTGGTGGCCGCCGCCAACGTGCCCCCGCTGCGTGCGGTGTCGCGCGCGGTGCTCGACACGGCGCGTCCCGACGGCTGGCACCTGAACGTGCATCCGCGGCCGGGCGCCCTGTTGTTCGGGCCGCAGACGCGTCACCTCGCCGGCCGGGAGCGCGTGCGGGAAGACGTCGCGGGCGTCACGTTCCTCGTGTCGCCCACCGCCTTCTTCCAGACGAACGTCGAGGCGGCGGCGCTGCTCGCCGCGCAGGTGGTGGGCGCCGTGCCGGACGGCGCCGCGCGGGTGCTCGACCTCTACGCGGGGCTCGGCTTCTTCGCGCTGCCCCTCGCGCGCCGGGGCCAGGCGGTGGTGGCGGTGGAGGAGAGCGCGGCCGCCATCGCCGACGGCGAGGCCAGCGCCGCCTTCAACCGCGTCCCGCCGGCGCGCTGCCGCTTCGTCCGCGCGCGCGCCGAAGACGCACTCGCGCGCGCCGGGAAGCGGGGCGACGCCTACGACTGCGTGGTGCTCGATCCGCCGCGCGAGGGGGCCGTTCCGGCCGTGCCCGAGCTCGTCCGCGCCCTTGCGCCGGCGCGCATCGTCTACGTGTCGTGCGCGCCCGAGGCGCTGGCCCGCGATCTCGCCCGGTTCCTGCACCGCGACGAGGCGCCGGCCTACCGGCTCGCCACGGTGGTGCCGATCGACATGTTCCCGCACACGCCGCACGTGGAGACGGTGGTGGTGCTCGATCGCGACCCTGGTGGCGGGCCGCGCCGTGGCGCCGCGCGTGCGGCTCGGCTATCCTCCGCGTGATGTCCCGCGTGATGGTGTCGTGTGGCGAGGCCTCGGGCGACCTCTACGCGGGGGCGCTCACGGCCGCGCTGCGCCGCCAGGACCCGGCCGTGGAGGTGTTCGGGTTCGGCGGCGGGCGCCTCGCCGCGGCCGGGGGCGAACTCGTCGGCGACTTCCGCGGCCTCTCGGTCACCGGCCTCGTGGAGGTGATCCGCCACCTGCCGCGCACCTACGCGATGTACCGCCGCCTGGTGGCGGCCGCGCGCGAGCGCCGCCCCGACGTGCTCGTCACGATCGACTACGCCGACTTCAACTTCACGCTCGGCAAGGCGGTGCACCGGCTCGGCATCCCGGTGGTCTACTACATCAGCCCGCAGCTCTGGGCCTGGCGCGCCGGGCGGTTGCACGTGATGCGGCGCTTCGTGGACAGGGTGCTCACCATCTTCCCCTTCGAGGCGCCCATCTACGAGCGCGCCGGCGTGCCCGTGGAGTTCGTCGGCCACCCACTGGTCGACCTGATCCCGCCCAACGCGCCGCGGGCGGAGGTGCTCGCCTCGCTGGGGCTCGACCCGGCGGCGCCCACCGTGGCCCTGCTGCCGGGCAGCCGCCACAACGAACTGCACCAGATCCTGCCGACGATGGTGGAGGCGTGCCCGCTGGTGGCCGCGCGCGTGCCCGGCGTGCAGTTCGTGGTGGCGCGGGCGCCCGGGCTCGACGATCACCTGTTCGCGCCGCTGTCGGCCCTCACCCGGGCCGGCGTGCGCTGCGCGACGGTGGAGCACCGGACCGACGACGTGTTGTCGGCCGCCGATGCGGTCGTCACGGCGTCGGGCACCGCCACCGTGCAGGCGGCGCTGCACGGCTGCCCGATGGTGATCGTCTATCGGCTGAGCCCGCTCACGTACCGGCTGGGCGTGCGGTTCGTGCGCGTGGACACGTACGGTATGGTGAACCTCGTGGCGGGCCGCCGGGTGGTGGCCGAGCTGATCCAGGACGGGTTCACCGCGCGCGCGACGGCCGAGGAGTGCGTCGCGCTGCTCACCGACGCGGACCGGGCCAGGCGCGTGCGCGAGGACCTGCGCGAGGTGCGCCAGCGGCTCGGGGGCGGCGGCGCGAGCGACCGCGCCGCGGCGGCCGTGCTGGCGGTCGCGCGGGGTGGGACACCCGCGGGGGCGAGGGCGTCACACTGGGAGTGAAGGGGGCAGGGCCAGGGGTCGTGCCGGCCCGCCTGGGCCCGCCGCCGTGGAGAACGTCATCGTGAAGTGGTCGTGGAAGATTGCGACGGTCAGCGGGATCCCGGTCCACCTGCACGCCACGTTCCTGCTGCTGATCGCGTTCCTGCTGGTGGCCGACCTCGCGCGCGGCGAGGGGCTGCGCGCCGCCGTGGGCGGGGCTCTGTTCGTCGTGTCGATCTTCGCGACAGTGGTGCTGCACGAGTTCGGGCACGCCTTCGCCGCCCGCTACTACGGCATCCGCACGAAGGACATCACGCTGCTGCCGATTGGGGGCATCGCGCGCCTCGAACGGTTGCCCGACGTCCCGCGCCAGGAGCTGTGGGTGGCGCTCGCCGGCCCCGCGGTGAACGTCGTGATCGCCGTCGTGGGCTGGGTGGCGCTCGTGCTGTTCGCGCTCGGCAACCCCAACCTCGACCTGCGCAGCGCCACCGACTCGGCGCTCGGCCGGTTCGTGGCCGTCAACGTGTGGCTGGCCGTGTTCAACATGATCCCGGCGTTCCCCATGGACGGCGGCCGCGCGCTGCGCGCCCTGCTCGCCGAACGCCTGGAGTACGTGCGCGCCACGGAGATCGCCGCGAACCTCGGCCAGGGCCTCGCACTGGTGTTCGGCTTCCTCGGGCTGTTCTCGAACCCGTTCCTGATCTTCATCGCGCTGTTCGTCTGGATGGGCGCCTCGGGGGAGTCGGCCAGCGTCAGCGTGCGGTCGGCGATCGCGGGCATCCCGGTGTCGCGTGCGATGATCACCGACTTCCGCACCCTCTACGAGGTGGAGCCGCTGCAGCGCGCGGCCGAGCTGGTGATCGCCGGCTCGCAGCAGGACTTCCCCGTGGTGGACGGCGACGGCCGCGTGGTGGGCATCCTCACGCGCGACGCCCTGGTGCGCGCCCTCAGCGAGCACGGCCTCAGCGGCTTCGTGGGCGACGTGATGACGCGCACGTTCCAGACCGCCGACGCCCGCGACCTGCTCGACCAGGCCTTCACGCGCCTGCAGGAGTGCGCCTGCCCCGTGCTGCCGGTGCTCGACGGCGGCCGGCTCGTCGGCCTCGTCACGGCCGACAACATCGGCGAGTACGTGATGATCCGCGGCGCCCTGCGGCGGGCCTGAGGCCCGCCCGGGCTCAGGCCACCGGGGCGGCGTCCACGGCGTCCTCGATGCGGTAGCCGTGGGTGATCCGCACGCTGCCGCGCAGCATCGCGCTCACCGCGCAGTACTTCGTCTCCGACAGCTCGATGGCGCGCTCGACGTCGGCCGGCTTCACGTCGCGGCCGCGGAAGACGAACTCCATGTGGATCGAGGTGAACACCTGCGGGTGCGTCTCGGCCGTCTCGGCCGTCAGCTCGATGCGGAAGTCGTCGAGCGCCACCCGCTTCTTCTTCAGGATCGAGACGACGTCGCTGCCCGTGCAGCTGCCGAGCGCCAGCAGGATCAGTTCCTTGGGACGCGTGCCCGCGTTGCTGCCGCCGAACTCCTCGGGGCCGTCCATCATCACCCAGTGGTTGGAGTCGGTCTTGCCGGCGAACGTGATGCCCTGGACCTGCTTGACGAGTGCGCGCTTGATCACACCAATGCTCCTGCGGGCCCGCACGTTGGCGGGCATGAGGCGGGCGCCTGGGGCGCCACCTCAATAGGGATGCAGACCGCGCCCCATTGTCACACCGTCGCCTGAGTCCTTCGACTCGCAGGTTCGGTGACGTATTGCTCGCTCAGGACTCAGTGCTGAGTGAGCCAAACGGCGACAGCGCGTCTCTCTGATGACGTCGCCGTACTTGCGAATCGAAGCACTGAGTACAATCGCCCGCGTGGTGCGTCACCGCATCGTCGCGCGTCCCCCCGATTCGCCCGTCGTCCTGCCCGCCGTGCTGCGCGAGGCCGACGATCTCGCCGGCCTGCTCGAGGACGCCGCCCACCTGGCGGGCGGCCACGCGGCCGGCGTCGCGCGACCGCGCACCGAGGGCGAAGTGGCCGCGCTGCTGCGCGGGGCCGTGCCGGTGCTGCCCATCGGAGCCCAGTCGTCGGTCACCGGCGGCGCCACGCCGATGGGCGAGGTGCTGCTCTCGACCGCCGCCTTCCGTCGCATCGGGCCAGTGTCCGCCGATCCGCCCGGCCAGCCGCCGCCGCGCGGCGTGCGCGGCGTCGTGGCGGGGCGCGAGCTGTTCGTCGGCCGTGCGGAGGACGTGCTTCTGCCGCCGGCGCTGCGCGCACCGGACGACGCCGACGGCCTGCTCGCGGTCGTCGTCGTGGACGGGCGTCCGCACGCGCGGCGGCGCGTCGCGGCGCGCGCCCGCCCGGGGGCGGCCCCGGCCGGGGCGGCGCGCGC
>JADHED010001474.1_pt1 | contig 19750 bp, 23 predicted proteins | sample 8952041 | NCBI WGS metagenome assembly JADHED01 (sample SAMN16124423, study PRJNA663239) | bioreactor sludge metagenome | isolation source: sludge (control) | place: India:Bengaluru | collected 2018-09-08
CCCTGTGGGCGGTCATGCACATGACCCCGGATCGCACCTTCGTTGGCAGCCAGACGCAGGGCTATCTGCTGCTGCTGTCCCTGTTCGTGCGCCCTGCTCTCATCATCATTGGCCTGTTCGCGGCAATGATGGTGGCAAACCCGGTCATCGGCTACATCAGCAAAGCCTTTTGGGCCATGTACAACGCCAACGTCACCTCTGCGGAGTCGCTGGGCTGGTTCGTCGAGTTCTTGCAGTGGAAAAACTGGTTGATCGTCTATGGCTTCGTCCTGCTGCCGGTCATGTACATGGTTTTCGGGTTGTCGCAGATTCTGCCGGATACCGTTCTGCGCTGGATCGGCGCGGGCATCAGCAGCATGGGCGAAAGCCAAGCGACCGAACAGATGCGTAGTAACGCAGCAATGTACGGCCCCAGCGCCGTGAAAGGCGGCGCAGGGCCGAGGCCGGGAAGTAGTGACGGCAAATCTCACCGCCTGAACGGCGACCCCGGCAACGCGGGCAGCCTCAATGACCCGAGCGGCCCCACGGGCGGCGGTGGTGGTGGCCGCAGCGGCGGCGGCAACCATCCGCGCCTGCTGAATGCCAACAGCCAAGGCGTTGCACCCCAGCACGACACCGGCAACCCGTCCGCATCGACCAGCACCGCAACGGCCAGCGGCCCGGCTCGCAGCAGCAGCGCCGCGTCCAGTTCGGTCAATACGGGATCGCAAGGCGTTGTCGGCAGCCGCTGGGCCAGCAATGACATTACCGACGCGGAGTTCACCGAAGTGAAGGACACCGCGCCGCGCAGCAAGAGCAGCGCCGACAAGGGCACCGATACCGTGCTGGCCCTTGGCAGCGCGGGCGTTATCAGCGGATTTTCTGCCGACGATGACAACGGCTCCGGGGCCATCAATACCGAGTATGACAGCCGCTACAGCTACACCCCGCCGACTGCTGACGGTTCCAGCGTCATCAACCACGGCACAGAACAGGGAGGACAACCGGCATGAACGGCCAATACGACTACAACGCGGAGGCGACCGGTCACGTCATCGGCCTGCGCCATGGATATGAGCAAGGCCACGAGGCAGGTTATGTGGACGGCCAAAACGACACTGCCGCCCGGTGGCAAAAGCAGATTGACGAGAAATGGGAACCGCTCGTTGATCGGCTGACCGCCGAACGTGACGAGGCCATCCGCGCCCGCGATGACCTGCTGGAACAGGTGCGCCACGCCGGGCAGCAGACCAAGAAATGGCACAACGCTTTCTATTCGCTGCTCTGCGCCCTCGATAGCGCAATGGGCGTGCTGGAGCACGCGCCGCAGGACATGCGAACCCGGATGATGCTCGATTTCGCCAAGCGTGCTGAGTACATGCACGGCAAGGGCTGGATTGACTCGATGCCGCAGGAAAACGGCGTTGTCCGCTCCCGCGCTCGCACGACTGCTGACCAGTTGCAAGGGTGGTGGGATCAGGTGATTGCCCACGCCAAGAAGGCGGCAGACCGCGACAACAACCCCACGCCATGAGGAGCCGCCCATGCTGACCGACACCCAAAACCTGATTCCCGACGCTGCCGTGCTGGCCGTCCTGCTCGCAGTGGCAGACGCCGTGCTGGCCCGTGCCAAGAAAGCCAAGAACCGGAGGAAACCCGCATGAAGATCATCAACGGCGCGAAACGCGCAGCCCGCTTTACCTTTGTCGATATGCCGCTGTCGATGCTCGGCTGGCGACAACTCAAGGCCAACAACGGCTATATCCGCGACCTGTGGCGCACGCTGCGCCACCCTCAATGCCCGGAGTGCGGGCGCGGTGTCATGCACCTGCCCGCCGATGCGCAGCCCGACGAACAGGCGCTGTATGGCTGGGAGTGCTCCGCACACTGCGGCTTTCGCGTGTTCGCCCCGCACGATCCGCAGGAAATCGCCCGCATCGTCTCCGCCCGTCTGGAACTGCGCGGCAAGCAGCGTCTGGCATTCCTGCAAGATCAGGAGCGCGGCAAGCTGATCCGTAGCCACCTGCTCAAGTCGCGTGCTTATTGGACGGTGGCCGCGCTGGTTTTCCTCATGTTCGCGTGGCAGTTGGCGATGGGTGCCCCGGTGATGGTTGTCCTGAGCGTGCTTAGTCTGTGCCTGCCGTTCTCCGTCCATGCAATCCGCTGGAGCTATCGGGCGTGGCAGGTGCGCACGGGCACCCTGTTTGTGCAGGGCGCGTTCGGGCGCTACGTTCGGGAAATGCTGTGGGTGCGGGGGGTGCAATGATGGCCGCTTTCCTGCGTAATGCCCTGCTGCACCTTGGCCGTGAGCGCGTCACGCGGGCGCTGTGTGTCATCGCGTCCGTGGTCGCCTTCGCCTACCAGTACCGCCAACTGGATGACCCGGCGCTGCATGATCTGGTCGCGCCCGTGGTGCTCGCTATCGCGGTTCCAATCCTCTACCTGACGCCGTTGGTCTGGCTGCTCTTTCGGTTCGTCTTGAAGCCCACCCAAGGGAAAAACCCGAATGCAATTTAAGGTCGTGCGCTACCGGAACAAGACGCTGGGCGGAATCACGGTAGAGGGCAACACCGTCCAGTGCCTCCGGCTCATGCCGGAGCGCACCGCCAAAGGCAACCGCCGCCAGAAGGTCATCTGCACCATTGACCGATGGGCCGCTGAACTGCCCCCGGAAGCCCTCGAACTGCTCACCGAAGCCGAACAGGCGGAATGGGTCGAATGGAAGGCCCGGCACGATGAAGCGCAACGGCGCAAGCAGCTTGCCGAAGCTCTGGAGACTGTCACCGGCACGATGGAAGCGGCAGCGGCAGCCGTGCGCGAGAAGGCCGGGAAACCGGCCAACGCTTCGGCGCTGTGGGCTGCAATTGAGGCGCTATCCGGTGCGCTGGAGCGGGCCGGATTCGGCAAGAACAAGCGCCCCCGTGGTCGCCCACGGAAAGAAACGACCGGCTAACCCTGCTGGGCCTTCACGATGGCGGCGGCTGCAATGGCCGCCGCTTCGTTGTCGGCGGCCTCTCTCGCCCACCATGCAGGCCGGGCGGCTGCGGATGACAGCGCCCCCACGGCCCACAATGCAAGCTCCTGATCGCCCAGGTTGGCCGCCTGCACGAATACCGCGCCAAGCTGCCGCAGTTCGTCGTGCAGGGCTTGAAACTCGGCGGCGGTCGGCATCACTCGCCCCCCTTCCCTTTCGGCGTCTTGGCGGCCTTCTCGGCGGCCTCGGCTTTGTCCTGCTGCCGTTGCAGCGCCTCCAGTTGCCCGGCCAGCCGTGCGGCTTGCTCGCGGGCCTCGGCGGCGGTCTTGCGGGCGTCGTCGCGCTCGGCCTGCGCCTGCCGGGTTTCCTGCGCTGCTGCTGCGCGGGCGGTGTCGTGGGCCTGTGCTGCCTTGGCGGCCTGCTGCTCGATCTGCTCGGCGCGGGCCTCTGCGCGGCTCACACGGTCGGCGCACGCCTCCAGCTTGGCGGCCAGCACGGCGGCCTGTTGTTCGGCGGCGGTGCGGCCCTGCTGTGCCTCGGCCAGTGCGGCGCGTAGGCGCTCAAGCTCGGCGGCCTGCTCGCTCACGCGCTCGGCCTGCGCCTCGATCTTGTGCCGGGCGGTTGCCACCTCCAGCCGGGCAGACTCTGCCGCCTGCTGCTCGCGCTCGATGCGCTGCTGCGCCTCGGCCAAGTCGGCGGCCTGCTGCGCGGCTTTGCCCGCCAGCGTGTCGCGCTCAGTGGTCAGCACGGCCACCTGCTCGGCCAACTCGTCGCGCTCGCCTTCCAGCACCTCGCCAGCGGCGGCCAGTTCGGCGGCTTCTGCCTGTGCCTGCACCAGACGGCCCTCGATCTCGCCGCGTGCCTGCGATGCGGCCCGCTCGATCTCGGCGGCAATGGCAGCGGTCAGCGCCTGCGGCAGTTCCGGCGCAGCGGCGGCGGCCACCGGGCGAGCCTCACGCCACGCGGCCAGATGCTTGTGGATGGTGTTCGGGCTGCCGGTGTCGCCCAACCGCTCGCGCACCGCCCGGATAGTCGGCTGCTGACCCTCGCCTGCCAGCGTATCAGCGACGGCGGCGACCTGCTCAAACGTGATGCCCTGACGTGCCATGATCGTTGCTCCTTCCGTACCGTATCAGTGTAAATCGTATCAATACAGATATGATACACGATACAGATACGATATGCGAGCGGCTTTCGTAACGTACCGCTGCCCGGTCGGCTGCTCGTTTTGGGTGAAACACCGTGTCCGGGAGGCGCTGACGCCTCGCCTTCGGCTCGTTGTCGGCCAGCCGTCGAACGAAAAGCGGAGCTTTCCGCCCGCCGCCCGGCTCCACTTGGGCAAAGCGGCCAGAAACGGGCCTACAGCGCGTTTTGAGAGGGTAAGCAAGGGGGCAGGCAGGGCCACGTCGAGAAAACGCCGCCACGGGCCGCCTGTGAGGTCATCCGCCGTCCGGGTTATCGAGTGGAGAGGGGGTCAAGCGAACCGTGGAATAAATGGGGGGTAGCCCGTAGGGGGGCACCGTTTATGCCGCGAAAGTCGCTTGATGCCATCGGAACGGCTCACGCTCCCCGAGTGGGGCAGGGGTTTAGGCCGTAGGCCGTCCCCCTGCTCCCGAGGATCAAACGCGACCGTTTGGCCCCCGGCAGGGCCGCCGGAGGCATCTTGCAAACACGATCAAGGCGACAGCCGTTTGACCGCATCCACGAATGACAATCTGAACAGGTGCATGGTCAGGTCGATGGCACCGCCGCCGCCCTGCTCTGCCCGCGTGTCGTACCACTTCGGCCCGGTCGCCAGTAGCTCAACACCGCCGCCACCGATGGACACATTCAGCCGCACCGTGGCCTTGTCCTTCACCGGCACAAAGTCAGGATCACGCTTCCAGTACAGGCCCAGCCGATCTAGCGTTTCCTGCACCGTCATTGCCCGCAGTGAATCCAGCAGCGCAGGCGGAAAGGATCGACGGGCACGGCTCATAACAGCCACCCGGCGAGCTGGTCGAGGGGGCCACCCTGCGGGCGGCTCTCCGCGCCGTTCCGGCGCTGCGCGGCCCGTGGATAACTTGCAAGCAAGTTACCCACCGTCCTTGCCGGGCTACTCGCATTTTTAAAATGCTGGGGGCTACTCAAAGGCAGGCGCTTCGCGCCGGGCGTAGGCTTCGCCATTAGTAATACGCAGGGACTTGTCTCACGCATCTGAATCACCCGCAGCGGCCTGTAATACGCAGGGACTTGTCTCAACCGCTGGCGTTGGCTTGCCTGCTCGATACCAGCTTGCCCGGCTCATGCCCAAGGCTTCCCACGGCTTCTGACGGCTCGCGGAGTTGGCCTCATAGGTCGCACGATCGACAGCCCCAGCGGCCCGCCTGCGGGCCTCGTCACGCTTCCTGTGGCGCTCTGCGGCCATGTCCCGGCTGATGAGCGTGCGCAGCTTGCGCTGCTCGTCGTCAGTGATGTGAAACAGGCTGATAAGCGTGTCGTTCTTGGGCGTGTAGAGCGGCGCAAACTGCTTGCCGCCGAACTCCACCTTTTCCCCTGCTTCGTGGGCCTTGGCCTTGGCGTACAGCGTCATAAGCTCGGCGCTGCGGTAGTTCCACCGTGGGTCAAGCTCACGGGCCAGCGCGGCGGCCTCGTGGTACATCTGGCCCGTGTGCGTCGCACCGGACAGCAGCAGGAAGTTCAGCCGCCAAAACAGGTGCTGCATCCGCTCGCCCTCGGCCACGCCGCCGCGCAGCGCGGCCAGCGTGCGCAAGTCCTCCAGACGATCCCACGCCAGTTGCCGCCCGTTGAGCGTGCGCAGGTTGCCGGTTTGGCCGCCCGGCAGCAGCTTGAACTGGCGACGGTCGGCGCGGGCCTTGCGGTCGGCCTCGATGTCCCAGCGGGCCACCGGCAGCAGCGCCTCGGCCAGATACTCGAAGTTGTAGCGGATCGGCTCGCCGTCCGGGCCTTGCTCAACGTGGATGACGCGGCAAACCTCGCCGCTCTTGCTGTTCACCGTATTGACCAGCCGCAGCACGCGGCTTGCATCCTTGGCCGCTGGATCAGCGCCCAGCCCGGCCAGACGGTCGATCAGATAACGCTGGCAGGCATTCCAGCGTGGCAGCGCCTGACGCGGCAACGTGCCATCCAGCAGCCACTTTGCTTGCACGCCACGGCCAGAGAAAACGAGGATCGACGGCGGCGGCACGCCTTCGTCGTAACAGCGGAACATGACAGCGGCGGCCAGTTGTTCGGGGCTGCGCCCCTGCGCCCACGGCTCGCGGTAGGTGTCCAGATCGGCGAACAGCAGCCCGATGCGGGCCAGATTGACGACACGGCGGTTTGGCTTGATGAACTCGGCCTGAGACAGCCAGGTATCCCGGCTGTGGTCGAGCATGGAGAGCACCACGGGCATCTGTGACAGCCGGTAACTGTCCTGCCGTTTGCCGCTGCCCTCGCCCGTCGCCATGAGCAGCGAGAAAAAGCCCTGCCGGGCTGTGTCGTGATAGCAACCCGCCTCATCGGCTGGGCTGAAAAGTCGTAGCTGTGCCTGCCCCATAACCCTCTTTCCGCTTGTGCGGCAAGAGGTAGGGCGCTACAATGCAGACCATAGTTTGGGTGTTTCTGGTCGTCTGCATCGGTCACGCCTTCGGGTTCCAAACAGTGCCACCTGCTAGGTTCCCACCTCTTGCCAAGCCCCGCTGCCACGCGGGGCTTTGCTTTTTCATCCATCTGAACTCCGCTCCTTCGCTTCCAAAGTTCGCGGAATCCAGCCTTTTGCATTCGCCGTCCAGTGCAGCACGCCATGCTGCCGCAGCACTGCCGCCGCGCCATCGAAAGAGCGAAAAAACCGGATGCCTCCCCGGTACTGGCCGAGAATGCGCCGCTCGTTGCCAACGTGCAGCACGATCACCAGCCCGCGCTCTGTGTTCTCGATGACAGCGCCCTTGATCTCATGCGGTGCGTTCTTCGCAAACGCCTTGAAATGAGAGGGCGGCAGTACCTCCAGACTCAACGGTTCCATTTCAACCATCGCTTTATACCCCACGCGCCGTATTTCATCAACATTATTAAATTTCGCCAAGTCAAAAATGTATGGACTAGAGTCCATGCTTTTGACCCGCCCAGCCGGTTAAGTGATTACTCAATCACTCTTTTCATCAAGTGAGCGCACCAGTTCGCGCAGAATGTCCGTGATGCTGCGCCCGGTCTTGGCGGCGTAAATCTTCAGCTTCGTGTGCTCGGCCCGGTCGAGGTCGAAATTCACCCGGACGGTGGCGGCCTTGTCGGCAAGGTCGGACAAGGTAGGGCCAGCCTTCGCGGCGCTCGGGCGGCCTGCTTTCATGCCAAGTTTCCCGCTACTCATTTTCACCTACTCCTTAATTACTCAAATGGTGCAATTGAGGAAACGGCGCACTTCCTCAGCCAGCGCCCGGATTTCCTCGGCGGCCTCGCTCGTCGGCTCTTGGTCAATGGCCGTGGTGCCGCTGGCCGCGCTGCTCGGGTAGATGACGCGCTGCGTGATGCGCGTTTGCAGGATCGGCAGGCCGTACCCGGCCAGCGCCTCGGAGACTTCCGCGCCAATCTTGGTGCCCTTGATCGCCCGGCTGACCACGAAAGCCGCTTTCAGCTTGCCGTCGGTAAGCTCGATGCGCTGCTTGACCAAATCCACGAGGTCAGAGGTTGCCCAAATGTCGTAGGGCGACGGCTGCACCGGGATCAGCACGCAATCGGCGGCCTTCATTGCCGACACGGCCAGATCGTGAGCCTGCGGCGCTCCGTCGATCACAACAAAGTCTTTCCGGGCCACGCTCTTTAGATCGCGCTCGATGGTGGGCCGGTCGATGCCAACCACGGGCACGGGTTGATCCTCGCGGACGGCGGCCCAATCGCGGGCGCTGCCCTGCGGGTCGGAATCAACCAGCAACACGTCTGCGCCGTCGAGTTGCAGGGCGCGGGCAAGGTGGGTGGCGATGGTGGTTTTACCCGCCCCGCCCTTCTGGTTCAGTACGGCAATGACTTGCATATGCACTCCTTGAGCTATTGAGCGTTTGAGGAAAAAAGGAATTACTCAAGCGCAGTATAGCACATTGAGGATTTGAGTAAATGCACCTTTTGAGGATTTGAAGCCATGAAAAACCCCGCACGCGGCGGGGTTCGGTGGCAGGGCAGGGGAGGGCTTACGGGTTCGTCGGTGCGGCAGGAATGGCCGTCAGCGACAGCACACGGCGGCGGAAGTCGTCGTATTCGTCGCCAGCCCTGAGCGACAGGGCGGCCAGCGAATAAAAGCGGTCGGTGGATGGCGACTCGCTGCGGGCCTTCGCCATGTCCAGCCGTCCGACATTGACCACTGTCCAGCACTCGGTAAAGCCGCGCTGCCGCGCCTTCTGGTGGCTCTTCTCGGCCTCGCCGATGCGGTTGTGGATGTTGGATACATCCGTGCCGCTCTTGACCTCGATAGCAACCACGTTGCGGTAATGCTGGTGCTCCATTTCCTCGCGGATGATGATGTCAGGGTCTGGCGCGAACTCGATCAGGAACGGGCGGCCCGTGGCGCTGTTCACCTCGATGGCGCTTTCGCGCACCTCGGCGGCGGCATGGGCGACGATCTCCCGGATGATCTCGAACACCTGCACGATGCCATCGGTGCCGCGCTGGTTGTTGGCCCCGCCGCGTAGCTGCGGGCCTACGGTCAGCAGGGTCAAGTCATCCAGCAATTCCCGGCTGACGCGCAGCGGGCCGACACCGGCCAGCAGCGCCGATGCTGTGGCGCAGAACGCCACGCATAGGTCGGGCAGGTCAGCGGCTGCCGCCTTGCTGGTCTTGCCCTTTTCCTCCATCGACTTGAAGTAACCGACACCGAAGCCCTTGTCGCGCCCGTAAAACTCCTTCTGGCTGTAGCCCATCAGCAGCCGGTAATAGCCCAGCAGGTAGGGGTTCGCCTCCAGCACGGCAGGCACGGCGAACAGCAGTTCAGCCCGCAAGCCGTACTGCGCAAGGGTCGCCAAGTCTGCCGGGGGGACGTACTCGGCAAGCTGCTTGTCCAGCTCGGCAATGTCCATGTCCCGCACGGTTTCCAGCAGGGCGCTTTGCAGATAGACAGCCCGGAACCGCTTGAGGGCGAACGCGAAGTCGATTTGCAGCTTTGGCGGCGGAAAATTGATCTTGTTGGGGGTCGTCATGCGGCGGCGATCCTTATCACGTTGCTGTCCTGCCCTTGCAGGCGATCAGCCGCCAAGGCCACATATTCGGGGTTCAGTTCGATGCCCACGTATTGCCGGTTTTCGTCCTGGCACACGAGGCCCACGGTTCCCGATCCGAAGAACGGATCGAGGACGTAATCGCCCGGCTCGGTCGATGCTTGGATGCAAGGCCGGATCAGGTCGGGCGGGAAGGTGGCGAAGTGGGCACCGGCAAAAGGCTTGGTGTTCACATGCCAGACTGAGCGGCGATTGCGCAGCCCGCCGCCGTCCGCAGGCTCCCGGACGGCCTGCCAGTCGTAGTAATACTTTTCCGACTTGGTAAGCATGAACAGGAACTCATGCGAGCGGGCCGGGCGATCCTTGACGCTCTCGGGCATCGCGTTTGGCTTGTTCCACACAATGTCACTGCGCAGATACCAGCCATCATCCTGCAAGGCGAACGCCAGCCGCCACGGAATGCCGATCAAGTCCTTTGGCTTCAAGCCCTCGGGCGTGTCGGGGCGAACGTCCATCGCCCGGGCCGGGTTCTTCTTGTCCGGGGCGCGATAACCGCGATTGCCGCTCGTGTAGCCGTCGCCAATGTTCAGCCAGAGGGTGCCGTCATCCGTCAGCACGCGCCGCACCTCGGCGAAGATGGCCACCAGTCGGTGCAGGAACTGGGGCATGGTGCCCTCAAGCCCGATTTGTTCTTCGATGCCGTAATCGCGCAGCCCCCAGTAGGGCGGCGAAGTGACCACACAGCGCACAGACCCGGACGGCAGACGGCGCAGCACAGTCAGAGCGTCCCCCTCAAAAAGCGTCGAGCCGCGCAAGGTGAGCGGCTCGGGGCGCTGGATTCGCTCAACGCCAGACGGCGCGGCGGTTTTTGCTTTTGGCATGTTGTTATGTCCTCTCAATCGTGGCGCGGCTGCACCACGCCGCAATGCTTGTAAATCGTTGTCCGTGACACGCCGTAATCTCGGGCGAGTTCGGCCACGCAGGTGTTCGGGTCGCGCAGTAGCGCCTTGATGTGGCGTATCTGCTTGGCGTCCAGTTTCGGCTTGCGGCCACCGGATCGGCCACGGGCGCGGGCCGCTTCCAAGCCCGCCCGGGTTCGTTCGCGGATCAAGCCGCGCTCAAACTCGGCCAGCGCCGCGAAAACATGGAATTGCAGCTTGCCCGCCGCGCTCCCTGTCTCGATCTTTTCGGTCAGGCTCTCGAACTGCACGCCGCGCTGCTCAAGGTCGGCCACGATCTGCACCAGATCGGGCAGGCTGCGCCCGAGTCGATCCAGCCGCCACACCACGAGGGTATCCCCGGCTCGGAGCGCCTTCCGGCACTGCTCAAGCTCCGGGCGTGCCGCGCTCTTGCCGCTGGCCGCTTCCTCGTAGATGGTCGAGCACCCGGCCTGCCGGAGTGCGTCCCGTTGCAGGTCAAGGTTCTGATCGTCGGTCGAAACGCGGGCATAGCCGATGCGTTGATTCATGGACAGTTCCGCCACATTGAAAGCTGAACGAATAAATGAACACTTTACCGCATCTGGATAACCCGGGACAGGGAAAAACGCCGACTGTTCATCAATCCACCGTTTTCTGAACAGTCGGCAGGGCTACGATGAAACACAAACAAATGCCCACAGACGGGCGACAGGATCACGCCTTGCCCTCGGTCAGCGGCGTTTTCGTCACCCAAATGGGCAATTCCAGCGGCAGGGCGATTTCGGCCCGGTCGCGGGCCTGCAACTGCGCCCGCGCCCACTGCCCGTCCCGCTCCATCTCTGCCCGCAAGGGCAGGGGATGGCCGGAACCCTCGAACTGCTCCCGGTCGAACATCTGCCCGGCTACGTCCAGCCGCTCGGGCATGGGCCGCTCGTGGCCGTCCTCGCGCACCATCAGCACGTCGCCGCGCTGGACGATGTAGAGGGCGTCCGGGTCGGCCTCGATCTCGCCCGGCAGGGCCGGGCGGAAGTCCGCCCGGTTCTCGTCATAGCGCCATTGCATCATCGCCCCCTATCAAGTGCATGGGTGGGTGTGCGCCGATCCAGCGGCGGCGGCTGTTTGCGTGCCGCTCGCTGCTGTCGCAGTCTTTCGGCCAACTGCCGCGCCTGAGCTTCACGGGCCAGCCGTTCCTGCTGCTCCTGCTCTCGCCGGGCCTGCTCGGTTTGACTCATGCGCTCATGCGCCGCGTTGGTCTGGCTCTCGCGCTCGGTCGCCCGGCGCTGCTCGTCGTCGCGGTTCATCGGTCAATGTCCATTTGCTGATTCATCATCCGGGCCTGCTCGCGCTCTTTCTCCTGCTTCTCTTTCTGCTGCTTCTGCTTTTCGGCCAACTGCCGCGCCTGCGCCTCGCGGGCGGCACGTTCGGCCATTTGCTTTTCCTGCGCCTGCTTCTGCTGGGCCTGTTGTTGGGTCTGTTGCTGCTGTTTGCGCTCGTGCTCGTTGTTCGCCATGTTTGGCTCTCCTTCGCGGTTAGGTTCAAAGTGGGTCGCGGCCTGTTTGCGGGCCTGTTCCCATGCTGTGTGCTGGGCGCCGTACTGCTGCTGTGCCTGCGCCCATGCCTGCGCCCGGAACTGCCGCGCTTCGGGCGCGTCGCTCCGCAGGTGCTCTTTGCGCTGCTCGACCTGGCGGTCGATCTGCGCGTGTTCCTTGTCCCATGCCTCGGCCTTGCTCTTGGCCGCAAAGCGGGCAATCCAGCCCCCGGCCCGCTCGGGGTCGGGGCGCTCGCCGTGCTTCTCGCGGAACTGCTTGTCTAGCTGCTGCCGGTAGCCGTCCGCGTGCGCGTTGATGGCGTTGATTTCGACAAGCTCCTGATTCGGTTCTGCCGGTGGCTTCCGATTGAGGACTGCGCGGGCTTCGTCGTCGGTCATGCGCGGCGCTGCCTGCTGTGCTGGCTGCGCCTGTGCCGCTTCCTTGGCCTGCTCTGGTGCCGTGGGTCGCCGTTCTGGCTGCTGCGCCTGTGTCGGCTGCTGGGGCCGCTGCTCGGCCTGCTGTCCGGTGGATGCCACGCCGCGCATCTTTGACCAGTCCGGGCGCTCGCGCTCGGACTGCTGCCGCAGCCCGGCTTCGCGGCGCTGCTCCAGTTCCTTGTCGGAGAACCGCACGTCTAGCTTGCGCTCGATGGCTGTCTGCAAAACCCGCTCGCGGAAGTCATCCGGGCCATTCACGCGCAGCGCCTTACCGGCGAACTTCTCACGGGCCAGCAATAGCCCGGCCTCGATGCTGTCTTTGTCCTTCCGGCCCTGCTCGGTGTAGTCCAGCCGCCGCCCGCTGTCGCGGAAGGCGTCGCGATCATCCACCTTGTAATCAACCGCACCCGTCTTGCGATCCACTGCCCAGCTAACCCGGTCGGTGACGCGGCGCGGCTTCGCCGGGTCGTGCTGCTCGTTGTCCGTGGTGCCAAGGTGCGGGCCGCGCTCCGCTTGCGCGTCCGCCCGCTGCATATCTTTGGCCGTGCGCTTGTCCTGATAGGCCCAGCCGCGAACCTGCCGCATTGCGGCGCGGTCGCCTTCCTGTGCCCGGTCGGCTGTCCATTCCCTGAACGACTGCGGGCGCTCCTGCCGGAAGGCTTCGCGCTCGCCCTTGATTGTCTCGTTCAATTCGGCACGCTTGGCCGCTGTATCGAATGCGGCCACGCTGTAAAGCGCCTTTTTCTGTTCGGTCGATAGGCCACTGGTTCGGATCGTTTCGCGCTGGGATTTGTGCTTCTCTGTGAGTGCCTGCCGCCGCTGTTTTTGATCCTCATACATGGCCGCCCGTGCGGGCGCTTTCGCCGTTTTCCATTCCTCGGTGAATGCCTTGTAACGCTCGCGCAGTTCGCGGCGCTCCGCTGCCCGTTCGTCGCGCTTTTCCTCGCGGGCGTTCGGGTCGCGTTTCGGGTCGGCTTTCGGGCGTTGGTCGCTGTATTCGCGCTTTGCCTTTTCTTGCTGAATCTCTGGCCGTGGCTCCTGATATGGCCCGATACGCTTAGTCAGCTTTCCGCCGCCCAATTCCTGCGCCATTGTCGATGCCTTGATGGGCGTCTGTTCGGGGTCGGTCTTGCTATGGATGGCGAACCCTTGCCCCTTCTGCCGTATCTCCAAACCATGCCGCCCTAGTGCCTCGTGCAGTTCCTGCCAGCCGCCGCCCTTGTTCAGCGCCTCTAGTGCGTCCTTCTTTGGCTGGCCTTGTGCGTAGGAGGTCAGGGATTCATTGCCCGTCATCACTTCCATCTGCCGCGCCTTGCCGGGCAACTTTTCCCGGTCTGGCTGGCGGTGGGACGGCTCATCCTTGGCCCAATCGACAACCTTCTGCCCGTTGCGCTCATGGACGGCATACGGGCCTTTGTCGTGGCTCCATCCCTGCCGCAGTTCCATTTCGCGCATGGTCTTGTCCAGCTTGAAATAGTCCCGGTCTGGATAGACGGCCTTGTATGTCTCGGGATTCACCCGATTGACCATGAAGTGACCATGCACGTTGTCTGTATCCCGATGCACGGCTGCAAGGTACTGGTGGCTCTCCATTCCTAGCGCCTTCATGCCCTCGCGCCCGGCCTCGAATACCTGCGCATCGGTTGGCTTCTCATGTGCAGGCCACGACACGGTGAAGTGATAAACCGGGTCTTTGACTCGCCCGTTCATGTCTGACACGGCTTTCATCTCACGCCATGCGGTTTCCTTGTCCAGACAGTTGGTTTCCGTCGAACACTCGCGGCGCTCCACTGCGCCCGTTTCCGGGTCGATGTGGTCACGCTCGCAGGCGTACTTCGCCAGACTCTTAAAGCTGGTTTTTCCGTCTAGACGTTTCGGCGGAACCTTGGCAAGCATCCTTAACCTTCAATCCTCATGATGGCTTCTTTGATCGCCACCAGAATATCGGCGTATTCCTTCGACAAATGCCCGCCGCCCTCATGCCCGCCCGCCTCGGTAAACAGGTGCTTTTGCAAGCCGCCCAGCCGCCGCAGTTCGTTGATGATTTGGCTGTCAATCGTGCTGCGGGTCTTGCGCCCAAGAGCAGCGCAGCGCAGGAACTCCGAAACGCTCACGCCGGAATCAAGCGCCTTGTCGCGGATGGTGTCCGCTTCCTCTGGCAAACAGCGCACTTTCAAATTGACAACGCGCTTCCGGTTTTCACTTGATGACATGCAAACCCCTAATGATGGCGGTGGGACACGCCGCAATGTTGGCCGCTGGCACGGCGCGGGGTCTCGGGGCGAAGCCCTGAGCAGGGGAGGAAAGGCCCAGCAGAACGAGTGCAACGAGTGACGCGGGCCGGTGGCACACTGCCGCTTTAGCGGCGGTGGGACATTCCCTACCCTGTCCCCAACTATGAAACCGCGCCCCGTCCAAACTTGTCTGCATCACTCACGCCCATTGAAAACCCGCAAAAACCGGCACAGCACGATAAGCCCGTATATAGCATAAATGCAGGTACTTGACCACATCCGCATAATGCACGATGATTGCAAGGCCAATGATTGCGCCAGCTTCAAAGGCAAACATCACCACACTGTTACCACAATCTAGCGAGGGCCAAAGATGGCAGGCAAGCAAAAGACATTCACGCAAGATGTACGCCAGAAGATAGAGGCGACTTTAGACAACCTACCGGAGAAGCCGAAGGCAGAAAGACCGCTCACAACAAAGGAGCTTGTGACAGAGCTACGCGGCAAGATTCGTGCGGCTCAGGCAAAGGGCTACACCCTCGAAGAAATCGTCGATCTATTTAAGTCAGACGGCGCACAAATTAGCCTGTCCAGTGTGAAAAGCGCCTTGAAGGGTTCCAGCCCGCGCAGCAGCAGGACAACAAAACCGGCACAGGCAGGCGAACAAACCGCACCGCAGGCGGCCAGCAATGCACAGCCTGACGGGTCACATAATGGGGGCTAAAGATGGCTCGTATAGACATAAACACTAAGGGCGGCTCGGAATGGCTCAACCATTGGGCCAAGCTGCGCATCGGGTACTTCACCATCGGAACATGGATCGGCATCACGCTTGCCTTGCGCTTTTTCGTGCCGGGTTTCGTGTGGGGCTATTCGATCTGGTGGGCGCTTCCCCTCGGCATTGTGGGCGGCTTTCTTTATCTATTGATCTGGATGGGCAAGCAGACCGCAGACGTACAGCTTGAGCGAGAGAAAGAAGCCATTATTGAAGCCAGCAAAACGCCAGAGCAACGGGCAGCCGAAGCGGCAGCACGCGAAGCAGAAGCAGTGCAGCGCCGGGCGGAAATGCGGCAGCAGTTCATCGGCCTGCACCTCGGGGATAGCGTCGGCATGATGCACGGTCGCGGCCACGTTGGCGGCGTTCCTCAAGGTCAGCATGTGGAACTTGCCCGAGAGGACGCATCGAAAAACATCATCATCTTTGGCGGCACGGGCGGCGGCAAAACATCGCGCTCCATCAACCCGCTTTTGCGTCAGTTGTTCATGCAAAACGCTGGGGCGTTGATCTTTGACATCAAGACCGATTTCATCAAGGAAGTGGGCGCACTAACCAACATGGCCGGGCGCTCGTTTAAGGTGGTCGGTGATGGCGGAATGACGCTAAATCTTTTCCGTGGTTGCACGCCAGAATTGGCGGCTTCCTACCTGAAAAGCTGCTTTCTCGTTCAAGGCCAAGGAAGCGGGGACGGCGCGTTCTGGGTCGATAGCTCGGTCGAGATGGCCCGCCACTGCCTCAACGTGCTGAACCTGCTGCGTCCGCATCAGTACAGCATCGCCGGTCTATATGACATTGTTTTCGACAATGCGGCGCGTGATGCGCTGGTGCTCGAAGGCGCGGAAAAGCTGGCTGAAATGAGCGACCGGGATCAACGCTTGTTCACCCAGTCGCAGCGATTCTTCGTGAATGTCTGGAACGAGCACGACGAGAAGCTGCGGAAAAACATCCTTGGCACGATGAATGCGGTTCTCAGCCCATTTGCGCACCCGGATATGGTCGATGCGTTCAGTATCGAGTCGGAACAGGGCGAAGCGGACATGACCGAATTGGTCAATGATGGCGCGGTGTTCTTGGTCAATCTTCCGATGACCAAATATGGCCGCGAAGGTGCCCGGTTCGCTTACCTGCTGGTGAAACTGCGCTTCATGAACATGATGCGCGAACGTCGCACCCGGCAGGACTGGAATCAGGATCGGCCCGTGGCGTTCGTGTGTGACGAGTATCAGGCGATTGTCGATCCGATTTCAGACACTGATTTTTGGGACAAGTCGCGCTCAACGCGCACCATCGGCATTGTGAGTATGCAGGGCGTGGCCTCGCTGGTTCATGCGCTGGGGAACAATCGCAGCGTGGCCGAAGCCATCCTGCAAAACTTCCGGCAGCGGATCATCTTCCGAACCGAAGATGAAGCCACGTTGCGGCATATCCGGGACGTGCTCGGGCAGGTCGATGTGTTGATGACCTCAACCGGGTACAGCGCGAGCGAAAGCGAGACGATCAGCGGGGTCAATGCTTTTGGCGGCAAGAACCTGTCGTTGAGTTCGAGCGAGTCCGAAAGCGAGAACAGCAGCATGCAACGGCAAGACCTGTTCGGCAGCAACGACATGCGCAGCCTGAGTGCGGATTACTGCCTGTTCATCGGCAATATCGGAGATCACGCGGTCGATGAAGTGCTGGCCGTTAAACCGCTTTACGTCAATTGATTGGAGGCCGTCATGGTCTGGAAGAAAACAGCATCAAACCATGTGCCGGAATGGCTCAACATCGTGCCCCTTGGCTGGCGTGCGTCCATCTGGGAGTTCATCCGCTTTGTGAGGGCCGGAATCGTGTTCGGCATCCTCGCCGGGCTGGTGATCGGCTGGGTCAATGACGAGGCGTGGAACGGGCCGAAGTTCAGCAGCCCGGACGCCAAGCGCATTTACGATCAAATCAAATGATGATTTGAGCGTTTGAGTAGTTGAGTATTTAAGGGCGCGGGCGTTAGACCCATCAAAGCCCAACATGAAAGGTAAGAGCACAGCACTTTTCTTAACCCTAAAGTGAGGCTCTTTGTATGAAAACCATTGTGATTGCTACCGTTACCGCCGCCGCCCTGCTGACTGGTTGCGCGGGAGTTCCGACCGACTCGGCCAGCCTGCGCGAAAGCGCGGCCCAGCCGTTCCGGGCTGTCGCGTCCGCCTTGCGCGGCTCGGACACCATCACGGCCCGGCAGGGTGACGTGACGGTGAAGTGGCGGCAGGCTGAACAGGTGGTCGAGGCGTGGCGCGGCGAGGATTCCACCCGCTACACAGACGCGGCTTTCGAGTTGCGCCCGCTGAACAAGCCGGGGGCAAAAAGTAGCGTTGAGCGTGTCGCGCTGGACGATCTGCACGGGCAGCCCAAGGTCGTTGCCGCCTTGGGCCTGCGCACCATCGGCCAGCACAAAGTCGGCGGGCAGGAATGCGGCCAGAACTGCGTCTATCTGTTCCCCGGCGTCGAGTACCAACTGCGGGTAACGATGTTCCGCAACGGTGCGCCAAAAGTCAGCGTGCCGGTGGGCGTGGTGACGGTCGATGATGACGGCGTGACGGTACGCCAGCAGCAGCGCAGCTAACCCCCTGCGGTGCCCTCTGGATAGCGGCGGCTGCAATGGCCGCCGCCACATCCAGAACAACGGGCAAAAAAATATTTTTCATGGACTGGAGTCCATACAAAACACGCCACAAACCGCGATTTATAAGGGTTTTGCGGTATTCCTATAGTCCATAACTGGCCGGATTCGTACAATTGCGGCTATTCTTTTTGCGCCCTAAAATGACGGCATATTGACCATTCAGGGAGCAAATGCCGTGGCCGCCGCCGATCCTTCAATGCCGTTTTCGCCATGCGATCCATCAGGGCCATGCACAGACGTTTCGGTAGGCGTCTTGCAATGGATTTTCGGGCCGGTCATCGAGAAGCTGACAACCGGCGCAGACCCGGACACCGTTGATGCCTCGGTTTCCGTGCTGGCCTCGATCTTCTCGGTATTCAATAGCGGCCTGCTGGTCGTGGCCTCGCTGATCGTGTCTTACGTCGCCGTCATGGGCGTGACGCAGACGGCCAGCGAAGGCGAAGCGATGGGCCGCAACTGGTCATCCCTCTGGACGCCGGTTCGGATCGTGGCCGGGGGGTCGGTACTGCTGCCCAGCACAAGCGGCTTTAGCTTCATCCAGTTGATTGTTTTGATGTTCGGCCTGTGGGGCGTGGGCTTTGCAAACAGCCTGTTCAACATCGGAATTCAGACCGGCATCATCAGCGGCGCAGCAACCAGCGTCAGCGCCCAAATGGGCCTTGGCAGCGGAGCAAAGCCGAACCCGAACTATCCGTTGTATGACGTGCGGCAGTTCGCGCAGGAATATCTGGCCGTGGCATGGTGCAAGCGCACCGTGAATGCCTCGTTCGCGGATTTCGGCGGCGGCACGCCGAACATCAGCGCGGCCAGCGCACCAGACCAGACCATTGCAGAAGGCGACGGCAAAAAGGCGCTGATCTATCTGGCGCGGGATCGCAACGCCACAACCAACTTGGGCGGGGCCGTGCCGTTGTGCGGCAGCGTGAAGGTTTACAACTACAGCGCGCCCGTCGCCATTGCCGCCGAAACCACGGCAGCAAAAGCCACCGTCTTTGACCCGGCCAAGATTCAGGACAACGCCGCCGCCATGTCGGCCATTCGCGTTGCGGCGCTCAACGCCAAGGCCACGGCAATCAACAAGGTCATGACCGACATTGAAGCGTGGGTGGCTCAATGGCCCGCCACGATCAATGATCCGGGCTGGGAGAACGTCCAGAGCGACCGTTTCAACCAGATTGTGAATCAGGCACAAAGCACCCTGACGGCCAGCCTGACCGCACAGATCGCGGCGGATAGCACCCTGAAAACGATCATGCAGCAGTACGTGAATGACATCACGGCGGACGGCTGGGCGATGGCTGGGGGGTTCTATCAGCGCCTGTCGGGCATCCGGCAGGAAATGGGCCGCATCTACGCGGAGAACGTCGCGCAGGCCACCGCGCCGAACCTCAACACACTGCCGCAGGGGCCGCACGCGCAGCTTGCACAGTCCAGCTACACCACGATTTACAACACCATCATCAGCAAGTCGCTATCGGGTGCCAGCTACGCCAAACCGACGACACCACGGGCCGCCGATTTCAAGGCCGCACTGGTGCCGACCAGCATGGAGGATTTGTCCATCGACACGCTGGGAAGTCGTGGCGATAGCCTCATGAGCGGCTTTGTTGGCTGGGGCATGGAGCGCGTCACCTCGGCCATGATCGGCACCGATGGCGATGTGGATGCAATCGCCCGGATCAAAACGACCGGGGACGTTCTGGCGCTCATGCAGAGCACCGGCTTTGCCGTCGATAAGCTCGTGCATACCTCGCTGTCTGGCGTCAAGGCGGCGGCGGCTGCCGTGGGTAGCGTGTCCTTCATGGGCACCAGCGTTGATGCCACGCCGCTTGCCGATACCCTGCTGAATTGGGTCATTTACAACTTCCTGACCCCGCTTGCTGAGGTCACAACGTGGCTCGGGCGGCTCGCCTTTTACTTCGGCGTGTTCCTGCCGTCCCTGCCTTACACCATCTTCATGGTGGCCGTGGTCGGCTGGATTCTGGCCGTGCTCCAGTCGATCATCGCCGCGCCCCTGTGGGCGGTCATGCACATGACCCCGGATCGCACCTTCGTTGGCAGCCAGAC
>JADHED010001476.1_pt1 | contig 19731 bp, 20 predicted proteins | sample 8952041 | NCBI WGS metagenome assembly JADHED01 (sample SAMN16124423, study PRJNA663239) | bioreactor sludge metagenome | isolation source: sludge (control) | place: India:Bengaluru | collected 2018-09-08
GATGGCGTCGTCGACCAGAATGCCGATCGAAAATATAAGGGCAAACAGGGAGACCCGATTCAGCGTGAACCCATAGGCCCAGGAGGCGAACAGTGTGGCCGCCAGCGTCAGCATCACCGCGGTACCGACCACCACGGCTTCACGACGCCCCAACGCAAACAACACCAGCAACACCACAGAGCCCGTGGCGAAGGCCAGCTTGCCGATCAGTTTTTGCGCCTTCTCATTCGCTGTCTTGCCGTAGTTGCGGGTTTCCGTCACCTCAACACCTTCGGGAATCAACGTGCCGCGCAGTTGCTCCACCCGGCGTGTCACAGCATTGGCAATATCGACGGCATTCTCACCAGGCTTCTTGGAAACCGTCACGGTTACGGCAGGATACTCACCTTGCGCACTGCCGCCCGCCCCTTTGCCCAGCCATACGTAACGATCTGGCTGGTCTGCCCCCTCGACGACCTCCGCCACATCGGTCATGAATACCGGTTTGCCGTGATGCACGCCTATCATCAGGCGCTTCACATCCTCGCTACTGGCGAGGAAAGTACCGGTCTGCACCAGCACCTCACGATTGCCGCTCACCAGCTTACCGGCAGGCTGCGACGCGTTGGCAACCTGCAAAGCATCGCGCACGTCCTGCGCGGACATGCCGAAGGCCGACAGTCGATCCGCGTCCAACAGCACGCGCACCACGTTATCTGGCCCGCCCAGCGTTGTAACTTCGCGCGTGCCAGGGATACGCTTCAATTCAATTTCCAGTGCATGCGCCACCCGCTCCAGTTCGAAGGCGCCACGCTGCTCGTCAGGCGTCCACAACGTCAGCGCCACGATCGGCACATCGTCGATACCGATAGGCTTGATGATGGCCTCGCCCGCCCCGAGATTGGGCGACAGCCAGTCACGCTTGGAATGGACCGTGTCGTAGAGGTTGATCAACGCCTTGGTCTGATCCTGCCCGACTTCGTATTGCACCGTGATGATGGCGAGCCCCGGGCGCGAGACGGAATACACGTGCTCCACCCCGGCGATACGTGACAGCACCTGCTCGCCTGGAATACTGATTAGGCTTTCGACTTCCTTGGCTGAGGCACCTGGAAATGGCACCAACACATTGGCCATAGTGACGTTGATTTGCGGCTCTTCCTCGCGTGGCGTCACCATCACGGCGAACAGACCAAACAGGACCGCAAGAATCGCCAACAAAGGCGTTAACTGGGATTGCAGGAAAAAGCGGGCAATACGGCCAGAGATGCCCATGTCCTGGCCAGAGAGGATGGAATCGCTCATCGGCGAGCCGTGCCCTGCGACTTGAGGTACATACCAGCCTTCACTGGCTCCAAAACGATGCGTTCACCGCTTTCGATTCCAGCCAGCACTTCGATCAGCCCCCCCTGCGCAGCCTCGCCCAGACGCACCTGGCGGAACTGGACTTGCTCGCCCTTGGCGACATAAATACCAGTCACCTCACTACGGCGCACCACGGCAGCGGCCGGCACCAACAGCTTTTTCGCCTGGCCAACAGCAAAGTGAGCACGTGCATACATGCCGGGGTACACGCCCTCGACGCCCTTGGGAAACTCGATGCGTACCTGCGAAATGTGGGTCCGGCTATCCGCGGATGGCAGCACCGTCACGGAAGCTGCCTCGATCCACTTGCCCTGCGCGGGAAACTCGATGCTGGCACGACCGGCCTTGCGCACCTCGACCAGTTTTTCCTGCGGCACGTTGGCGACCACGCGCAACGTGGCCGGATCAAACATGGTCAACAAAGGACGTCCCAGGCTGGCCATTTCCCCCACCTGCGCCAGGCGGGCGGACACCAGCCCATCGAACGGGGCCGTGATACTGGAAAAACCACGTGCCGTGGAAGACTGCGCCACCCCCGCCTTGGCAGCGGTAACCTGCGCCTGGGCGGCCTGAAAATCAGCCTGTGCCTTGTCGAGAGAAGAGGCGCTCATGAATTTACGCGCGACCAACTGTTTGGCGCGATCGTACTGGGCCTGTGCGTTGGCCAGATTGGCCTGTGCCTGCGCCACCTGCGCCTGGTTGCCGGCGATGCTGTTGCGCGCTTCGCTGTCATCGATGCGGGCCAGCAACTGGCCGCGCTTCACGACACTGCCGGCGTCGACGTTCAGCGCCAGCACGCGCCCCGCCACCTGCGCTGCCAGGGTGGACTCGCGACCAGCCTCCACCACTGCCTCGGCCGCGTAGCCCGCATCCACGGGACGATACACCACCTCGGCCGTCGCGAACGGCAAAGCCGCCATCGCCAGCCCCGGGGCCATCCCCACCAGCATCAGGAAACGCTTCATCGGCACACTCCAGGAATAAGTGTGTATTAGTATATTCTAATATATTGGGCGACTCAACCAGCACCCGGAGAGGAGGCTCAGGACGCGTCAGTGTAGGCGCAGAACACATCCCGCATCAGCGCGATCAGCTTCAGCGTCCGCGGATCACTCACACGGTAATACACCCGATTGGCATCCTTGCGGGTGCGCAGCACGTCCTTGTCACGCAGGATCGCCAGATGCTGGGAAATGTTGCTCTGCGAAGTCCCGACCCGATCCACGATGTCCTGCACGCTGACTTCCTGGTCCCCCAGCACGCACAGAATCTTGAGCCGCAACGGGTGCGACATCGCCTTAAGCGCACGCGCAGCCTGCTCGACATGCTCGTCCTGATCGATCAGCTTGGTCGGTTCGTTGCCTGTATTCGGTTTCTGCATAGCCTTGGACTCAGTCTGCACGACATTGCCATCCACACGGAAAGCCTTGCCGCATTAGGGTTATCAGCCTGTGAGTATAATGCAAAAGCCCTTGAAATCTAATAGAATGAATCGCTCCACACCTTGGCATGCGAGAAGTTTTTTCCCGATGAACGTCACCCCCGCCCTGCTGCTGATCCTGGACGGATTCGGCCACAGCACCGAGATCGCCGACAACGCCATCGCGCTGGCCAACAAACCCAACTGGGACAGGCTCTGGGACCAACACCCCCATACCCTGATCAACGCTTCCGAGCATTTCGTCGGACTGCCGGACGGCCAGATGGGCAACTCCGAAGTCGGGCACCTCAACATTGGGGCCGGCCGTGTGGTCTATCAGGAATTCGAGCGCATCAACCGCGCCATCGGCGACGGCGAATTCTTCAGCAATCCGGCCCTGACTGAAGCCGTGCGTAAAGCCAAGGATAACGATCGCGCACTGCATCTCTTCGGCCTGCTTTCCAACGGTGGGGTGCACAGCCACGAGCACCACATCCACGCCATGGTGGAAATGGCGGCCCGTGCCGGGCTTGAGAAAATTTACGTCCACGCCTTTCTGGACGGTCGCGATACGCCGCCCAAGAGTGCGGAAGCTTCGTTGCAGCGCATGGAGGAAGCCTTTGCCTACCACGGGGTCGGCCGCATCGCCAGCATCATCGGACGCTTCTACGCAATGGACCGCGACAACCGCTGGTCACGCGTGGAATCCGCCTACAACCTGGTGGCCAGCGCCGACGGCGAGTTCCGCGCCGCCAACGCCGTGCAGGCCCTGCACGCTGCTTACGAACGCGGCGAGACCGACGAGTTCGTGAAAGCCACCGTGGTCGGCTGGCCCACCCCCATCGTGGATGGCGACGTGATCGTCTTCATGAACTTCCGTTCAGACCGTGCGCGCGAGCTGACGCGTACCTTTCTGGACGAGAATTTTTCCGAATTCCCGCGCAAGCACCTGCCCAGGCTGGGTGGCTTCTATACCCTGACGATGTACAACAAGAACGACCTGGCGGCGCAGGTGGCGTTTCCGCCGGAATCCATTCAGAACAGCCTGGGTGAGTACGTCTCCAAGCTGGGCCTGAAGCAGTTGCGCATCGCCGAGACGGAAAAATATCCGCACGTCACGTTCTTCTTCAACGGCGGCGAAGAACAGGTATTCCCGGGAGAAGACCGCATTCTGGTGCCGTCACCGCAAGTCGCCACCTACGATCTGCAGCCGGAAATGAGCGCACCGGAGGTCACGGACAAATTGCTGGGGGCCATTTACAGCCGCCAGTACGACCTTATCATCTGCAACTTCGCCAACCCCGACATGGTGGGGCACACTGGCAATCTGCCGGCCGCGATCCAGGCCATCGAAACCGTCGACATCTGCCTCGGCCGCATCGTGCAGGCGATGCAATCCATCGGCGGCGAAGTCATCATCACCGCCGACCACGGCAATGCCGAGTGTATGGAAGACCACATCAACCACCAGCCGCACACCCAGCACACGACCAACCCGGTGCCACTGCTCTATATCGGCCGGGATGCCCGTCTTGCCGAGACCGGCGCCTTGTGCGACCTCGCCCCGACCCTGCTGGCAATGATGGGGCTGGAGCAGCCCGCAGAAATGACCGGCAAGCCGCTGATCACCTTCACGCCGGCATCCTCTGGCCAGCCGCATTAATGTCCACGCCACCTTGTCATCTCCGGGCGCTCATGCTCCTGGCTTGCCTCGCCATGACGACGGCGGCATGGGCGGGGAAGACAGAAGCCTCCAAGGAGGCCCTGAGCGACCTCAAGGAAAAGATCGAGTCGCTGAAAAAGGAACTCGACAGCAAACAGCAGGCTCACACCGAAGCCGCCGATTCGCTCAAGCAAAGCGAGCAATCCATCAGCGAGGCCAACCGCAAACTGCACGAGCTTAGCCAGCAACAGAAAATCAACCGCAACACCCTGCAGTCGTTGCAACAGGAGAAATCCGGCCTGGACCAGACCATCCAGCAACAACAACGGCTGCTGAGCCAGCAGTTGTACCAGCAATACCTGAACGGGCAACAGAGTTACCTCCAGGTGCTGCTGACCCAGCGCGACCCCAGCGCCATTTCTCGCGAATTGCACTATTACGGTTACGTCGCCCGCGCCCGGGCAGGGTTGATCCGAGACCTGAAGCAGAACCTGCGGCAGGTTTCCGCCCTGAACGCGCAGACAGCCACTGCGCTCCAGCAGATCAGCGACCTGAAAGCCGAGCAGGAAGCCCAGCGCAAGCAACTGGAGACGGAGAAGGCCGAGCGCAAGAAAGTCCTGAGCCAACTGGCAACCCAGATCAAGGCGCAGCGCGGCGAAATCTCCAAGCTGCGTCGCGACGAAAAACGCCTGTCCGATCTCGTGACTCGACTGTCACGCATCGTCCCGCCCACGCCCAAACCGCAGAAATCCCCCAAACCCCGTCAGGAGGAAGGCCGCAGCAACGACAGCGTGCCAACGCAGGCATTCTCGGGAGGGAATTTCAACGCCCTGAAAGGCAAGCTGCACCTGCCGGTGCGCGGCAAGCTGACCAACCGTTTCGGCGCCCCCCGCGAGGATGGCGGCGTGTCGTGGAAAGGCCTGTTCATCCAGGCGGGCGAAGGGGAGGAAGTGCGTGCCATCGCCGACGGACGCGTCGTGTTCGCCGACTGGCTACGCGGTTTCGGCAACCTGCTCATCGTCGATCACGGCAGCGGCTACATGAGCCTCTACGGCAACAATCAGGCCGTACTGAAGCGTGTCGGAGATGCCGTCAACGCCGGCGACGCCGTCGCTTCGGTGGGCAACAGCGGCGGCAACGAGGCCGCGGGGCTGTATTTCGAAATGCGCCATCAGAGTCGTCCGTTCGACCCGCTGTCCTGGTGCGTGGTGAAATAGGGCGCTCGCTCCCTTATACTGTCACCTTTCATGAATACCGAACGGCAATGAGCCACCCCGACATCATCCATCACGCCCTGATCGCCCACCAGACCCTGATCGCCCAACTCGACCCGCTGGTCCCGGCGATCCAGATGATCGGCGAACGCCTGCGCACCTGCCTCCAGAACGGCGGCAAGATCCTGCTGATGGGCAACGGCGGCAGCGCCGCAGATTGCCAGCACATCGCCGCCGAGATCGTCGGACGCTACAAACGCGAGCGCAAGGGCCTGCCAGCGATCGCGCTGACCACCGACAGCTCCATCCTGACCTCGGTCGGCAACGACTACGGGTTCAACCATATCTTTTCGCGCCAGATCGAAGCCTTGTGCAACGAGGGCGATGTCGTCATCGGCATTTCCACTTCCGGCAACAGCGCCAACGTGGTGGCCGGCATCGAGACCGCCCGCGATGCAGGCGCCTGGACCGTGGGGCTCACCGGCAGCGGCGGCGGGCGACTGGCCGACCTGTGCGACGTCACACTCGCCATGCCCTCGGGAGATACCCCGCGGGTACAGGAAGCCCATATCCTTATCGGCCACATCCTGTGCGACCTGATCGAGTCCTGACATGCAACCTCGCCTGATCGACGCCATCAAGCACGGTTTCGCCCACCAATGGGCGCTGGTCATCGGCGACCTGATGCTGGACCGCTACCTGTGGGGCAAGGTGGAGCGCATTTCTCCTGAAGCGCCGGTCCCCGTGGTTCTGCTGGACCGTGAAACCGAAGCGGCCGGCGGCGCGGCCAACGTGGCAGCCAACCTCGTCGGCTTGGGCATGCGCACCCGCCTCGTCGGCTGCATTGGTGCCGATGACAACGGCACCCGCCTGAAGCGCGCGATCCACGATCTCGGCATCGACACCAGCGGCCTGCTGCACGCCGAACATCACCCCACCATCGCCAAAACGCGCGTTTTGGGGGGGCACCAGCAAATGTTGCGACTGGATCGTGAAAACCGCGCGCCCTACACCGACAAGGACATGCATGCGCTGACGCGTCACGTCCACCAGATGCTGGCCGACCGCCCCGCGGTGGTCCTGTTGTCCGACTATGCCAAGGGGGTCCTCACCCCGGCGCTGTGCCAAACCGTCATCACCGAAGCGCAGCGGCTCGGCATCCCGGTGCTGGTCGACCCCAAGGGGCGCGATTACAGCAAATATCAGGGTGCCACGGCGCTGACGCCCAACAAGCGCGAAACGGCAGAGGCCTGTCACGCGGATGTGCACGACAACGCCGCCCTGCTGGATGCAGCCACGCATCTTCGTCAACATCTGGCGCTGGGTTTCCTGGCCGTCACCCGCGGCGAAGAAGGCATCTCGCTGATCGAGGACGACCACTCCCTGCACATCCCGGCCACGGCCAGACAGGTATTTGATGTCTCCGGCGCCGGCGACACCGTCATCGCCACGCTGGCTGCCGGACTGGTCGCCGGGCTGGACCGCCGCGACGCGCTGCATCTGGCCAACCTTGCCGCCGGCGTGGTCGTCGGCAAGGTGGGGACCGTGCCGATCACGCGCGCCGAGTTGCTGCACGAACTCCTGCGCGAAGACTCCGCCGAACAGGCCGACAAGATCTGTGAACGCGATGCCCTGTTGACGCGCGTCGCAGGCTGGCGCGCCGCCGGACAACGCATCGTGTTTACCAACGGCTGCTTCGACCTGCTCCATACCGGCCACGTGACCTATCTGGAAGCCGCCCGGAAACTGGGCGACAAACTAGTGCTCGGCCTGAACACCGATCGCTCGGTGTCGGCGCTCAAGGGCCCGACCCGCCCGGTCATCCACGAGCAGGATCGCGCGCGCGTGCTGGCCGCGCTGGAATCCGTGGACGCCGTGATCCTGTTCGACGAAGACACGCCCTTGTCGCTGATCGAGGCCATCCGGCCGGATGTGCTGGTCAAGGGCAGTGACTACACCGAAGACCAGGTCGTGGGTGGGCGCGAAGTAAAAAGCTGGGGCGGCGAGGTGGCGCTGGTCGACATCGTGCCCGGCCGCAGCACTTCCAGCATCATCGACAAACTGGGGGCCTGAGCACCTTGCGGTTGACACAGGTCATGCTCAGCAAGGGCTTCGGCGGCGCCGAGCGCTACTTCGTCGACCTGTCGCTCGCCCTGGCCGCACGTGGCCACCAGGTGCAGGTCATCTGCCATAGCAAGTTCATGGGGCTGCCCCTGCTTGACCACCCCAACATCACCGTTTGCCCGATTTTCTTTTTTGCCAGTTGGGACCCGTTCGGTGCCCGAAAACTGGAACGTGCGCTCCGCGATTTCGCCCCGGCCGTCATCCACACCCACCTGGCCCGGGCCGCCCACGTGGCGGGGCGCGCCGCGCACCGGCTGCAGATTCCGCTGGTAGTCAAAACCCACAACTACGTGGACCTGAAATACTACCGCCACGTCGACCACTTCATCACCACGACGGAAGACCAGAAACGCTACCTGCTGGAACACCGGATCAATGCAGAGCGCATTTCCGTCATCCCCAACTTCTCGTCGATGACGCCCGTTACATCGCCCAAAGCACCAAACAGTGCAAGCCCCGTGCTGGTCGCCTACGGCCGGATGGTGCATAAAAAAGGCTTCGACGTATTGCTGCAGGCGCTCCAGCAATTGCGCGCCGACGGCCTGCAGGCCCGTCTCATCCTGGGTGGAGACGGCCCCGAACTGCCAGTCTTGCGCCAACAAGCCGAGGCGCTTGGCATCACGTCAGCCGTCGATTTCGTGGGCTGGGTGAAGACCCCGGGCGACCTGCTGGACCAGGCGGATCTGTTCGTCCTGCCCTCGCGTGACGAACCGTTCGGCATCGTGGTGCTGGAGGCGATGGCACGCGGCAAGATGATCGTATCCACCAGAACAGCCGGACCGGTTGAGATTCTGGATGAGCGCACGGCCTGGTTTGCCGAGATCGGCGATGCCGGTAGTTTGTCCAGCGCCATTCGAACCGCTTGTTCACAGCCTGAAAACCGTGCACAAGCCGCACTGGCAAGATTCAATGATCACTACAGCGAGCAGGCCGTCGTGCCACGTATCGAGCAACTCTATCAAGCACTCGCACATGACTGAGCCGGTCGCAATCCACGTGTTTCGCGACCGGCCAATGTCGCCCGTCGTCCCGGTCGTCGACCTGCCGGCTCGGCCTGACATCCGGCGCATCCTGATCATCAAGTGGAGCGCGATGGGTGATGTGGTGATGAGCACTGCCGTGATGGAAGACATCCGCCGCGCCTTCCCCCACGCCGAGCTCCACCTCAACGCCATGCCTCCATGGGACATGCTGTTCCGCGAGGATCCACGCTTCGCCAAGGTATTCGCGCCGGATTTGAGAAAAAAAGAACGCGGCCTCAAGGGCATGCTGAACTGGATGCGAGTGGTTGCCGCAGAACAATACGATCTGGTGGTCGACCTGCAGACCACGGACCGTTCTCGCCTGCTGCTCAGCCTGCTGACCCTCACTGGCAAAGCCCCGCGTTACCGGATCGGCAACCTGCCGGTGTTCCCGTACAACGTCCGCCCGCCCGTGCTGCCAAGGCCGGTACACGCCGCGACACTGATGCGCAGCGCGATTCAGGCAGGCGGGATTTCCGCCCGGCAACCACGCCCGACCCTGCACGTCCCGCAGCGTCACCGCGCGCAGGCTGCGGCACTGGCAAGTCGCCATGGCTTAATCCGTGGCCGCTACGCGGTGCTGCTCCCAGGCTGCCAGGCAGCAGGCTACCTCAAGCGCTGGGGGGCCGAGCGTTATGCCGCGCTGGCCATCGAACTGAAGGGACGCGGCCTGATCGATCACGCCGTGATCGTCGGCGCCAAAGACGAGATGGAAGAATGCGAGGCCATTGCGGCCACCTGCGGTGACTGGGCCATCAACCTGTGCGGGCAGACCCACCTGCTGGACCTGATTCCACTGTGCGAGGAAGCGCGCCTGATCGTGGCCAACGACACCGGCACCGCACACATGGCCTCCAGCACGAAAACGCCGATGCTGGTCCTGTGCGGACCGACCGACCCCAACCGCATCAAGCCCCTAGGCAACCACGTGCTGGCCCTGCAGGCCGAACTCCCCTGCATGAACTGCTACTGCAAGCACCCCTGCGACCACCACACCTGCATGAAGGTGCTGACGCCGGAGATCGCGCTCCAGCATCTGTTACCGATGCTATTGATTCAGCAGTAATAAGTCTAAAAAAACCGTTCAGCCTGAGCTTATCGAAGGCCATGATTCCGCTCATGTTTCGACCGTTCGACTAGCTCACGACTCAATACGAACGGAATCAAACGGGCGGCTGACTGCGATCCTTGTCCAGCATCGGCGGGGTTGGCGCCCCTGGCGGCAACAGACTGGTGCCAAAACGCTCGAACTGCTTGTATTCGTAGAGTTTTGCGTACTTCAAAAACACGTAGAACGCCCCGCTCACCGAGGTAATGAACCCCGCCCAGCCGTTCAGGCAGTTGCGTTTGAGAATGAAGCTGCGGAAAAAGAAAAATGGCGGATACAGCACCATGCGCCAGCGCTCACCGCCTTGTTTCTTAACCAGTTTGTCCTGCACCAGGCCGGTCGAGTAGCTGTTGACGCGCGCCACCTTGAGATGGATGTCAGTGTCACCGAAATGATAGAACACGGATTTCAGCTTGCCGATACGGCCATTGACCTGCGGTGCAGCGTGCACCGGCATCTCGCTGAAATGCGTCTTCTCGCGCTGGAACAGGCGCAGGAAACGGTTGATGCGCACCTTGGGGTGGCACATGCGCCAGAACTGCTGCTCCAGCCGCGGAAGGGTATAGCCATCGCGATCCGGCACCCCTTCCAGCAAGGTACGAATTTCCTGCTGCGCCTCGGGCGACAATGCCTCATCCGCATCCAGCAGCAGCACCCAGGGATGCGTCGCATGGTTCAACGCCAGCTGTTTCTGGCGGCCATAGCCCAGAAAGGCATGCTGCATCGTCACGCAGCCATACTGTGCGGCGATGCGCATCGTGTCGTCGGTACTGAAGGAATCCAGCAGCACGATCTCATCCGCCCATTTCACGCTCTCCAGACAATAGGCCAGCGTACGGGCATTATTGAAGGTAGTGATGATGACGGAGAGCGTCACGATCTGGCCTCCTTGGGCTGGGACAGAAATACCGCCGCCAAGGCCGTCAGCCACCACACGATACAGCCCCACTTGCCCCCGTAGAACGCGTGTCCGGCATTCAGTGGAAAGAAGGAAATAAACGCCGCCGCCGCCCATGGCCATGCCTCACGCAACCGCTCCTTCCCGGCACGCCAGACGGCACGCAAGAACACGAACAGAAAAGCGAAATAGCCCGCCAGGCCGATCACGCCGGTTTCGACCGCAACCTCGACCATCAATTGGTGCGGGTGGGTAATGCCCAGCCCAGTCTTGGGGTTAACAAAAGAGTCACCTGGCTCAGCATATTGCGCGTAGATATAACGAAATCCGCGAGGGCCAATGCCATTGATCGTATGGTCCGAAAACACGCGTCCTGCCACTTTCCAGATATCCCAGCGCAAGCTGGTCGCTTGATTGATCTTTTCCTCATCGCCGCTAACCAGACCTGCTGCCAGATTGACTCGCAGCAAGAAACTGGGTTGTGTGGAAAGGAATCCCCCCACCGCCAGAAAGGCAACCAGCGCCATCGGCATCAGTCGACGCACATTAGAGCGCCCCGCAATCCACAGCCAGTATCCGGCCATCAAGAGCAGAGAGATCGCGAACATCCCCCAGGCGACCCGGCTGCCACTCATGAACACGGTGACAGCCAGCGGCACCGACAGCAGCATCCACCAGGCGCCTCGCGTAGCCGACATGCGACCGAGCCAGAACAGCAGAATCGGTGAGAATGTCGCGATCGCGTGTCCCAGCGTAATTCGCGGAAAATACACTCCCGTAACCCGCCCACCCGTCATCGGGTTCCCCAACAGATTCTTGCCGACCAACACCTGGATAGTGGCATCCACCGCCCAGAATGCCAGAATTCCGCCGGCGACCATCAACAACCGCCCGCGCGTCCGCGCTTCCGACATCGCCAACGCGATGAAAACGCCAGCGAAGAGGTATCGGAGGAACGTCAGGGTCGTGCTGATCGCCCGCCCCTGTTCCACCGCATCCGGCAACGACAGCACCATGGGCATCCAGATCAGCAGACCCAGCGCCAGCAACAGGCGGACACCCGCCACCTCCAGCATCTCCCTAGGGCGCGTCAACATTAGCAGCAACCCACCGATCGCCATGAACGCCATCGGTCCTTCGTACAGCGTCTTGAACGGGGCGAGTACCAGATAGGCCACAACCAGCAACCAGCCGTGCATCATCACGAGCGCCTGCAGGCGCCCGGCCATTCGATCCATCATCATTGCACTTCCTTAACCAAATCGTTCATCACCGTACCCACTCGTTGCACATAAGTATGCTCTGCCATCACCCGCCGATATCCCGCCTCACCGACCGCCTGGGCAAAAGCAGAATCCTGTGCCAGACGCTCATACAGCGCGTTCAGTTCGTCGGCATTCCGGTATACCAGTATTTCCTTGCCCGGCTCGAAACAGCGCGGCACATCTGCCATGTCGTCATTCAGCACCGGCGTCCCGCACAGATAGGGCTCAAAGCTACGCTGATTCAGCCCGTTCAGCACATTAATTTCGTTTCGGATATTCAACACGGCACGATGCGAGGCGTACAACCCGGCCAACGCTTGTGGCGGAATGCGCTCGGGGTGGATTTCATGTAGCGTCCCCGACATGGGTTTCCAACTGCGTCCGTACAAGGCGACGGGGCGCTGGATAGCGCGCACGATCGTCTCGCGATGGCGCGTACGGTTGGCGACAAATACCATCCGGTCGTTACGGGGAAGCACTTTGCGAGGGAACAGACGCGGGTTGACCGCCAAGGGCAAATAGCCGGTAGGTGCAGTGAAACCGAGTTCACGCGCCAGGTCGAAGAATGCAGTGTCCGTGTGGTACACCCGGTCGTACAGTGCATCGACGGCCTGGTGCCTGGCTTCGAAGCGATCCCCCACCCAGCCGATCATGACGGGCCGCTGAGGCAAGGCGCGCACGGCGGCCAGCATGTCTGGCTCCAGCCAGTAGCCGCCGACACAGAACATGACGTCCGGCTGGAACCGGCGCACGGCAGCCACCAGTTTGCCAGCCAACACCCCGCCCACGGCACCACGGTTGAGCGTGCGATAGAGTTTGAGATGCAGATAATCCGGCCAAGAACTGCCGATCACGGAGAAAACACGTGTCTCATGCCCGGCATCGGCGAACCCGTCCGCCATGTCCTCCATCCAGTGCACGATGCTGCCATGCTTGCCGACGACAAGGACTTTCATGCCCCCCCTCCATCAGCACACCGGACATTCACAGCCTGCTGTCTAAACTGATCTGGCGTTGGGCAATTCCAACTTGCCCTAATAAAGGCATGTATCAATTCCAATACTGAAATGTTGGCGCTGCTCTTACGAGCCCATCGCCATATCTGTCGCAAATTTTTGCGATAGACATGCCTACGCTGATCTTCTCGAACAAGTTCAGGGTAAGCCTCCAAGAATTTGGCAAACGTCAACAAGACCGCCTCCATCATCATGCCCTGACGCTTGCTGCTATTTGTCGGGTGATAACGATACCCTCCCAAGACGGCAGGGACCCTTGCGATCGGAAATCGTGCTGCGAGACGCAACCAGCAATCCCAGTCTTCCAAACGTAATGAGGAATCAAATCCTCCTGCATCGATAAAAGCCTGCCGACGCAAAGCAACTGTAGGATTAGGTATTGCATTTCCTTCACACAGCCAAGTGTAAGCGTGGACGTCAACACCAGGTCGCGGTCTTTTATCTTGTCGCTGAGTTCGCAGGACGTGTCCATGTTCATCCAGATAGTCGACATCTGCATAGACAAGCGCTAACAACGGGTTCCCCCACTCTGCGATTGCTCGCTGCTCTGCCATGATCTTATCCGGATAAATAACATCATCAGAGCCAAGCAAATGAACCCATTCGCCAGTACATTTCTCAATACAGGCATTCGAAGTAGCACTGACACCCTGATTGTCCTGCGTTTCCACCAATACCCGACGGAAGCGCCCTTTATGTTTCGCAACAAAACTTTCGGCCAAGGCATAAGTTTCATCACTCGATCCATCGTCCAACACAACCAACTCAAGCTCAGGGTATGTCTGCGCACAGATGGAGGAGAGACAAGCCTCGATATAGCGAGCATGGTTATACGCCGGGATGGCAACGCTGACTAACGGAAATGTCATTTACTTGCCATCACGAAATATTGCACGGCGAGAAATTCTTCCAAAACTCGATAGGGGTACCACCATTTTCGGTATTTGGCTTTTATGTTGGGAGCGATACGCTGCACTTTCCAATCGACTTTTTCCAATGCATGCTGCAGCGAGAGACGAGTAAAAAAGTGCAAGTGCGTGCGATCCATGATGCCACTTTCTCGATATTCGAACGCCCCCTGAAAAACCAATGGTCCCCAAACGCTATGATGGCGAGCATTGGGAACACTCAACAGGAATTGGCAGCCGGGCTTACAGCGCGAGTGCAAAAATGCCAATATCGCCCATGGATCAACCAGATGTTCCAATACATCAGCCATGACGATTAAATCATAGGCATCCCAGTCCACCCTGTCAGACAAGGTTTCTACAGAGCCAGTCCAGACATTACGTAGTACGCTTCGAGCTATTTCCGCAGCCTCCGCATAAATTTCTATCCCATCCACCTGCTCCGCTATGTTTTGCTCAAGCAGAACTTTACCAAGTGTTCCGGATGAACATCCAATATCAAGTGCTGCTTTGTACCGACCGCCCGGCCCAAGGAATCCAACCAGATCTCCACGATCAGCCATGTAATAGTTTTTCATTGATTCATGATTCCTGAAGTCGTTTCAAGGTAAACATCCAGCGTTTTTTTCAGCATGCCCTCCAGCGGAAAACCACATTCTGCAATCTTTGGCTGGACCATCATCAGTACATCCAGAGTCACTCGTAAAACATCGGCAGCATCTCCGAACGCGACGCGCCCCGCAGGGAACATCGCACTCAATTGTTCTCCAACACCCCCATGAGCATAACCCACTACCGGAACATTAAGACATAAGGCCTCCAGTGTCGTTCTGCCGAAAGCCTCGGGGGCGCGCGACAGCGAGAACACCACATCCGACACCGCCATAATCTCCTTCAAATCCGTCCGGTGGCCGGTGAAGGTGATGTCTTGCTGCAGCCCGAGTGCCGCCACCTTGTTCTGCAACTCGTGCATGAACTCCTGTTTGCGTCGGTGCGCCTCTCCCACGATCAGGCCATGAACCGGTTCGCCACGCCGCTTGAGTGCTGCAATCAAATCGATGAAGTCTTCCTGGCCTTTCCAGCGCGTGACCCGCGCCGGCAGGGTAAGCACTCGCTTTCCATATAGTTGCGGATATTGCTGGCGCCACACAGACAGCCACTCAGGACTTGGCTGATAACCGCGTGGAAACTGCGCTGGGTCCACGCCGCGATAAATCAGGCGGATGTTTTCTGCCGGCACTTCCGGATAGTTCGTCCGAATATAGTCGCGGATAAACTCGGAAATCGCGATGACACGCTCCCCCTTGGTCATCACGGCACTGTAGGCGTTCACCGTGTAAGGGCCGTGCACCGTCGTGACCAGATGCGGCCGTGTAGCGGGGTCCATGCCCTTCCAGGCCAGATACGCCACCCAGCCCGGCATACGGGAGCGCACGTGCAGGATATCGACTTGTTGTTCGACGAGGAAACGGCGCAGCCTCCAGATGAGTCGCAGCGTCCACAACGATTTCCTGCCGACTGGCCAGGCGAAATGCTCAGAGCCTTCGCGTTCCAACTGCGCCACCATGCGCCCACCAGCCGACATGACCAGAGAACGGTGACCGTGGTCAACCAGATACTTGCCCACCTCCAGCGTGCCACGTTCCACGCCGCCGCCTTCCAGCGCGGGGAGCATCTGCAATACCGTCAGCGATCTGGAAACCATGAATCCTTGATCCAGCGCGCGCAACGCGCCGCCTCGTTGAAAGTTGTTTGGGCCGGCGAAAAATCACGCCCCGCCAGCCAATCCCTGTACCCCAGCACCTGCCCCGCTTCCTGCAACTGGCGCACCCCACGGACGACCCGGTTCGACCGCTTCGCCTGCAAATCCAACACCCCGACCGCCGCCCCCGATGTCAGTGCCTCATAGATCATCGAAACGCTATCGGGCGTCACCCATACCGTGGCAGCCTGTTCGAGTTGCTGCGGCAACCAGGTGGCATCAACGCTATCGAAGGGCACGATATCGAGCTTACCTTGCGACACCGCGTGCAGCTCATCCAGCATCGACACCGGCGTGCGAGGGGATGTGGTCAGGCACCAGTGCATCCCGGGGGACTTCTCCACCACCTCAAGAACCTGTCGCATCACCCGCTCTGGCGCCCAGTCGTAGTGAGGCGAAGGACCGCCGACCAGGATCAACCCGGCGTCATGCTGTTTATCTCCCACTTGGACTGCGTTCAAGGCCCCCTGCGAGACCAGCACGCGATCGGACGCAGCCACTCCATCGTGCGCCGGGATGATGCACAGATCGAAGCAACGCACAGGCAGCGTAGGCTTCATCAGCACCACCGCACGCCCACCAAACGTCCGGCGTGCTGCCAGCACCGTCAGGTGTGTGCCATGCCCAGCGCCCAGAATCAAATCCGGGGCCCCTGGCAGGCTGGACGGGAAACGAGAAAACGCCAAGCTTAGCAAGGCACGCAGCGTTGGCAGACGCGGGATCTCCTGGACGGTAATGGGCATGATCGCCGCCAATGCCCGTACCAACCCTTCGGTCTGGCGCTCGTGCCCCCGCTTACCATCGGTTACCCGCCAGACTACACAGGGGGTTGCCATCCGAAAGCTCGCTTATGTTGACTCACCACATGCCTCATTATGAAATCCGGCGCATAAAAAAACCGGCGCACGTCAGCGGGCACCGGTTTCCTTTACCTCACCCGACGATCAGGCAGACTTCAGCATCGTGTACAACTGATCTTTCAGCGCGAGACGCTGCTTCTTCAGGTTTTCGAACGCTTCATCGGTCACAGGCACATTCTCCCCTTCCAGGCGGATCACTTCACGGTTGACGGTGTGGTACTCGTCGAACAACTTGGCAAAGTGCGCGTTGCTGGTCTTAAGGGTGTGAATCTGCTCCTTGTATTCCGGCAGTTCACTCACGAGGTCATGATGTACAGCAGCCATATTTCTCTCCAGTTCTATCTATCTTAAAAGTGCAAAAATCAAATCTTCGGCGTCGTGCAATTCACATCGCCGCATTGCGCCCGGTGGCGAAGGGCGTGATCCATCAACACCAGCGCCAACATGGCTTCACAAATCGGCGTCGCACGGACACCGACGCATGGATCGTGACGCCCCGTAGTCTTCATCTTGACCGGCTCGCCCGCCTTGTTGATCGAGTTACGTTCCTGCGGAATGCTGGAAGTCGGCTTGAAGGCCGTATGGACGACAATCTTCTGACCGCTCGAAATACCGCCCAGAATGCCGCCCGCGTTGTTGGAAGCGAACCCCTGCGGCGTCAATTCATCACAATGCTCGCTGCCACGCTGACGGATACTGTCAAAACCGGCACCGATCTCGACACCCTTGGCCGCGTTGATCCCCATCATCGCATAGGCAATCTCGGCATCCAGGCGATCGAACACTGGCTCACCCCAACCGACCGGCACGTTTTGCGCGACCACGGTAATCCTGGCACCCACCGAATCACGCTCGCTGTGGATCTTGTCCAGATACTCCGCCAGCTGTTGCTCCATGGACGCATCTGCGGCAAAGAACGGATTCTTGTGCACGTCGTCCCATGAAGCGAAAGGCACCTCGATTTCGCCCATCTGGCTCATGTAGCCACGAATCACCACACCGAACTTCTCGTTCAGCCATTTCCTTGCAATCGCGCCTGCAGCAACACGGGCGGCCGTTTCACGGGCACTTGAGCGGCCACCGCCACGATAATCGCGGATTCCGTACTTTTGCCAGTAAGTGTAATCGGCATGCCCTGGACGGAACGTTTCGGCAATGGTCCCGTAATCCTGGCTGCGCTGGTCCTGATTTCGGATCAGCAGTGCGATCGGCGTGCCAGTCGTCTTGCCCTCGAATACCCCCGAGAGAATCTCGACCTCATCCGGCTCCTTGCGCTGCGTCACATGACGCGAAGTGCCTGGCTTGCGGCGATCCAGATCACACTGGATGTCAGCGGCAGCAAGAGTTAATCCCGGCGGGCAGCCATCGACGATGCAGCCGATTCCGGCGCCATGCGATTCGCCGAAAGTCGTCACTGTAAACAGGGTGCCGAATGTGTTACCAGACATGCTTGAAACTCACCAATGAATCGTTCAAGTTTAACACATTCCATTAAGGCGCCTTTCCCTCCGAATGCACTCAAAGGAGTCGCCCCGACGGCGCAAAAGTTCAAACTTCCGAGCGCAGTCCATAAAAATCATGATGATAATGTTTGCAAAGCGGAGAAATTAGGCGCATAGTGCGCGCAGCGATCTCAAGTCGTGTTGTTGCTGTCTGGTTTTGTACCCTCGTTTTTACTCGGGTTTTTTCCATCACCCTGCCGTCTTGAATATCGCCCTCAGGGGCATTTCCCCTATTTCATTTTGTTCTATAAGGATATCAAGACATGGCAACAGGTTCTGTTAAGTGGTTCAACGACGCCAAGGGTTTCGGCTTCATTACTCCGGATGATGGCGGTGCTGATCTCTTCGCACACTTCTCCGCAATTCAAGGTAACGGCTTCAAGAGCCTTCAGGAAAACCAGCGCGTGACCTTCGACGTCACCACTGGCCCGAAGGGTCAGCAAGCTTCCAACATTCGCCCTGAGTAATATCAGGCAGACGCCGGTCATTCGGCTTCTATAGCGCGATCCAGGGGGAAAGGCTCAGGCCTCACCTCCTCCGGAAAAGCCCGGCATCGTCCGGGCTTTTTCTTTTTCACTTTCCAGGAGGCACTCCCTTGGCCAAAGAAGAACTGATTGAAATGAACGGCGTGGTAAACGAGGTTTTACCGGACTCACGCTTTCGCGTGACGCTGGAAAATGGCCATCAAATGGTGGCCTACACGGCAGGGAAAATGCGCAAGCACCATATACGCATTCTGGCCGGAGACAAAATCACGCTGGAAATGTCACCCTACGACATCACCAAAGGCCGCATCACCTTCCGGCATATCGAAGGCCGAGGCGCACCAAGCACCCCTCGCCGACGCCACTAGTGCCTTAATCTGGCAAAGCTGGCGAAGATGATCGTGGCTATCGGGTATACCACTCGATGCTGACGATATGGTTGACGTTGACGAGTTTACGACCTTTTTTATCAGGATTATTCGACAGACTGACGCTGAGAAAGAGCTCGGAAACCGACTCGACATCCCCTCTGATACGGAATGTCTCACCGTTACTCAACGCCAGTGTCGCTTCGTCGCCTGCAATTTGCTGATTCAGGGCTTGGGATAAGGCGAGCATGCAGGATCCTCTGTGTGTCCTGCCTGGGAAAAAGGCAGTGATTTTCCAGCATACGCCGACCCGGCTAAAACACCAATCCTTTGATCCATGCGTCGTAGACCCGCTCGGCAACCCGATTGAGGTCACCGACTTTAGCCGCCAGGTCGCGCTCGACTTCCGCGATCGTTTGCACGCCGGGACTATCCTGCGACGCGACCATCTCATCTGCACCAAAATGGCACCAGGCATGCACCATCTCGGACGTCATTTCGATATGGCACTGAAACCCAAGATGCTTGCCCATGGAGAAAGCCTGGTGTGCGCAATAATCGCTGGATAGCAAGTTGACCGCGCCGGGCGGGATCGAAAATGTCTCGCCATGCCAGTGGAATCCAAGGAACGCGCGCGTCTCGCCGAACCATGGCTGCGCTTCGGGAACCTCGAGGATATCCAGTTTCCCCCAGCCGATTTCCTTGACCTGATTGCGCGATACCGTACCTCCCAGCGCCTTGGACATCAACTGCCCGCCCAGACAATGGCCCA
>JADHED010001472.1_pt1 | contig 19723 bp, 10 predicted proteins | sample 8952041 | NCBI WGS metagenome assembly JADHED01 (sample SAMN16124423, study PRJNA663239) | bioreactor sludge metagenome | isolation source: sludge (control) | place: India:Bengaluru | collected 2018-09-08
GCCTGCGCGGAAAAGGCCAGGGCGGCGATCGCCAGGGCGGAGAGGGTTTGCTTGAGCATCGGATGCAACCTTGGGTGGGTCAACAAAAAGCGCCCAGAACCGGGTCGGTGTGGGCGCGGCGTGCGGCGTAGTTTACGGGTTTACACCCCGGGGCATGACTTAATTAAATTCATATCGATATAACGATGGGGTTTCTTATTTCACTGGCAACGCGATGCGTACTTGATACAGACCATCGCGCACGCCGGCATGGAAGTCGCAGTCCACGTCGTGCAGCAGGCGCAGGCGGTCGCGCACGTTGGCCAGGGCGATGCCGTGGCCGCGCGCGCGCGGCTCGGCGCCCGTGTTCCCGGGCGGCAGGGTGTTGGTGATGGTCAGCACCACGCGGCTGCCGCGCCGCTCGGCCGTGATGCGCAGCTTGGCCGGGCCGGGCGTGGGCTCCACGCCGTGCTTGACGGCGTTCTCCACGAGCGGCTGCAGCAGCAGCGGCGGCAGGCGCGCGGCGCTGGCGCGCGGGTCGATCAGCCATTGCACGCGCAGGCGCTCGCCGAAGCGCACCTGCTCTATGTCGAGGTAGCGCCGCGCCAGGGCGATCTCGTCCTCCAGCGTGGCCGACTCGCCCTGCTCCACCAGGGCGTGGCGGAACAGGTCGCTCAGGTCCTCCAGCAGCGCCTCGGCCTTGGCGGGCTCCTCGCGCACCAGGGCGATGGCGCTGTTGAGCGTGTTGAACAAAAAATGCGGGCGTATGCGCGACTGCAGCTCGGTCAGGCGCGCCGTGGTGGCCGCCGGCGTGCGCGCGCGTGCACGCAGCAGCAGGGCCGTGACCAGCAGCGCCGACAGCAGCGCCCCGCTGGCGGCGCAGGCCAGCCAGGGCGGGCTGCCGGCCGTGGTGCCGGCCAGCGCCAGCATGGCGCAGGCGTACAGGCCGGCCAGCATGCCCAGCAGCACGCCGGCCGCGTATTGCAGGGGCTCGCGCAGGCGCTGCAGTCCCTTCTTGAGGCTGCAGGCCGTGACCAGCCAGGCGAGGGTGGCCGGCAGGGCGCCGCCCGTGAGCAGCGCCAGCCGCGCCAGCCATTCGCCGGGGCCGGCGGCGCCGAACATGGCGCCCACGCCCAGCACCGCTTCCACGAACAGCACGGCGCGCAGGACCACGCCCACCTGGCAGGCGTCGAACACCAGCGCGCGCCCCACGGCGCGGCCGCGCGGCGCGGGCCCGGGCAGGGGGGCGGGGTGGGTCGATAAAATTTGCGTTTCCTGCATCGCGGCATCCGGGCGTTCCGGCTGTCGTAACCCCCCGGATTATTGCCCCCATGCCCCATACCCCCGCATCGCAACCTTCCAACGACCAGCTCGCCACCAAGGCACAGGCCTGGTCGGCGCTGTTCTCCGAGCCCATGAGCGACCTGGTCAAGCGCTACACGTCGAGCGTGTTCTTCGACAAGCGCCTGTGGCAGGCCGACATCGCGGGCAGCCTGGCCCATGCCGACATGCTGGCCGCGCAGGGCATCATCTCGGGCGACGACCTGGCCGCCATCGAGCGCGGCATGGCCCAGATCACGCAGGAGATCGAGGCCGGCCAGTTCGACTGGAAGCTCGACCTGGAGGACGTGCACCTGAACATCGAGGCGCGCCTGACCCAGCTGGTGGGCGACGCCGGCAAGCGCCTGCACACCGGCCGCAGCCGCAACGACCAGGTGGCCACCGACGTGCGCCTGTGGCTGCGCGGCGAGATCGACCTGATCGACGGCCTGCTGCGAGAGCTGCAACTGGCGCTGGTCGAGGTGGCCGAGAAGAACGTGGAGGTGATCCTGCCCGGCTTCACCCACCTGCAGGTGGCCCAGCCCGTGAGCTTCGCGCACCACCTGCTGGCCTACGTGGAGATGTTTGCGCGCGACGCCGAGCGCATGCGCGACGCGCGCCGCCGCGTGAACGTGCTGCCGCTGGGCAGCGCGGCGCTGGCCGGCACCACCTATCCGCTTGACCGCGAGCGCGTGGCCAGGACGCTCGGCATGGAAGGCGTGTGCCAGAACAGCCTGGACGGCGTGAGCGACCGCGACTTCGCGATCGAGTTCACGGCGGCCGCCAGCCTGTGCATGGTGCACGTGAGCCGCCTGTCCGAGGAGCTCATCATCTGGATGAGCCAGAACTTCGGCTTCATCCGCATCGCCGACCGCTTCACCACCGGCTCGTCGATCATGCCGCAGAAGAAGAACCCCGACGTGCCCGAGCTCGCGCGCGGCAAGACCGGCCGCGTGGTCGGCCACCTGATGGGCCTGATCACCCTGATGAAGGGCCAGCCCCTGGCCTACAACAAGGACAACCAGGAGGACAAGGAGCCGCTGTTCGACACCGTGGACACCCTGAAGGACACGCTGCGCATCTTCGCCGAGATGATCGGCGGCCAGGCCAACCCCGCCACGGGCGCGAAGGAGGGCGGCATCACCGTCAACGCCGAGGCCATGCGCGCCGCCGCGCAGAAGGGCTACGCCACGGCCACCGACCTGGCCGACTACCTCGTCAAGAAGGGCCTGCCGTTCCGCGACGCGCACGAGACCGTGGCCCACGCCGTGAAGGCCGCCACCACGCACGGCGTGGACCTGTCGGAGCTGCCGCTGGCCGTGCTGCAGGGCTTCCACCCCGCGATCGAGAAGGACGTGTTCGACGCGCTGAGCCTGCAGGGTTCGCTCTGCGCGCGGGGCACGCTGGGCGGCACGGCGCCCGCGCAGGTGCGCGCGCAGCTGGCGCGCCACCGCGCGCGGCTGGCCGCCTGAATCCATCCCGAATGAGGAAGCCATCATGACCCTGTCCCGTCGCCACCTGCTGGCCAGCGCCCTCGCCGCTGGCGCATTGCCGCTGCTGCCCGCCCGGGCCGATGCGCCCAAGACCCTGCGCGTGCTGGTGGGCTTTCCGCCGGGCGGCGGCTCGGACGCCATCGCGCGGCTGCTGGCCGACAAGCTCAAGGACACGCTGGGCGTGCCCGTGGTGGTGGAGAACCGCCCCGGCGCGGGCGGGCAGATCGCCGCGCAGGCGCTCAAGGGCGCGCCGGCCGACGGCAGCACCTTGTTCCTCACGCACGACCACACCATCTCCATCCTGCCCCAGGTGGTGAAGAACCCCGGCTTCGACCCCGCGCGCGACTTCGTGGCCGCGGGCGGCTTCGCCACCTTCGTCAACTGCCTGGCCGTCTCGCCCGGCACGCCGGCCGCGAGCTTCGCGGAGTACGTGGACTGGGTCAGGCGCCAGCAGGGCGGCAAGAGCGCCGTGGGCATCCCCGCGCCGGCCTCCACGCCCGAGTTCCTGGTCCGGCTGCTGGGCCAGCGCTACCAGCTGGACCTGGTGGCCGCGCCGTACCGCGGCAGCGCGCCCATGATCGGCGACATGCTGGGCAACCAGATCGCGGCCGGCATCGGCTCGGTGCAGGACTTCATCGAGAACCACCGCGCCGGCAAGCTGCGCGTGCTGGCCGTGCTGGGCGGCAGGCGCCAGGCGGCGCTGCCCCAGGTCCCCACCTTCGCCGAGCTGGGCCTGCCCGGATTCGAGGACACGCCGTACTACGGCTTCTATGCCCCGGCGGGCACGCCCGAGGCCGTGCTCGCGCGCTTTGCCGAGGCGCTGTCCCGCGTCGTGGCGCAGTCCCAGGTGCGCGAGCAGCTCACCGCCATGGGCCTCACGGTGGGGTTCATGACGCCCGCGCAGCTGGCCGCGCGCGAGCGGGCCTATACGGCGGCGTGGCAGCGCATCATCCAGGACAGCGGCTTCAAGCCGCAGTGACAGACCCTGCGGGCATGCGGGTCGGCCGGCCGATGGGCTACGCTTGGCGCATGCGGCACGCGCCGGCTGCTGAGAGCCATGGGGCGCGGCCATCCACCATTTCCGTGACACGCATGACCAGCACGCATTCCATGCGCAGGGCGGCCGCCGCCCTGCTTCTTCTGGCCGCAGGAGCGGCGCAGGCCCTCGTGGTGACCAGCCTGTCGCCCCAGGGCGAGGTGGCGCGCGTGCGCCAGGTGGTGGCCAAGTTCGACGCCCCGGCCGTGCGCCTGGGCGACCCGCAGGCGCCGGCGCCGCTCACGGTGGCCTGCAGCGATGCCGACGCCGCCAAGGGCCAGGCCCGTTGGACCGGCGAGCGCGAATGGGTGTACGACTTCGCGCAGGATCTGCCGCCCGGCGTGCGCTGCACGGTCAGCGTGAAACCTGGGTTCAAATCGGCCTCTGGGGCACAACTGGCGGGCGCTGGCAGCTATCAATTCAATACCAGCGGCCCGTTCGTGCAGAGCGTGCGGCCCGGCACCTGGCAGGAGATCGACGAGGAGCAGTTCTTCGTGCTGCAGCTCAACGGCCCTGCCACGCAGGCCAGCCTGCTCGAACACACGTGGTGCGTGGCCGACGGCGTGGGCGAGCGCGTGCCCGTGCGTTTGGTCGAAGGCGCGCAGCGCGCCGCGCTGCTGCAGTCCCTGCACCTGGACAAGGCGGCGGCCAAAGAGCCGCTGCGCTATGCCACGCTGACCTGCGGGCGCCGGCTGAGCGCGGGCAGCCAGATGCAGCTGGTGTACGGCCGGGGCGTGGCCACGCCCAGCGGCGTGGCCAACGCGCAGGAGCGGCGCTTCGCCTACAAGGTGCGCCAGCCCTTCAGCGCCGAGTTCGGCTGCGAGCGCGAGAACGCCCGCTCGGACTGTCTGCCCGTGCGGCCCATGCACCTCGCCTTCAACGCGCCCGTGGCGCGCAAGCTGGCGCAGGGCATACGCCTGAAGGGGGGCGGCCAGACGCTCGCGCCGGAGATCGACGGGTCGCAGGAGGGCGATGCGCTGGTCAACGGCGTGCGCTTTGCCGCGCCGCTCGCGGCGCAGACGCAGTTCACGCTGGAGCTGCCCTCGGGCTTCAAGGACGCATCGGGCCGCCCCCTGGCCAACGCGCAGAGCTTTCCGCTCAAGGTGGCGACTGGCGCCATGCCGCCGCTGGCCAAGTTCGCCGCGGCGCCGTTCGGCGTGGTGGAACGCTTCGCCGAAGGGCCCGACGGCCCGGCGCTGCTGCCCGTCACGCTGCGCAGGGTGGAGGCCGGCCTGGACGTGCAGGGCCTGCAGCCCGGCGCCGGCGCGCAGGGCGGCAAGGTGAGCACGCTGCGGCCCGACAGCGACGCCGACATCATCGCCTGGCTGCGCAAGGTGCAGCGCTACGACGAGGCCACCGTGGACCGCGCCCAGGCCCGCCGCGACGCGCGCGGCCCGCTGCCCGCGGCGTTCGACGAGCGGGACGGCGACCGGGTGCAGACGCGCATGCTCTCGCTGCTCCAGGGGCAGGCCGGCGTGAAGAAGCTCGACCTGCCCCGGCCCGCCAAGGACGACCCGCGCCCCTTCGAGGTCGTGGGCATCCCGCTGCCGCCCGGGTTCTCGGTGGTGGAGATCGCCTCGCCCCTGCTCGGCCAGTCGCTGCTGGACGAGCGCCACGGCGCCTCGCGCACCATGTACGTGCGCACGAGCGCGCTGGTCACCAACCTGGGCGTGCATTTCAAGCTCGGGCGCGAGAACGCCGTGGCCTGGGTGACCACGCTGGACAAGGGCCGGCCCGTGGCCGGCGCGCAGGTGCGCGTGTCCGCCTGCGACGGCAGGCTGCTCTTGACGGCCACCACGGGCGGCGACGGCGTGGCCCGGTTCGAGGGCCTGGACAGCGATCCGCCGGCCTGCGGCGGCGGGGACGAATGGCGCAACGCCTACTTCGTGAGCGCGCGCGCGCAGGACGAGCTGGCCTTCACCTGGAGCGACTGGCAGCGCGGCATAGAGCCCTGGCGCTTCAACGTGCCCGTCAGCAGCGAGCCGCGCCCCGACGAGGTGGCCCACACCATCTTCGACCGCACGCTGCTGCGCGCGGGCGAGACCCTGTCCATGAAGCACCTGCTGCGCACGCAGACCGGTCGCGGCCTGGGGCTGCCCGACGCGCGCCCCGCCGAGCTGGCCATCACCCACGTGGGCAGCGGCCAGCAGTTCACGCAGCCTTTGAAATGGCGCAAGACGGCCACGGGGGGGCTTTCCGCCGAGAGCGAATTCGCCGTGCCGCCGGCCGCCAGGCTGGGCATGTACCAGGTGGAGCTGCGCGGGGGCGAGGGCGGGGACGGTGCGCGTTCCTTCTTGTCGGGGAGCTTCCGCGTGGAGGAATTCCGCCTGCCCGTGCTGGAGGGCCGCATAGCCCCCGTGGACGGCAAGCCCCTGGTGCGCGCGCGCAGCGTGCCCACCGACGTGCAGGTCGGCTACGTGTCGGGCGGCGGCGCGGCGCGCCTGCCGGTGCGCGTGTCGGCCATGGTGCGGGCCAAGTCGCTGCAGTTCTCCGACTTCGACGCCTTCAGCTTCCAGCCCCCGCGCAAGCGCGATGCCCGCGGCAGCAGCGACGACGAGGAGGAATCCGCGAGCCAGGACACGCGCGTAATCGCCGACAAGCTGCCGCTCACGCTCGACAAGGACGGCGCAGGCCGCATCGCCATCGACGACGTGCCCCAGGCGCCCAGGGCGCAGGAGCTGGTGCTGGAAGCCAGCTACTCCGACCCGGGCGGCGAGGTGCAGACCCTGCGCGGCACGCACACGCTGTGGCCCGCGGCCGTGGTGGCCGGCATCAAGGCCGAGGGCTGGGTCTCCAGCGGCTCCCGCGTGCGCCTGCAGGCGCTGGCCCTGTCGCTGGACGGCAAGCCGCAGGAGGGCGTGCCGCTGGCCGTGCAGGCCATCGCGCGCACCACCACCACGAGCCGCAAACGCATGGTGGGCGGCTTCTACAGCTACGACAACAAGACCGAAACGAAGGACCTGGGCACCGTCTGCACCGGCAAGAGCGACGGCCGCGGCCTGCTGCTGTGCGACGCCAGGCTCGACGAGCCCGGCGAGGTGGAGCTGGTCGTGAGCGCGCGCGACAAGAACGGCAACGAGGCGCAGGCCGCGTCCTCTGTCTGGGTCACGCGCCGCGGCGAACTCTGGTTCGGCGGCGAGGACCACGACCGCATCGACCTGCTGCCCGAGAAGAAGAGCTACCAGCCCGGCGAGACGGCGCGCCTGCAGGTGCGCATGCCGTTCCGCCAGGCCACGGCCCTGGTCAGCGTGGAGCGCGAGGGCGTGATCAGCACGCGCGTGGTGCAGCTCAGCGGCCAGGACCCCACGGTGCAGATCAAGATCGAGGATGGCTGGGCGCCCAACGTCTACGTGAGCGTGCTGGCGCTGCGCGGGCGTCTGCGCGAGGTGCCCTGGTACAGCTTCTTCACCTGGGGCTTCAAGGCGCCGCGCGAATGGTGGAACGCCTTCTGGTACGAGGGCCGCGAGTACGTGGCGCCCACGGCCATGGTGGACCTGTCCAGGCCCGCCTACCGCCTGGGCCTGGCCGAGCTGCGCGTGGGCGAGCAGGCGCACCGCATCGCGGTGCAGGTCAAGGCCGACAAGGACAGCTACCCCGTGCGCGGCAAGGCCCAGGTCACCATCCAGGCCACGCTGCCGGACGGCAAGCCCGCCGCGGGCGCCGAGGTGGCGCTGGCCGCCGTGGACCAGGCGCTGCTGGAGCTGATGCCCAACACCAGCTGGAACCTGCTCGACGCCATGCTGCAGCGCCGCGCCTGGGGCGTCGCCACGTCCACCGCGCAGATGGAGATCGTCGGCCGGCGCCACTACGGCAGGAAGGCCGTGCCCGCGGGCGGCGGCGGCGGGCGCGCGCCCACGCGCGAACTGCTCGACACGCTGCTGCTGTGGCAGCCCGCGGTCAGGCTCGACGCGCAGGGGCAGGCCAGGGTGACGGTGCCGCTCAACGACGCGCTCACCACTTTCAGGATCGTCGCCGTGGCCGACGCGGGCACGGGCCTGTTCGGCACCGGCAGCGCCAGCATCCGCGCCACGCAGGACCTGCAGATCATCAGCGGCCTGCCGCCGCTCGTGCGCGAGGGCGACCAGTTCCGCGCCCAGGTCACGCTGCGCAACACCACGGCCCGGACCATGACGGTGGAGGTGGCGCCGCGCGCCACGCTGCTCGCGCTCGACAGGCAGACCGTGGACATCCCCGCGGGCCAGGCCCGCGAGCTGGCCTGGAACGTCACCGCGCCCGCGCAGCTGGGCGCCACGCGCGTGCAGGCCCTGCTGTGGGAGATAGAGGCGCGCGACACGCTCGGCGGCGCGCAGGGCGCGCGCGACGCGCTCAAGGCCAGCCAGCGGCTGGTTCCCGCCGTGCCGCTCACCGTGCAGCAGGCCACGCTGGTGCAGGTCGATGGCAGCTATCGCGTGGACGTGGCGCCGCCCGCGGGCGCGCTGCCCGGGCGCGGCGGCCTGAAGCTGGCGCTGCAGCCCGGTCTGGCCGACGGCCTGCCCGGCGTGCGCGACTGGTGGGCGCGCTACCCCTACGCCTGCCTGGAGCAGCAGGCCAGCAAGGCCATCGGCATGGGCGACGCCAGGCAGTGGCAGTCCATCGTCGCAAGGCTCCCCACCTACCTGGACGCCGACGGCCTGGCGTACTACTTCCCGCCCCAGGCCGGCAGTGCCGACCGCGGCAGCGACACGCTCACTGCCTACCTGCTCGCGGCCGCGCACGAGGCGGCGCGCCTGTCGCCCGAATTCGCGCTGCCGCCCGAGGCGCGCGAGCCGCTGGAGCGCGGCCTCGCCGCCTTCGTCGAAGGGCGCATAGAGCGCAGCTTCTGGAGCCCGCGCAAGGACCTGGACCTGCGCAAGCTCGCCGCCATCGAGGCGCTGTCGCGCTACGGCAAGGCCCAGGCGCGCTGGCTCACCAGCCTGAACATCGCGCCCAACCAGTGGCCCACGCACGCGGTGATCGACTGGCTCAACATCCTGCGGCGCATGCCCGACCTGCCCCAGCGCGCGCAGCGCCTGCAGGAGGCCACGCAGATCCTGCGCGCCCGCCTGTCCTACCAGGGCAGCAGGCTCGCCTTCAGCACCGAGCAGGACGACGCCTGGTGGTGGCTGATGCAGGGCGGCGACGTGAACGCCGCGCGCCTCATGCTGGCCGTGATGGACGACCCCGCCTGGCAGGGCGACATGGGCCGCCTGGCCAGCGGCTTCATCGCGCGCCAGCAGGGCGGCGCCTGGCGCACCACTACGGCCAACCTGTGGGGCGCGCTGGCGCTGGCGCAGTTCGGCGCCAGGTACGAGGCCACGCCCGTGGCCGGCACCACCCGCGCCGCCATGGGCGGCCGGCAGGCCAGCGTGGACTGGAGCAAGGTGGTGCGTGCCGGCACCGGCGACGAAGGCGGCGCCATGCACCAGACGACCTGGTTCGGCGCGCCGGCGGCCCCTGGCGGCTGGAAGAACGACACCATGTTCCTGCCCTGGGGCGCGGAGGGCGGCGGCGGGCAGCTCACGGTCACCCACCAGGGGCCGGGCAAGCCCTGGCTCACGCTGCAGTCCGTCGCCGCCGTGGCGCTGCAGGCGCCCATGAACGCCGGCTACGGCATCCGCCGCAGCGTCACGCCCATCGAGCAGGCCGACAAGAGCCTGCCCCCGGGCACCTACAGCCGCGGCGACGTGCTGCGCGTGACGCTGGAGGTCACGGGCGCGGCCGACATGGCCTGGGTGGCCATCACCGACCCGGTGCCCGCCGGCGCCACCATCCTGGGCGGCGGCCTGGGGCGCGACTCCGAGATCGCCACCCAGGGCGAGAAGCGCGAGGGCTGGGGCTGGCCCGCGTTCGAGGAGCGCGGCTTCGAGTCCTTCCGCGGCTACTACGAATACCTGCCCAAGGGCACGGTGAAGATGCAGTACACGCTGCGCCTGAACAATGCAGGCGAGTTCCAGCTTCCGCCGAGCCGCGTGGAGGCGCTCTACGCGCCCGAGATGTTCGGCGAGGCGCCCAACGCGCGGGTGAAGGTGGTGCAGCCCTGACAATCGCTCGACTTCCATGCCAACGTCCGAATCCATGAGCCTCATCCAGCGCCTGCCCGCGGGCCCCCTCGACATCGTCGGAGACATCCATGGCGAGATTGCGGCCCTGGAGCAGCTGCTCGCGCACCTGGGCTATGGCGGCGCGGGCAGGCACCCCGAGGGGCGCCGCCTGGTGTTCGTCGGCGACTTCTGCGACCGCGGCCCCGACAGCCCCGCGGTGCTGCGCCTGCTCATGCCCATGCTCGCCAGCGGGCAGGCCCTGGCGGTGCTGGGCAACCACGAGATCAACCTGCTGCGCGGGGACGCCAAGGACGGCTCGGGCTGGTACTTCGACAGCCGCCGCGCGTCCGACGAGGCCAAGTACGCCCCGTTCGCGCGCATGCCCATGGGCGAGGCGCCGGCCATCCTGGAGCAGCTGGGCCGGCTGCCGATCGCGCTGGAGCGCGAGGACCTGCGCGTGGTGCATGCCGCCTGGTGCGAGCCGCAGATCGCCGCGGCCCGCGGCCTGCCCGCCGGCACCGTACGCAGCGCCTACGACCACTACGAGGACGTGGCGGCCCGCCAGGCCCAGGCCAGCGACGTGGTCCGGCGCATGCAGGACGAGCGCCAGCTCTGGCCCCACAGCCTGGAGGACCATGGCCATCCCCCGCCGTTCCTGCCCGCGCACAGCGAGCGCGAGCTGGGCAAGTCCATGGTCAACCCGCTGAAGGTGCTGACCGCCGGGGTGGAGCGCGAATGCCGCACCCCGTTCTACGCGGGCGGCAAATGGCGCTTCGTGCAGCGCGTGGCCTGGTGGAGCGAATACGCCGACGCCCAGGCCGTCGTCGTGGGCCACTACTGGCGCCGCCTGCTGGAGGGCGACGCGGCGGCCCATGGACCGCAGGCGGAAAACCTGTTCGGCCATACCCCGCCGCTGTCCTGGCACGGCCTGCGCGGCAATGTGTTCTGCGTGGACTACTCGGTGGGCGCGCGCTGGGTGGCGCGCCGCAATGGCGAGGAGCCGGGGCGCCGCTTCAAGCTGGCCGCCCTGCGCTGGCCCGAGCGCACGCTGGTGTTCGACGACGGCGTAGCGCATCAGCGGGCGGCGGTCGGGTCCGGCACCGACGCCACCGCGTCGCGCAGCACCTCCAGCTTGCGGCTGCCCGCGTCGGCTTGGCGCGCCATCAGCGCTACCTGCACGGACGGAGCGTCGCGCCCCAGCCGCAGGATGCGCACCGGCAGCGGCTGCGTCATGTGCGCGTCCGGCTGCTGCACGATCGACACGCCCAGGCCCGCGCTGACCATCGCCACCACGGCTTGCACCGACTGCAGGTCCATCGCCGGGCGTGCGCCCGGGACATGCTTGCGCATCCAGCGCGCTGTCAGCCGGCCCGCGTTGGTCTCGGGGTCGAAGCGGATCCAGTCGTGCGTCCGGAACAGCGCCGGGATCCGCGATTCGCTGGTGCCCGGTGGTGCGAGCAGCACCAGCTCCTTGCGCAGCAGCGGGTACCACACGAGCCCGCGCGAGGCGCCGGTGGCCGGCTGCACGAGGATCGCGGCGTCGACCCGGCCGGCCTTGACCGACTCCAGCAGTTCCACGCTGCGCCCGCGCACCGGCCGCACCTGCAGCGCCGGGTGGTGGGCGCGAAGCCACGCGACCACCCCGGGCAGCAGCGCCGACTGCATGGTCTCGATGACGCCCAGGCGCATCAGCCCGTCGACCTGCGCGCCGTGCCGGCGGCGCAGCGCCTCGACCCGCTGCATGGGCTCGCGCATCACCTCGACGATCTCGCGCGCGAGCGGCGTCGGCCGCACCGTGAGTCCGGCGCGGTCGAACAGCGGTCGGCCGAAATGGGCCTCCAGCTGCTTCATCTGCATGCTCACCGCGCTGGGCGTCACGTTCATCAGGCGCGCGGCGCCCGCCAGGCTGCCGCTGCGCAGCACCGCTTCCAGGGTGTCGAAAAACGAGAACTTCATCAGTTTTCCTTCACTGCTAGTTGCCGAAATATAGCTTTTGTGAAGTGACCCGGGTCACTAGAATTTTTTTCGACGCGCACCAACCGGCCCGAAGCAAGCCTGCACGACGTCGCGATATACCAAGGAGACACCATGAAGCATCCCACCCGCAGAACGTTCAACACCGCCCTTGCGGGCGCGCTCGCTGGCGCGGCCGGCCTGCCGGCGTTCGCTGCTGACGATGCGGCGAACTATCCGTCGCGCCCGATCACCATCGTGGTCGGCTTCGCGCCCGGCGGCCCGACCGACATCGTCGCGCGGGTGGTGGCGACCAAGCTGTCGCAGGCCTGGGGCCAGCCCGTGGTCGTCGACAACAAGCCGGGCGCGGGCTCCAACATCGGGACCGAGCAGGTAGTGCGCGCCGCGCCCGACGGCTACACGCTGCTGGTGGAGACGATCGCCAACGCGACCAACATGTCTGTCTACAAGAACCTCAAGTACGACACGAAGCGCGACCTGGTGCCGATCGTCCAGTTCATGGCCGCGCCCAGCGTGCTGGTGGTCAACCCCAAGCTGCCGGCGAAGAACCTCAAGGAGTTGATCGCGCTGGCGAAGGCGGAACCGGGCAAGCTCAATTACGCGTCCACCGGTGTCGGCGGCTCGCCGCATCTGGCCGGAGAGATGCTGAAGATGCGCGCTGGCATCGACATCGTGCACATCCCGTACAAGGGCGCGGGCCCGGCACTCAACGACCTGTTGGCAGGGAACGTGTCGATGGGCTTCATGACAGCGCTGGGACTGGTGCCATATCTGGAAAGCGGGCGCCTGCGCGCGATCGCGATCGCCAGCCCGAAGCGCAGTCCGGAAATGCCGGACGTGCCGACGATGGAGGACGCCGGCCTGCCCAGATTCTGGGTGCTGTCGTGGAACGGCCTGGCCGCGCCGGCGAAGACGCCCAAGGCGATCGTCGAGAAGCTGAACAGGGAAGTCAACCGCATCCTCGCGCTGCCCGACGTGAAGAAGCAACTGCAGTCGCTCGGTGGCGATCCGGTCGGCGGCACGCCGGAGGAGTTTGCTTCGTTCGTCAACTCGGAGATCCAGACCTGGAGCGCGGTGGTGCAGTCCGCCGGCTTCGCGCTGGAGTGAGCCGCCCATGCCGCCCATCGAACCGCACCGCTGCGCGCTGATCACGACCGGCGGCACGATCGTCTCGCGCATCGACCCGGCCACCGGCCTGGCGATGCCGGTGCTGTCAGGCGACGAGTTGCTGGGCACGCTGCGTGGCCACGGCGACCCGGGCGAGGTCGAGGTGCACGACTTCTGCCGCGTCGCGTCGCCGCACATCGGTCCCCGGGAGTGGGTGGGACTGTCGGCGCTCGCGCAGTCGCTTGCCGCGCGCGAGGACGTCGCCGGCATCGTCGTCACGCACGGCACCAGCACGCTGGAGGACACTGCGTGGTTCCTCGATCTCGTGCTGCGCACCGAAAAACCGGTCGTCGTGACCGGCGCGCAGCGCAACGCGTCGGCGCCGGACTTCGATGGCCCGCGCAACCTGCTCACGGCATTGAAGATTTGCCGCGCTCCGGCGGCGCGCGGACTGGGCGTGCTGGTCGCGCTCAACGAGCACGTCAACGCGGCGCGCGAGGCGACCAAGACCCACACCGTCGACGTGGAGACTTTCCAGTCGGGCGAGTGGGGCTACCTCGGCTCGGTGGTGAACGATAGGGTCACGTTCCATCGCGCGCCGGCTCGCCGGCTGCACATCCCGCTCGCGGCCTCCGCGCTGCCGCCGGTCGAGATCGTCTCGATGTATCCCGGTGCGAGCGGCGCGCTGATCACGGCCGCCGCCGATGCGGGCGCCCGCGGCATCGTCGTGCAGGCCGTCGCCTCCGGCCATGTCAACGAGGCGATGGCCGGTGCGATCGGCGCCGTGCTGGCGCGCGGCGTCGCCGTCGCCGTCTCCACGCGCATTCCCCGTGGCGGCACGCGCGCGGGCTACGGTTTCCCCGGCTCGTCGCAGCGGCTGGTCGAGGCCGGCGCCGTGCTTGCCGGCGACCTTTCGCCCTGGAAAGCGCGCATCGTGCTGATGCTGGCGCTGCAGCGCGGGCCGGTGCCCGCTCCCGAGCTGGCGAGGCTGTTCGATCAATGACCCCGGCGCGGCGACGCGCCTTTCCTTTAGGACTGCAACATGGATTTTGAACTGAGCGAAGAGCAACAGGCCTTTGCCGATTCGGTGGCGCGCTTCGCACGCGAGAAGCTGGCCGCGGGGGCGCTGCGGCGCGCGCATTCGCACGAGTGGGATTACGAGGCCGGCCAGCTGATCGCGGAGCAGGGCCTGCTGGGCATTGCGTTTGCGCAAGCCGATGGCGGCCAGGGCGGAACGCTGATGCACGCGGTGCTGGCGATCGAGCAGGTGGCGCTGGCGTGCCCGCGCAGCGCGGACATCGTGCAGGTCGGCAACTTCGGCCCGATCCGCACCTTCGTCGAGTATGCGACGCCCGAGCAGAAGGCGCGTTTCCTGCCAGGCCTGTTGTCCGGCCAGAAGCTGATCTGCCTGGGCATGAGCGAGCCCGAGGCCGGTTCGGCCGTCACCGAGTTGAAGACCACGGCGCGCCAGGAAGGCGACGAGTACGTGATCAATGGCTCCAAGGTGTTCTCCTCGCACGGCCTGGAAGCCGACCTGTTCCTGATCTACGTGCGGTTCGGCCCCGGCGTGGGCGGCATCGGCTCGGTGCTGCTGGAGCGCGGCATGCCGGGCTTCTCGATCGGGCAGCCGACCCGCTTCATGAACGGCGAGCAGTGGGGGCAGCTGTATTTCGACAACGTGCGCGTCCCGGCGAGGAATCTGCTGCTGGGGGCCGGCGGCTTCAAGAAGCAGATCTCCGGCTTCAACGTCGAGCGTCTGGGCAACGCGTCGCGCGCGCTGGCCTGCGGACGCTATTGCTTCAACCTGGCGCGCGAGCACGCGCTGCAGCGCAAGCAGTTCGGCCGCACGCTCGCCGAGTTCCAGGGCGTCCAGTGGAAGTTCGCCGAAATGGCGATGAAGCTGGAACAGGCGCAGCTGCTGCTGTACAAGGCGGCGATGGAAGGCGAGCACGGGCTGCCGTCGGCGCAGAGCACGGCGATGGCCAAGCTCGCGTGCAACCTCGCAGGCTGGGAAGTCTCCAATGAAGCCATGCAGGTCATGGGCGGCCTGGGCTTCACGCAGGACCTGCTGGTCGAATACTGCGTACGCCGCACGCGCGGCTGGATGATCGCCGGCGGCTCGATCGAGATCCTGAAGAACCGGATCGCGGAGGGTGTCTTCGGGCGCACCTTTTCGCAGCGTCCGGAGAAGGCGGCGTGATGGCCGCCGGACGTGCGAGCGGGGCCGAGCTGGCGCGCGTGCTGCTGCACCCGCGCAGCGTCGCGCTGGTGGGCGTTTCCGACGATGCGGCCAAGCCGGCGGCGCGTCCGCTGCGCTATCTGCGCCAGGCCGGGTTCGCGGGTGCCGTGTATCCGATCAACCCGCGGCGCGGGACGGTGCAGGGCGAGCGCGCGTGGCCCAGCCTCGCGGTGCTGCCCGAGGTGCCCGAACATGTGTTCGTGATGACTGCCACCGAGCACGTGCTGGACACGCTGCGCGAATGCGAGCGCCTGGGCGTCAAGGTCGCCACCGTGCTGGCCGGCGGCTTTTCCGAGGCGGGTCCGGAAGGTGTCGCGCGCGAGGAGGCGGTGCGCGCCTTTGCGCGTACCAGCAGCCTGCGGCTGGTCGGTCCGGCAAGCCTGGGCGTCGCGCATCCGGGCTCGGGCCTGCTGCTCACGGCCAACGCCGCATTCGCCGAGCGCGAGCTGCCGCCGGGCAAAGTGTTCGTCGCCTCGCACAGCGGCAGCATGCTCGGCGCGCTGCTGTCGCGCGGCAAGGCGCGCGGTGTCGGCTTCGCCGGCATGGTGTCGGTCGGCGTCGAGGCCGACCTGAGCCTGGGCGAGATCTGCAGCGCGACGCTGGACGACCCGGAGATCGACAGCTACCTGCTGTTCCTGGAAAGCCTGCGCCGCGGCGCTGACCTGCAGCGGTTCGCGCGAGAGGCGGCGCGCCGCGGCAAGCCGGTGATCGCGTACAAGCTGGGGCGCTCGCAGGCGGCCGCGGAGATGGCGACCACGCATACTGGCGCGCTCGCTGGCGAGGACGATGTGGCCGACGCGTTCCTGCGCGGCCTGGGCGTCGCGCGCGTGGGGGTGCTGGAGGCGCTGCTGGAAGCCCCGGCGCTCGCGCGCCGCATCCCGCTCGGCGCCACCGGCGCGGCGCGCCCGCCGCGCGTCGGCATCGTCACCACGACCGGGGGCGGTGCCGCGATGGTGGTCGACCAGCTCGGCATCCGCGGCATCGTCGTCGAGCCGCCCTCGCCCGCGACGCTGGCGCGCCTGGCGGCGGCCAACCTGCCGGCTACGCCGGGGCGCGTGCTGGACGTGACGCTGGCCGGTGCGAAGTACGAGATCATGAGGCAGTTGCTGGCGATTCTGCTGGACGCGCCGGAGTTCGACCTCGTCGTCACCGTCGTCGGCTCGTCGGCGCGCTTCCAGCCGGAGCTGGCGGTCAAGCCCGTCATCGACACCGCGTGCACGGCGACCAGGCCGCTGGCCGCGATGCTGGTGCCCGATGCGCCGCAGGCGCTCGCGGAACTCACCGCGCATGGCGTGCCGTGCTTCCGCTCGCCCGAGGCGTGCGCCGACGCGATCGCCGCGGTGCTGCAGCGGCGATCGCCGGCGGTGCCCGCCGCGGCCACGCAGCCAGCGCGCGATGAGGCTGCGTTCATCAGCGAGGCCGACGCCTACGATCTGCTGGAAAAGCTCGATGTGCCGCATGCGCCGGTCGTGAAGATGCCGCTGGCCGAACCGCCGCGCGTGCTGCCGTTCGCATTCCCGGTCGTGGCGAAGGTCTGCGACGAGCGCATCCCCCACAAGACCGAGGTCGGCGGCGTGGTGCTGGACATCCGCGACGAGGACGGGCTGCACGCCGCGTTCGAGACGCTGCGTCGCAACCTCGCCGAGCGCGCGCCCGGCATCGAGTGCCGTAACGTGCTCGTGCAGGCGATGCGCAGCGGGCTCATGGAGGCGCTGGTCGGCTATCGCGTCGATCCCGATGCCGGTCCGCTGGTGATGCTGGCCGCCGGCGGCGTGTGGGCCGAGGTGGCGCGCGACCGCGCCCTGCGGCTCGCGCCGGTGACTGTCGAGGCGGCGCGTGAGATGATCGCGGAAGTGAAGGCGTTCCGGACCCTGGCGGGTCTGCGCGGACGACCGCGTGGCGATCTCGATGCGCTCGCGCGTGCCGTGTCGGCCTTGTCGCAACTGGCGCTGCAGCCGCAGCTGGGCGTCGTGGAGGCAGAAGTGAATCCGTTGATGGTGATGAAGGAAGGTGCGGGCGTGCTCGCGGTCGACGCGCTGGTTTTGCGGAGGCGGCCATGATGCCCGCCATCGTGAGTCCGCTGCTGGCGCGCACGCGCGCGCTGTTCGGCGGCGCGGTCACCGCACTCGCGCGCGAATGCGCCGAAGGCGGCAAGCTCGATGCGCGCAAGCTGGACGCGCAGCAGTTCGCAAGTTACGAGATCGCGTGGGCCGCCGCGGACCTGCTGGCCGCCGAGACCCTCGCTGGAGCGCGGCTCAACGCCCTTGACGCGAAGCTGGCGGGAGTGTTCGTCGCCGAAGCGCTCGGCGCCGTGCTGCGCCGGCTGGAGCCACTGCTGCTCGACCTGCGCCTGGACCTGCAGCTGGGCGAGCTGCACGCGCTGGCCGCGAGCGGCGAGCTCGCGCAGTTCCGGCGCGAGGCGGCGAGCGCCGCGGTGCAGGCGCAGGCCGGCGCGGCGGTCGCCGCCGGCGATGGCGAACTCGGCGACGTGCCGCTCGATGCCGGGATCGTCATGGCGCGCGACGGCTTCCGCCGCTTCGCCGCAGAGGCGGTGGCGCCGCTCGCAGAGCGCATCCACCGAGAGGACCAGATCGTCCCCGAGTCGCTGCTGCAGCCGCTGCGCGAGATGGGCGTGTTCGGCCTGTCGATCCCGGAGGCCTACGGCGGTACCGCGCCTGGCAGCCATGACGACACGCAGATGATGGTGGCCGTCACCGAGGCGCTGTCGGAAGGCTCGCTCGGCGCGGCCGGAAGCCTCATCACGCGGCCCGAGATCCTGGCGCGGGCGCTGCTGGCTGGCGGCACCGAGGCGCAGAAGCGGCGCTGGCTGCCGGCGCTCGCCGTGGGCGAGCCGCTGTGCGCGATCGCGATGACCGAGCCGGACTTCGGCTCGGACGTCGCGGGCCTGCAGCTGAAGGCGACGCGCGCCGAAGGCGGCTGGCTGCTGAATGGCGCGAAGACCTGGTGCACCTTCGCCGGCAAGGCCGGCGTGCTGATGGTCGTCGCGCGCACCGATCCGGACAAAGCGGCGGGCCACCGCGGTTTGAGCCTGCTGCTGGTCGAGAAGCCCGCGTTCGAGGGCCATGAGTTCGCCGTGGCGCAGGAGGGCGGCGGCACGCTGCACGGCCGCGCGATCCCGACCATTGGCTACCGCGGCATGCATTCGTTCGACCTCGTGTTCGAGAACTTCTTCGTGCCGGACGAGAACCTGGTCGGCGGGGACGCGGGCCTGGGCAAGGGGTTTTACTTCACGATGACCGGCATGATGGGCGGCCGCATGCAGACGGCAGGCCGCGCACTGGGCGTGATGCGGGCCGCGGTGCGCGCGGCGATCCGCTACGCCGGCGACCGCCAGGTGTTCGGCGCGCCGCTCGCCTCGTACCAGCTCACGCAGGTGAAGATCGCGGCCATGGCGGCGCGCTTCGTCGCCTGCCGCTGGCTCGCCTACGACGTTGCGCGCCTGCTCGATGCGGGCGGCGGCCGCATGGAGGCGAGCCTGGTGAAGCTGCTGGCGTGCCGCTCGGCGGAGCTGGTCACGCGCGAGGCGTTGCAGATCCACGGCGGCATGGGCTATGCGGAGGAAACGGCCGTGAGCCGCTACTTCGTCGACGCGCGCGTTCTGTCGATCTTCGAGGGCGCCGAGGAGACGCTGGCGCTGAAGGTGATCGCGCGCAGCCTGCTGGAGCAGGCGCTGGAGAAGCGCTGAAGAATGGGGTCCATACCGAACGAGTCCCGTGCGCTTCGCGCGCACCGCGCCGAAGGCCGGACCCTCCCACCCGACCGCCCGGCAGAGGCGTTCTGCCGGGGCCTGGCGTAACGCATTGACGAAAGGCAGTTCCGTGACCTACCCCTTCCTCGACAACCTACGCGTCATCGAAAGCTCCGCGTTCATCGCCGCGCCGCTGGCCGGCCTCACGCTGTCGCAGTACGGCGCCGAAGTGATCCGCGTGGACATGATCGGCGGCGGGATCGACTACGGCCGCATGCCGCGCATGCCGCAGGCCGATGGGCGCGGCCGCAGCTTGTACTGGACCGCGCTGAACAAGGGCAAGCGCTCGATCGCGATCGACCTGCGCCGGCCGCAAGGGCGCGAGCTGGTGCAGGCGCTCGCGACCGCGCCAGGGCCGCGCGGCGGCGTGCTGCTGACCAACATCGGCACGCCCTGGCTTGCGCACGAAGTGCTCGCGGCGAAGCGCGCCGACGTCATCACGTGCACGATCGAAGGCAACAGCGACGGATCGACAGCGCTCGACTACACCGTCAATTGCGCGACCGGCTATCCGGCGGTCACCGGCGGCGGCTCGGTGCAGCACCCCGTCAATCACGTGCTGCCCGCCTGGGACATGGCCTGCGCGTACCAAGCGGCGTTCGCGATCGTCGCCGCCGTCAGCCGCCGCGCAACGTGCGGCGAAGGCGCGCAGCTGCGCATCGCGCTGTCGGACGTCGCGTTCACGGCCCTGTCGCACCTCGGCGTCATGGGCGAGGCCGAGTTGCTGCACCAGGACCGGCCCTCGATCGGCAACGATCTGTACGGCGCGTTCGGCCGTGATTTCGG
>JADHED010001477.1_pt1 | contig 19715 bp, 17 predicted proteins | sample 8952041 | NCBI WGS metagenome assembly JADHED01 (sample SAMN16124423, study PRJNA663239) | bioreactor sludge metagenome | isolation source: sludge (control) | place: India:Bengaluru | collected 2018-09-08
CGTCTCCATCCTCCCCGGCCCCGTTTCCGGCTGCTTCGTCGGCACGACGATCGTCGAGCCCGGCATCACGTCCGGGTCCCCCCAGATCCGCCTGATCTGCTTGGACATCCCGTTGGGGTAGACGACGTGCGTCTTCCACTTGTCGGCCTCGTGGGCGTAGCCGCCCGCGCGGGCGACGTAGTCGCCCAGGCTGTAACCCCGCTCGTAGACGATGCTCGTGGGGAAGCCGACCGCGCCGGCGACCTTCACCGTGTAGGGGCGCGCCGGGATGCGGATGTCGTCGCCCTGCTCGAGGATGGCATCCTGCTCGCTGCCGGGCTTCCGCAGCGCCCGGTCGAGGTCGAGGGCCATGTTGCCGATGCCGTCCTTGCCGCGCACGATGCGCGCGCCCGGCGCGTAGGCCGTGGGCTTCAGGCCGCCGGCCCGCGCGATCACCGAGGACAGCCGCTCGTCGGACCGCTCCAGCGCGTACGTCCCGGGGTAGTACACCTCGCCCTGGAGGGTGACGGTGCGCGGCAGCTCCCACCAGGGCAGCCGGCGCACGGCGACGCGGTCGTGCGGCTCCAGGGCGAACACGCCGCCGGACTGCAGCCAGTCCTCGCCGAGCGCCACGTCGATGATCTCGACGGTGCTCGCGGGCGGCGTCGCGGTGTCGCGGTTCTCGACCGCGGCGCGGCGCAGGCGCGAGACCTCGGCGTGCAGCACGTCGGCCGATTCGCGCAGGCCGCCGGCCAGCAGGATCAGGTCGCCCAGGGTCATGCCCTCGCGGAAATCGAACTCGCCGGGGGCGCGCACCTCGCCCGACATGTTCACCCGGTAGCGGTCCTGCAGGTCCCAGCGCGAGAACACCCGCAGCTTGTCCCGGGGCTGCAGCGGCGGCGGCGCCAGCGCGCCGGACATGGCGTCGGCCAGGGCCACTTCGATCGTGCGGTAGGTGAGGTCGGGGTCGAGCCGCTCGATCAGGGCCCGCTCGGGCAGCGTGTCGGCCCAGAGGCCGCCGGCCTGCCGGACCAGGTCGACGACCGTCATGCCCTCGCGGAACTGGTAGCGGCCGGCGTTCTTCACGTTGCCCTGGGCCTCGACCCAGTTCTCCAGGCGCTCTGGGATGCGGTCCACGCGCACGACGTCGGCGTCGCGCAGCAGGTGGCGCATCTTCAGGCGCAGGTCCAGGTCGGACTGGACCCGGTCGGGCTGCTCGGGGCGGCGCTCGGGGAGCGGCACGACCCGCGCGACGTGCACGACGTCGGCCACGGCCTCGGCCGTGAAGCCGCCCGCGAAGCGGATCAGGTCCTGGACGTCCTCGCCGTCCTTCAGCTCGTAGGTCCGGGGGCGCCGCACTTCCCCCTCGATGCGCACCGTGATCGCGCGGGCCGGGATCAGCACCGTGTCGCCGTCGCGCAGGACGGGGTCGTCGCCGCGCCGGCCCTCGAGCAGGTAGCCGTAGAAATCCAGCTCGGCCAGCAACTGGTTGCCGCGCAACACCTTGATCGAACGCAGACCGCCCTGCTCGTTGGGCCCGCCGGCGGCGTAGAGGGCCGTGAAGGCGGTCGACAGGCTGGTCAGCTCGTAGGCGCCGGGCTGGCGGGCCTCGCCCACCACGAACACGCGGATGGCGCGCAGGGCGCCCAGGCCGACGTCCACGAACGTGGAGCCCCCCTCGCCCGAGGGGTCGATGCCGGAGTAGGAGCCGGCCAGCTTCTCGCGCACCGCGCGGGTCACCTGGGCCAGCGTGCGGCCGGCGCAGTTCACCTTGCCGCCCTTGGGCAGGATGATGCCGCCGTCGCGGTCGACCACGCGCTCTAGACGGAACTCGACCTCGCCGAACACGTCCACGCTGACCTGGTCCCCGGGTCCGAGCAGGTAGTCGGGCGGCACCGGACCGAAGGCCGGTGGCGCGAACACGCCCGGATCGAGGCGGAAGAAGTCGGCGCCGAACGGGGTGTCCGCGGTGGGGCGCGGCGTCTCGAGGGCGGCGACGACGGGAACGGCGGCCGTCTCCAGGTCGAAGGGCAGGATCACCCGCGGGCCGGGCGGCAGCGCGGTGCGGCCGGGCGGCAGGGTCGTGTCGACCGCCGCCGTCCCCTGCGCCTGCAGGCGCTGCATCAGCTCCTGCTGGGTGAGGCCCGATCGGCGCAGCGCCTGCTCGACGAGTTCGGGCGGGACGTCCTGGGCGGACGCGGGATGGGCGAACATCGCGAACACCGCCGACGCGGCCAGCAGCGACAGCAGGGCCGGCAAGCGGGGTCGGCGAACGACTTGATGTCTGATCGGCATCGTGACAACTCCGAGGCGTGACGGGGTGGCATCCCGGCGAGGGGCCGACCGGCGGAGCGAGCGGGGATCGGTCCCGATATCCGGAGACCCCGCCGGGCCAGAGTAGCACCTCGGGCCGGAAGGGCAAAGCCCCGGTTCCAGCCCGCGGCTCGCCCCGGCGCTATTCGGCGGTCCGCTGCGTCGCGGCGGCCCGCACGTTGATGACGATCACGAGGAACAGGAGCAGCGTCAGGCCGCAGATCCCCCAGAACACGACCCCGCCGAGCGCGGGGCGCGCCCGGCAGACGAAGGCGGCCGCGATGCAGACGGCCGTCGCCGCGGCGTAGATCAGCGTGACGCGCGCGTGGCTCAAGCCCGCCACCAGCAGCCGCTGGTAGATGTGGCTGCGGTGCGGGCGGAACGGGTTGCGCCCGTGGACGGCGCGGTTGAGCAGCGTGTAGGTCGCGTCGCTCAGGAAGGGCCAGAGGAACAGCAGCGGCAGCCACAGCGGCGTCGCGCCGGTGCGGTCGTGACCCGCGTGGGCCCGCAGCACCCCCATGGCCAGGAGGAAGCCCAGGGGCAGGCTGCCGACGTCGCCCATGAAGACGCGCGCCCGCGGGAAGTTCGCCCGCAGGAAACCCACCGTCGCCCCGGCCAGCAGGGTCGCGGTCACGGCCAGCGGGACGTCGCCGGCGAGCGCCGCCCAGACCGCCAGGGCGCCCGCCCCCAGCAGGACCTGGAAGCCCGCCAGCCCGTCGATGCCGTCCATGAAGTTGAACATGTTCGTGAAGCCCACGACGAAGAGCCACGACACCGCCCAGCCGAGCATCCCGGCCGCCATCGGCGCCGCACCCGGCAGTTCGAAGGCGATCACCGGCAGCCCCGCGGTCTTCAGGCAGGCCGCGGCCACCAGCGACTGGACCGCCAGCCGCGGCAGCGGCGGCAACCCCCGCCGGTCGTCCACGAAGCCGAGCACGGCCAGGACGGCGGCGCCTGCGGCCAGCGCCGCGGGAAATCCCGGCGCGGGGAACACGCCCGCGGCGGCGGCGCCGGCCATGCCCAGCAGCCAGGTGGCGAGGATGCCGATGCCGCCGCCGACCGGCACGGGCACGGTGTGGCTGCTGCGGTCGTTGGGGATGTCGAGGGTGTGGGAGCGCTCGAGCGCGCGCACGAGCGGGGGGACGCCCAGCATGCTGGTTGCGGCCGAAATCGGGAACAACAACCAGAGAATGGACATGCCGGCTCCAGGTGCTGGTGCGAGCGATGAACGCGGCGGGGCGCCCGGGATTCTAGGTTTCGACGGCTGCCACCGTCAAGGCCAACGACGGCCCCGGCCTGCGGCGCCGCCGGTCGGCGCGGGCTTTCCCCCTTGTGCTGATCACCGGGTGTGCCATACTTCCGCCTGCGGAAAAACGGCAAGCCACCAGCTCCTCGGTTCCCGTCCGGCTGACCGTGGCCCCGCAGAAGTGACGATCGATCACCAGCGCCGCTTCGTCGCGCCGCGGGCGGGAACTGGCCATGCTCAAGAACACGTTGTGGAACGCCCTGGGGCTGATCGTACCCAGCCTCGTCGCCATCCCGACCATGGCGGTCATGGCCAGGCTCCTCGGCGTCGAGAAGTTCGGCATCTTCATGCTGGCGATTTCCGTCTTCGGTTACGCCGGCGTGTTCGACGGCGGCCTGACCCGGGCGGTCATCCGCGCCATCGCCATGCACGACGACGACGAGACGCTCAACCGGGAAGTCGTGGGCACCGCGAGCTACGCGGTCCTCGCGCTCGGGCTGATCGGGGCCTTGCTCCTCTACTTCTGGGCGCGACCCCTCGCGGTCCTGCTGAAGGTGTCGGCGCCGGTTCTCGCCGACACGGTCGAGGCGCTCCGCCTGCTGGCGCTCGCCGTCCCCGCCTTTCTGCTGAGCCTCGTCTGGTTCGCCTACCTGGAGGGCAAGCAGCAGTTCGCGAAGCTGGGCACGCTGAAAACCCTCTCGGGGCTGCTGGTCGCGGTGCTGCCCGCCGTCGCCGTCCTGATCCGGCCCAGCTTGGCCGCGGCGCTCGGCGGGCTGCTGCTGGCGAGGGTCGCCGCCATGATCATCGCCTACCTGCCCTGCCGCCGCGGCATGGCTGCAGGGGTGTTCCACTTCCACCGGGCCACCCTGCTGGCGCTGTTCCGGTTCGGAGGTTGGATCACCGTCTCCAACATCATCAGCCCGATCATGGTGTACGTGGACCGCTTCGTCCTCTCGAACGTCCTGGGCGCCGGCCGGGTGGCGTTCTACGCCGCGCCCTCGGAGGTCGTGTCGAGGATGTCGGTGATCCCGGGCGCCGTTTCGCGCACGATCTTCCCGCTGTTCAGCAAGCTGCAGGGATCGGCCGACGACACCGCCAGGACCGCGTTCCGCGGCTTGCTGATCGCCTGCACGCTCGTCGCCGTCCCCGTCTTCATCTTCGCGGAATGGATCCTGACGGCATGGCTGGGGGCGCCGTACGGCGACGAGTCCGCCGGCATCCTGCGGATCCTCCTGGTCGGGTTCGTCTTCAACGCCGTCGCGCAGGTGCCCTATTCGCGGATCCAGGCCCACGGGAAATCCCGGGTCACGGCGTTCGTGCATCTGGTCGAGCTGGTCCCGTACCTCGCCCTGATGATGCTGCTGATCGGCAAGTACGGCCTGATCGGTGCCGCCGCGGCCTGGACCGTGCGCGTGTGCGCGGATTTCTTCGCCCTCCAGTTCCTGTCTCGCAGGCTGGTGAGTTGACCATGCCGCACCTCGTGATCGGCAACGCGATCATCCTGCTGGTCATCGCGGCCGGCCTGCGGCAGCGGCTGTCGCCGTACTCGCCGCTGATGTTGAGCGCGTTCGCGTGGCTGACCGTCTTCGTCAGCGGTCTGTTCTTCGGCCACCGGTTCTTCCCGGTGACGGATCGCGTCTTCGACCTGTGGCTGGTCTGGTTCCTCGTCTCCAGTCTCATCTACTTCTTCGCGCCCGGGCCGCCGCGAGCGGGGCGCGCGCCCGAGCTGCGCCGCCTGCCCTTCGATTACACGCCCATCCTGGTGGTGCTGATCCTGTGGCTGGCCTACCAGGTCCGGTCCGTCGGCAACGCCGGGCCGGTGCAGTTCTTCCTGAACCTCCGGCTCTCCTCCAACCAGATCGCCGGGTTCGAGTCCCTCGGGCTCGTGGGGCGGTTCTACCCCCTGGTGTTCGCGCTCTTCCTCTTCGAGCACGTCAACTCCCGCCCCGCCAACCGGCCGCTGCGCCTGCTGCTCTGGTGCTGGATGCTGCTCTACGCGTTCGCGACCATGGGGAAGCTCGCCATCCTCACGCCGGTGCTGGCGTGGGCCGTCGTCAAGGGCACGCGCTGGGTCCTGCCGACGCGCCGGCTGCTCCTGCTGGTGCCGCTGCTGGTGGGGATCATGGCGCTGGTCCACTTCGTCCGCGACGGGAACGGCCGGCAGCTCCGGGTCGCCGAGCTCCTGGGCGTCTACACCTACTCGCCCATCGTCGCGCTGGGGTACATGGAGACGCCGCCCAGCGAGCCGTTCGGCGCCCATATCTTCCGCTTCGTCTACGCCGCGGCCCACGCGACCATCGGCGGCGTGGAGCCGGTGCAGGTGATCCAGGAATACGTCGCGGTCCCGCACCTGACCAACGTGTTCACGGCGCTCCAGCCCTTCGTCATCGATTTCGGCTGGGCCGGCGTCCTCTTCGGCGCGGTCGTCTACGGGCTCTTCTTCGGCCTCCTCTTCCGCGCCGCCAGGGCGCGGGAACAGCTGCCGCTGATCATGTACGCCGGCCTCTCCGTGGTCCTGGTCGGCCAGTTCATCGGCGAGTTCCTGTTCACGATGTTTTCCGGCCATCTGCAGTTCATCATCGCCGCCCTCGTCGTCACGCACAACTCGAGGAGGGTCGACCTTGACCGTTGACATCCTGATGGCGACCTACAACGGGGAACGGCACCTGCGCAACCAGCTGCTGTCCCTGCAGCAGCAGACCCACCGGGATTGGGTGCTGTGGGTCCGCGACGACGGCTCCACCGACGGGACGCTCGCGATCATCGAATCCTTTGTCCGGGCGGATGATCGCATCAGGCTCGTCGCGGAAGGGAGCGGCCAGGGCCTGGGGGCGGGCCGCAATTTCCTGGGGCTCACGCCGTACGTCACGGCCGAGTACGCGATCTTCTGCGACCAGGACGACATCTGGTTCGAGAAGAAGCTCGAGATCCTGGTGGATTTCGCCGCGCAGAACTTCGACGAGCGGTTGCCGTGCCTCGTCTACTGCGACGGCTACGGCTACTCCGACGCGGACGGGGTCATCACCATCCAGAGCATCTCGCGCCTGCACGCGACGAACCTGGAGGGGTTCCTGTTCTTCAACTCGGGCTACCAGGGGTGCTCCATCCTGTTCAACCGTGCCCTGAACGACATCGTCAGCGGCTACCGGGCAGATCGCATCTACATGCACGACGACGTCGTGTCCCTGGTCGGGCACGTGTTCGGGAAGGTCCATTTCATCCCCAAATGCCTGATGCTCTACCGGCAGCACGCGTCGAACGCCACCGGGAACATCGCCGGTTCCTTGCTGTCGAGGCTCCGGCGCGCCCTGAGCGGGGAATCGTTCGTCCTGAGCAGGAAGCACTACGAAGAGAAGAAGGCCTTCTACGGCGCCTACCGCGATGATCTCGACGACCGGGCCGGACGGCTCTTCGCCGCGTATCTCGACTATCCCCGCCGGGGGCTCATCGGCCGCCTGTGGCTGATCAGCCGCTGGGGATTCAGCCTCGGTGGGCGCCGGTTGCCCCTGCTCGTCAAAACCCTCATCTGCAGGCCGCTCGGATGATCACCGTACTCACCCCGACCTACAACCGAGCGCACACCCTGAAGCGGGCCTACGAGAGCCTCGGCGCGCAGACCGATCCTCGTTTCGAGTGGCTCGTCGTGGATGACGGGAGCACGGACGGGACGCAGGACCTGCTGAGGGGCCTGCGCGACCAGGCGCGTTTCAAGATGGTCGTCGCCGGCCAGGACAACCAAGGCAAGCACGTCGCGATCAACGCCGGCAGCGGGCTGGCTTCGGGCGAGTGGGTCTTCATCCTCGACAGCGACGACGCGCTGACGCCCGATGCGATCGCACGACTCCACGACGCGATCGAGGAGAATCCCGACCCGGACCTGGCTGGAGTCTGTTTTCGGAGGTCCTACTTCGAAGGCGGTCTCGTCGGCAACAAGATCGTCCGGGAACCGCGCCTGTTCCTGCATCCCACCGAGGCGGGCGCGGTGTTCGGGGGCGACCTGGCGTACGTCTTCCGGCTTTCGGCCCTGCGGTCGCACCCCTTCCCCGTCATCCCCGGGGAGAAATTCTTCCCCGAGCTCTACGTCTGGAACCGGATCGGCGACGACGGTCCGATCCTGTACTTCGCCGACGAGACGATCTACCGCTGCGAATACCTGCCCGACGGCTACACGGCCAATTTCATGCGCATCCTGAAGCGCAACCCCAGGGGGCTGCTCGTGTATTACCGGGACCAGTATTCCAGGGAGAGGGCGCCGATCCGCAAGTTGAAGTGCCTCGTCCGCGCTCTCCAGTGCTCGTGGTACGTGTTCGCGGGGCGGGTGCGGCCATGAGGATCCTCTTCGTCATCACGGGCCTCGGCGTCGGCGGCGCCGAGCGCCAGGTCGTGGATCTGGCCGACCGGATGGCCGGCCGGGGCCACGAGGTGGGGATCGCCTACCTGACGGGCGAGGCCGCGCTGCTGCCCGCGAACGGCAGCATCCGGGTGACGGGCTTCGGGATCTCGAAATCGGTCGGCGGCCTGCTCCGCGCGTACGGGTCGCTGCGCCGGCTGATCGGATCGTTCCACCCCGACGTCGTGCACAGCCACATGGTGCACGCGAACCTGTTGGCGCGCCTGGTCCGGCTGACGACCAGGATGCCGCGCCTGATCTGCACGGCGCACAACACGGACGAGGGCGGCCCGGCCCGGATGTGGGCCTACCGCCTGACGGACGGGCTGGCGGATCTGTCCACGAATGTCAGCGCCAAGGCCGTCGCGGCCTTCGAGGCGAAGGGCGCCGTGCGCCGCGGCGCCATGATCGTCGTGTCGAACGGGATCGATACGGACCGCTTCCGCCCTCTCGCGGCTGCGGATGCCGGGCAGGTGCTGCGGGATCGCGCCGGACTGGATCCCGCGGCCAAGCTGATTCTCGCCGTCGGCCGGCTGGAAGAGCAGAAGGACTATCCCAACCTCCTGAACGCCTTCGCCCGGGTCCGCCGGGACGGCGGCGACGCCCGCCTCTGGATCGCGGGCGGCGGCCCGCTGCTGGCCGGCCTGACGCGGGCCGCCGCGGATCTGGGCGTCCTCGACCGCGTCGATTTCCTCGGCGTCAGGCCGGACGTGCCCGCGCTGTTCGACGCCGCCGACGTGTTCGTGCTGCCTTCGGCCTGGGAGGGGTTCTCGCTGGTCGTGGGCGAAGCCATGGCGTGCGGCAAGGTCGTGGTGGCCACCGACTGCGGAGCGGTCAGGGAGCTGCTCGGCGATTGCGGCTTCCTCGTCCCGCCGCGGGATCCGGCCGCCCTGGCCTCGGCCCTGAGTCGGGCCCTGGCGGTATCGCCCGCAGCTGCGTCGGCGCTGGGAGCGCGGGCGCGGCAGCGGATCGTGACTCATTTCTCCTTGGAGTGCGCGGTCGAGGATTGGTTGTCCATCTACGCCGGCCGACGCACGGCCCGGCTCTCCGATGCCCGGGAGGAAGGCGAGGATCGATGCCCCGACTGTTGATAGTGGCGACGGTGCCGCGGACGCTGCGCCTGTTCCTGTTCCCCCTGGCCCGCTTCTTCCAGGCGAAGGGCTGGCGTGTCGACGCCGCCGCCAACGGGGTGACCTCCGCCCGGGATTGCGTGGAGGTGTTCGATGAGGTGCGGGACATCGAGTGGTCCCGCAACCCCCTGGACCCGCGGAACCTCAGGACCGGGCCGCGGATGATCCGCGCCGTCGTGGCGCAAGGGAAGTACGACGTGGTCCACGTGCACACGCCGGTGGCGGCCCTGGTGACGCGCTACGCCCTGAAGGGCCTCGCGGCCGAGGACAGGCCGGTCGTCGTGTACACCGCTCATGGCTTCCATTTCCATGCGGGCGGCAACCCCTTCCGGAACCAGGTCTTCCGGACCCTGGAAAAGCTGGCCGGACGCTGGACCGATTACCTGATCGTCATGAACGAGGACGACGAGGCGGAGGCGCGCAAGCTCGGGATCGTGCCCGCGGACCGCCTGCGTCACATGCGCGGGATCGGCATCGACACGGAGTTCTATGCTCCGCAGCAGGTCAGCGAAGCCTCCGTCAAGGCCGTGAGGGACGAGCTCCGGCTTCCCGGAGAGGCGCCCATGATCCTCATGATCGCCGAATTCAACCCGGGGAAGCGCCACGTGGATGCTTTGCGGGCCTTCGCCCGCATCTACCGCGACAGCGCGCTCCATCTGGTCTTCGTGGGCGAGGGGCCCCTGAGGAGCTCGATGGAACGACTGGCGGCGGACCTCGGCATCTCCGAGCGCTGCCGGTTCCTGAACGAGCGGTGGGACATCCCGGTGATGATCCGGGCTTCGGTCGCGACGCTGCTGCCCTCGGTGAGGGAGGGGCTGCCGCGCTGCGTGATGGAGTCGATGTGCCTGGAGAGGCCCGTGATCGGTTCCGACGTGCGGGGCATCCGCGAGCTTCTGGGCGATGGCGCGGGGATCCTGGTCAAGGCGAGGGACGTGGAGGGATTCGCCGACGCCATGAAGCGGGTCCTGGAACAGCCCGAAGCCGCGCAGGCGATGGCCGACCTGGGACGCAAGAGGATGCAGGGGCCGTACGAGCTGAGCGCCATCCTGTCGGCGCACCTGGATCTCTACGAGGAAGCGCTGGCCCGCCGGGTCACCGAGGCGTAGCCGGCGGCTGCTCCCCGGGCATCCGCCCCATCCCCCGCAGCACCACCGCACCGTACGCCAGCGTCACCCAGGCCGACCCGGCCAGCACCGTCCAGGCCGCGCCGGCCATGCCGTGCGACGGGATCAGCCAGCGGCCCATCGCCACCAGCAGTCCGGCATTCAGGGCGTGGATGACGAGCTGGGAGCGGAACGCCTGCATGGCGGTGGCCGGCGCCCCGAGCAGGCTGCCGAGGTTCATGATGCCGCCCCCGGCCATGATCAGCACGAAGAGGTCGCTGCGCACCGCGTACTCGGCCCCGTAGATCAGGGTGATCAGGGGGCCGCCCCACCAGCGGGCCACCGCCACGCCGGCGAGGCCGAGCGCCAAACCCACGACCATGAGCTTCCCGACCGTGTCGCGGAAGGCGCGCGCATCCCCGTCGGCGTGGTTGCGGGCCAGCCGCGCGATGCTGGACTGGGACAGGGCCATCACCACCGTGTTGGAGACGAGCACCAGGTAAGCCATGGCCGAGAAGATGCCGAGCGCTTCCTCGCCCTGGGCGCTCTCGAGCATGGTGCGGGGCACCGTGTTGCGCAGCTGGATCAGCAGCATGACCACGCCCATGGGCAGGGCCGTCCAGACGATCGCCTTGATCGCGGCGGGCCGCCACCGGGGGCGCAGGCGCCCCTCTTCGTCGCCGCCGCCGACCTCGCCGCGCGCCAGGGCGCGGCAGCGCGGCAGGTCGAAGGCCAGCAGCGGCACGGCCCAGGCCACCGGCCACGCCACCAGCGCCGCGTTGAGGCTCCCCGTCAGCCGGTACACGACGGCGAACAGGACCAGCGAGACGGCGCCGCGGATCATCAGCGACCGGGCCATCAGGTCCATGCGCTCGCGCTTCTGCTCCAGGCCGTAGAACACGTCGCCCACGCCGTCGACCACGCGGCCGATCCCGTACAGCACGATCGCCGTGACCTGGGCGCCGCTGTAGCCGGCCAGGCCGACGCCGACCACCGCGACCAGCGCCAGGGGCGCCAGCAGGAGCTGGACGCTCAGGTAGTCGCGGAACGGAAAGCGGCCGTTCGCGTCGGAGACGAAGACGGCGCGCAGCTGCAGGTTGGCGAAGACCACCAGCGGCGTGGCGACGGTTGCGGCCAGCGACAAGCGGCCCACCTCCGCGGCCGAACCCAACCGGGTCAACACCACGAGGATGCCCCACTGGCTGGCGGCGAAGATCGCGTTGCCGAGGAAGGTCCAGGTGAAGTTGCGGCGCAGGGAGGGCGGGGGAGGCGTCATTGCGCGGTCGGCGGTTTCTCGGCCGCCTCGCGCGTCTGGCCCTGGAAGTCGGGCACCAGCTCCAGCAGTTGCTCCCAGCACTCGCGCATGTTGCCCGCGGCGGCGGACGCGAGCAGCGCGTCCACGCGGGCGTCGAGGCCCGGCACGACGCCCGCGCGGCGGGCCACGCGGATGCCCGGGTTGCTGGTGGGCTGCGGCTTCTCCTCGGGCGTCCACAGCTCCTCGTAGAGCTTCTCGCCCGGCCGCAGGCCGGTGTAGACGATCGGCACGTCGATCTCGGGCGTCAGGCCCGACAGCTGGATCATCTGCCGCGCCAGGGCGTCGATCTTCACCGGCGCGCCCATGTCCAGGATGAAGATCTCATCGCCGGCGCCCATGCCCGCCGCGTAGAGCACCAGGTGCACGGCCTCGGCGATGGTCATGAAGTAGCGCTCGATGCGCGGGTCGGTGACCGTCACCGGACCGCCCTTGCGGATCTGCTCCAGGAACAGCTCCACGACGCTGCCCGCCGACCCCAGCACGTTGCCGAAGCGGATGGTCGAGAAGCTCGTGCCGTCCGGACGCCCGGCGCCCTGGGCGTGGATCACGCGCTCGGCGATCTGCTTGGTCGCCCCCATGACGCTGGTGGGCCGGACGGCCTTGTCGGTGCTGATCATCACGAAGCGCTCGGCGCCGTACTGCTGCGACAGCCTCGCCATGGTGCGCGTGCCGCCCACGTTGTTGCGGATCGCCTCCACGGGATGGAACTGCAGGATGGGCACGTGCTTGTAGGCCGCGGCGTGGAACACGATCTGCGGCTTCCAACGCGAGAACAGGGCGTCCATGCGCCCCTCGTCCTTGACGTCGCCCAGGAAGAAGGCCAGCGCGGCGTCGGGCCGGCGCCGCCGCAGCTCCTGCTCGAGGCGGAACAGGCCGTTCTCGTCCTTGTCGAGGCAGACCAGCAGCAGGACTCCCTGGTCGATGATCTGCCGGCACAGCTCCGAGCCGATGCTGCCGGCCGCCCCGGTCACCAGCACGGTGCGCCCGTCGAGCAGCCGGCGGATCTCCGGCACGTCCGAGCGCACGACGCGCCGGTTGAGCAGGTCGTCGAGCGAGAAGTCCTGGATGCGCGTGACCGCCTCGCTGCTCTGCAGGACCTGCCAGATGTCCGGCGTGGTCTTCAGCGGCAGGCCGGTCTCGCGGCACAGCTTCACGATGCGGTAGAGCTGGGCCGTGGTGGCCGCCGGCATCGCCAGGATGACCGCCTCGGCCCCGGTGCGGCGCGCCACCTCGCCGATGACGTCGATCGGCGTGGCCACGCCCACGCCGTGGATGGTGATGCCCTGCTTGAGCGGGTCGTCGTCGACGATGGCCACCGGCCGGAAGGCGTTCAGCTTGGCCGTGTTCATGGCCTCGAGCACGAGGTTGCAGGCCGTGCCCGCCCCCACGATGACCACGCGCGTCCGCGGGCCGGCGTCGACCCGCCGCGACAGGTGGTCCAGGATGCGGTACGCGTAGCGCCCGACCACGGACAGCGCCATGCACAGCACGGTGTCGATGATCAGCACCGAACGGGGGAAGGCCCCCTGGTAGGCCCACAGCAGGATCGCGGCGTCGAACGCCGAGCCGACCAGGATCGCGTTGATCAGCGGCGGCACGTCCCGCAGCCCGGCGAACCGCCAGGAGACCCGGTGCAGCCCGAAGGCGGTGGACACCACCAGGCGCACCGGCACGGCCACCAGCAGCATCGACCTCCACCACTGCGGCCACTTGTCGACCCGCTTCAGCCAGGACCACTCGAAGCGGATCATGAAGGAGAGGCTGACCGACACGGCGGCGATCGCGCCGAAGAAGGCGAAGAAGAACAGCAGACGGTGGCGCCGGACCATGAGGCTCAAGGGTCCGGACGTCGGCGGGCGCAGCGCGCCGAGGGTCTTGCGGATGCGTTCGACCATGGGTTGGGACGCGGCCTCCGTACCGCGGGATCGCAGGTCGGAGGATAAGGCGCAGGGCCGGGAAAATCCAGCGGGGATAAATCGGTCGGGAGGCCGGGTGCGCCCCTACCAGCTGCGGACGGGGCCGGTGTCCAGATGGACGAAGCGCGAGCCGGGGTAGTAGCCGACGCCGCCGTTCTTCAGGTCGCGCGCAGCGCGGCGCAGCTGCGCGAGCTGGACGCCGGGCAGGCTCACGTCGGCGGCGCGCCCGTTGATGTGGTAGCTGTGCTTGGCCACGCCGGCGCCGCGGCGGCGCATGGCGGCGTTGGTGGCCGCGGACCGGTACCCGCAGACCACGTGGAAGGGCTCTTCCGTGCCGAGCGCCGACGCCGCGTCGTGCAGCATGTCGAGCAGCTGCGGGTCGATGGGCTTGATCTCGTCGTTGCGATGGTCCCGCAGCAGGCGGTCGATGGCCGCCGTCGCCTCGGGCACCAGGAGGCCCTTCTCCCGGTAGGCGCAGGACAGCCGCTCTCCGGTGTTGACGTTGAGCAGCGAAATCAGGTGCGCCTCGGGAGCGCCGGGGATCCCGGTCGGCGGCGGCACGATCAGCGGCGCGCCCAGGGTCCCGCTCCCGGTCACCGAGGCGGCCAGGGGCAGAGGCGCGAGGCAGGCCAGGGCCACGCCTCCGAAGAGGCGCAGGAAGCGCCGCCGGTCGACGGCGTCGTTGTCGTTCATGTCAGCCAAACAGGATGTCCCTTCACGATGCTGAGATCCCAGCGGACGCTTCGACCGGCGGCTACCCGACTCTTCCTGGAGGAAGACTGGCAACGCACAACATGGGGCGTCGGTTCCCGAATCGGGAATCCTCTTTTTTGCTCTATGGTAATGTCGGCGTCCATCCGGCGCTCTCCCAGTCGCTTGACAGCGGCCCCTCCCCCTGCGATTGATGGGACGATCGGCCCCATCAGCCCATTGTCTGCCTTCCCGGGGGTTCCCGATGGCGTCCCCTCGCCAGCGCCGAAGCATGAACATCTTGCCGTTGCTGATGTTGCTGCTCGTGGTCCTGGCGGGCGCCGCCGGCTGGCGCTGGCACGCCTGGTCGCGGACGATCAACCTCATGCTGCCCGAGAGCTCCCGGCCCGCCCGCATGACCTTCGCCACCGAGGAACTCGACCGCGATGCCTTCGAACTGGTCGCCAAGAGCCTGAACCTCGAGTTCCGACGCAATTTCGACCACGTGGACCGCTTCCGCGAGGCCGGCATCCGCTCCTACCGCGGCCCGGAGACCTGCCTGGTCTGCCACCGGGAGATCGAGTTCGAGAACACCTACGGACTGCCCCGCCGCGAGGACCTCATGCGGAACCTCACCGGCTCGGTCCACTACCGCTTCTTCAGCACGGACCACAAGAACGTGCGCGGCTTCAACGGCCGCTCGGCCGACGGCCTGCCGATGGGCCTGCTCGACCGCCCCTGCCCCAAGCCGGGCTCCTTCGCGATGACCGCCTGGGCCGAGTGGGTCGTCAACGTGCGCGGCGACACCCTGAGCGAGGGCTGCGGCCAGTGCCATATCGGCGGCCAGTCGCAGCCACCCCTCGGCGAGATCATGCCCTACTACAAGACGCTGCCCGAGGAGCGCGACGCCATCGACTGCCTGATCTGCCACGCCGAGGCCTACGACATGAACCGCAAGCAGGTGGTCCGCGACGCCAACGGCCGCCTGCGCTGGGACCAGGACCGCAGCCTGCGCGCCGCGCTCTCGGTCGAGACGCCGTCGTCCCAGTCCTGCCTGCGCTGCCACCAGCACAACCTGGGCGGCGACGTCTACGTCGACGCGAAGGACCCCTCCTTCATGCCCTCGCGGCGCGCGCGCGGCGACCGCTACCCCCGCGTGATGCACCCCGGTTCCAAGCGCGGCACCCCGTTCTCGCCGACCTGGGACGTGCACGCCGCCGCCGGCCTGGCGTGCCTGGACTGCCACCCCACCGAGGGCCACCGCATCGCGAAGGGCACGCACACCACCACGATGATGGCCAACGACCTGCCGGATATCGAGGTGTCCTGCGAACGCTGCCACACCGACGCGCCCCACGAGGACGTGTCGCGCACCGCCCGCGTCCTGAACGAGCACGGGGCGTGGGTCGCCTGCGTCACCTGCCACATCCCCAGCCTCCACCCCGACAACGTCACGCGGCGCGACTTCTCGCGCCCGGTCCTGGAGCCGGAGCAGGGCCTCCACCTCGCCCGCGACGACCAGAAGCTGACCGACCCGGGCGAGGGCCTCGCCTACGTCTGGTGGAACGGCGATGCCACGTTCCTCGGCAACCCGATCGGCGAGAACCCCGAGGGCACGTGGCGCTTCTACACGGCGCCCCACCGCTGGCCGGAGTGGGAGGAGCACGACTACGAGGGTTGGTACGAACGCGTGATGCGCCCGGCGGCGGCCGCGGGCCGGCCGAGCAAGCTGTACGCGATGAAGCGCTTCAACGGGCGCCAGCACATCGACCTGCAGAACGCCGGCCCCTTCGGCGGCATGTTCGTGCCCTACAACCTGCCCCTGTACTACCGCGACGGCGACCCCGATGCCGCCGCCCGCGCCGAGATGGACAAGCCCATGATGCGGATGATGTACGGCCGCATGTTCCAGTACTACCTGATGAACCGCTTCATCGGCTACCTGGACGTCCCGGGCTGGAACATCGGGGCCTACGAGGATGTCCGCGCCGGACGCCGGGTCGAGCCCCGCTGGCTGCCCGAGGACGCCATGCTGGAGGTCAGCCACGCCGTCCGCCTCAAGGGCGCCCTGACCTGCCGCGACTGCCACAACCACGACGGCGGCATGGCCTCGTTCCTGCCTTGATTTCCTGTCAGCAACCTCGAATGTGAATTAATATGGATATTATTAAGGATATATCGAGCGATGGTCAGACGCAGCCGTCCGGCCGGGGCAGGCCGGCGTACCGACAGGCGCCGTGGGCCGGCCCGTTCGGGAAAAGCTCATAGATGCGGCTCAGCGGCAGGCCGGTCTCCTGGCAGAGCAGGCGGACCATCGGGGCCCGGTCGAGGCGGAGCCAGTAGGCGCGCAGGTAATCCAAGACCCGCCAGTGTTCGGCGGTCAGCTCGGTCAGGCCGTCGGCCTCGGCGAAGGCCGTGCCGATCGCGGGGGTCCAGTCGTCGGGGTGGACCATGAAGCCGTCGGGATCGACGGTCACGCGCACCTCGCCGTGGCGGAAGAGCCTGGGATCGCCGCCGGTCATGCCTCATCGCCCCCTCGTCCGGGTCCAACGGACGGTACCCCAGCCTCGAACAGGTTGCAAGCCGCGGGCGGCTCGTCGTGGTTGACGCGGCCGAATCCGGCGTGGAACTTGAGGGCTCCGGCCGCTGCCGTGCCGAGACCCGGTTGCGGCGCCGTCCGCCGTGGCCGGGGCAACGCCGCCCGGCGACACGTCGCCGGCTCGCCGTAGCGCGGGGGTGTCGCTGCGCGGCGGCCGCCCGCACCGCCAAGGGAGTCCTCCGCCATGAAGAACCGCGTCCTCGTGCTCGTCGTCGTGCTCTCGCTGCTGGTCTCCTGGCTGATCTGGTCCGCCTCGCCGCCCTACGTCAAGCAGGGCGGGCCGCTGCTCGTGCTGGGGCTCGCCTTCTTCTTCCTGGCGCTCACCTTCGCCGCCGAGCGCCTGCTCGCCCTGGCGCGGGCCGGCGGCCGCGGCGACGCGGACTCGTTCGTGCGGGCCGTCAAGACGACGATCCTGGCCGGGCGGCCCGCCGACGCCGCGGTCGCCTGCCGGCAGCAGGGCGGTTGCCTGGCCAACGTCATCGGCGCCGGCCTGGAGCGCTACTGCGACCGCAAGCCCCATGCGGCCACACGCAAGGAGCTGATCGACGAGACGCGGCGCGCCCTGATCGAGGCCGGCGCGCTGGAGAGCCCGCACCTCGAGCAGAACCTGACGGCCCTGTCGACCATCGCCTCGATCGCCACGCTGCTGGGCCTGCTCGGCACCACGGTCGGCATGATCCGCTCGTTCCAGGCCATGTCCCACGCCGGCGCGCCGGACGCCGCGCAGCTCGCCCTGGGCATCTCCGAGGCGCTGGTCAACACGGCGCTGGGTCTGGTCACGGCCATCCTGGCGACGGTCCTCTACAACTACTTCACGACCAGGGTCGACCGCTTCAACACGATGGTCGAGGAGACGTCGTACGAGGTGCTGCGGCTCCTGGAGAGCGCGGAGGAGTCCTGACCCATGACCCGCCGCACGAGCGTCCGCATCGACATGACGCCCATGGTGGACGTGGCGTTCCTGCTGCTGATCTTCTTCATGTCCACCACCCAGTTCAGGCCGCCGGAGGCGGCGGCGGTCCGGCTGCCAGGTTCGAGCTCCGCCGTGCGCATCCCGGAGACGGCCGCGATCATCCTGACGCTCGACCGCGAGGGCCGCCTCACCATCTCGAACGAGCGGGGCACCGACGCGCGGGCGCTGTCGGCGCAGGACATTCCACGAGCCCTCGTCGAATGGCGCCGGCGCAACCCCGAGGCCGTGATCGTGCTCAAGGGCGACAAGGACGCGCCCTTCGGCGCCGTCGCCGACCTGATGGACGCCCTGGCCGCCGCCGACGCGCTGCGCTTCAACCTGATGACCGAACCCGAGCGCGCGGCGCCGGCCGCGCCCGTCTCCTAGGGGAGCCCATGTCGGACGTCGTGGTCGCCGAGGGCGGCGGGCGGAAACTGCGCGACGGCCTGGACCTGTTCCGCCCCCGGCGGCGGCGGGCGGGCGTCCGCATCGACATGACGCCCATGGTGGACGTGGCGTTCCTGCTGCTGATCTTCTTCATGGTCACCACCGTGTTCCGCCGGCCGCCGGCCATCGAAGTGAACCTGCCCGAACCGGGCGCCAGGGTCGAGGTGCCCGAGTCCCACGTGGCGACCGTCTACATCGACCGGGACGGTTCGCTGTTCCGCCGGGTCGGCGCCGGACCGCCGGAGGCCGCACGCTGGGAGGAGCTGCCCGCCGAGTTGAGCCGCCTGGACGGCGCCGACCCGGATCTGATCGTCCTGGTCAAGATCCACCGCGCGGCCCGCTACGAGACGATGGTGGACGTGCTGGACCTCCTCGAGAACGCCGACGTGCGGCGCCTGAGCCTGGTGCCGATGGCGCCCGGCGAGGACGCCGTGCTGGAGGGAGCTCGATGAAGCGCCCCGCCGCGACGCCGCCCGCCGCCCCGCGCATCCCCTGGGCGTTCCGGCTCGACGACGCGCCCCGCCTGCCCCTGACCGGCGAGGACCACCCGCTGCGCCGCGGGTCGGAGCGTCGGCTGGGCTGGGCGTGCGGCCTCGCGCTGCTGGCGGGCCTGCTGGCGTTCGCGGGTTGGCGCTTGCTGGACCGCGGCCCGCACGCCGCGGCGGCGCCGCGCGAGATCCGCCTCGTGCGCTACGCCGATCTCGGCGCGCCACCCTCGATCACGCGGCCGGCGGCGCCGCAGGTGCGCCTCGCGCGGGAGTCCGACACGGCCGCCGAGACGCCGCCGATCGGCGTGCCCGTGCCGGTCGCCGACGAGCTGGCCGAAGCGCCGACGATCGCGACGACGGACGAGATGGCCGCGGCGATGACGCAGGCCGCCGAGGGGAGCTTCGGAGCCGGCGACAGCCTGGTCGTCGAACCCGTCGACGCGGCGCCATCACCCGCGGCCGCGACGCCCGCCACGTCGCCCGTGCGCCTCTCGATCGAACCGCTGGACTACCCGCCGCTGGCGCGCTCGGCCGAGGTCGAGGGCACGGTCGTGGTCCGCGTGCTGGTGGGCGTCGACGGCCGGGTCAAGGACGTCGTGGTAGACGAGGGCGCACCGATGCTGCGCGAAGCGGCGATCGCCTGCGCCAGGACGTCGATCTGGCGGCCGGCCCAGGTGGGCCGCGAGCCGATCGAGGCCTGGGCCAGGATGCCGTTGACGTTCAAGTTGCTGCGGTAGCGGCGATCCCGGATGCGGCGGCGGGGAGGATGCAACCGCCGACCCGCCCGAACGTAGTCACGCTCGCGACCCGGTGTCGATTCCCGAGACCCCAAGGAGACGAACGTGTTCAAGGTCTTCAGCGACATCAAGTTCCTCTTCACGGCGCCCCTGATCCTGGCCCTGCTGTTCGTCATCAACCTGGCGACCTCGCCCGGCGACTGGTGGGTCCAGTGGGCGGCGCTCGGGATGGGCATCGCCTGGGTGGTCTGCCTGCTGCGCGTGATCCGCACCGTCATCGTGGTCGGCGGGTTGGCCGCGCTGGGAACCTGGCTCTGGAAGCGCGAATCGGCGGGACGCAGCGCCGCCGCGACGCCTCCTCGCAGTACGGATTCCATCGAAGAAGCATGAGGATTCCCGGATCGTTCTGA
>JADHED010001478.1_pt1 | contig 19699 bp, 20 predicted proteins | sample 8952041 | NCBI WGS metagenome assembly JADHED01 (sample SAMN16124423, study PRJNA663239) | bioreactor sludge metagenome | isolation source: sludge (control) | place: India:Bengaluru | collected 2018-09-08
ACATTCCGGCATTCGGCCGCATCAGCGGGCAGATGCAGCATGACCTGTTTCACGTGTACACGGTCGACGAACACATCCTCAATGTCCTCCGAAACTTGCGTCGCTTCGCCACACCAGCCTATGCACTGGAATTTCCGCTGTGCACCCAGCTGATCAACAAATTCGACAAGCCTGAGCTGCTTTACCTCGCCGCGCTGTTCCACGACATTGCCAAAGGGCGTGGCGGCGATCACTCCACCCTTGGGACCGTCGATGCATTGCGTTTCTGCCGGCAGCACGCGCTCCTCAAGGAGGATGGACGCCTCGTCGCCTGGCTGGTAGAGAAACATCTGATCATGTCGGGCACCGCCCAGAAATCCGACCTGACCGACCCAGCAGTGATCGAGAAGTTCGCACAGGAGATGGGTGACGAGCGCCATCTGACGGCCCTGTACCTGCTCACCGTTGCCGATATCCGAGGTACCAGCCCTGCCGTCTGGAACGCCTGGAAGGCCAAGCTGCTGGAGAATCTGTTTCTCGCCACGCGCCGTCTGCTGCAGGGACAAGGCACCACGTTGGCGAGCGAGCTCGCTGCACGCCGGCAACAGGCCACCGAGCGACTCAGTCACTACGGCATTGCGGAAGCCAGCTATCAGACATTCTGGGCGCATCTGGGTGACGGCTATTTTCTGCGCCACGAGAGTCAGGAAATCGCCTGGCACACGCGCCTGCTGCTACGCCACATCGATACCCAACAACCCGTTGTGCGTGCACGGCTAAGCCCGGGCGGTGACGGCATTCAGGTCATGGTCTATCTGCGCGACCGTGCCGATCTGTTCGCGTCGATTTGCGGGCATCTCGACCGCATGGGGTATTCCATCGTCGAGGCCAAGATCCACACCACCCAGCACGGTTATGCGCTGGATAGCTTCCTGATTCTCGACCAGAACGACAAGCATGTCCGCTACCGCGATCTGTTGAGCTACATCGAGTACGAGTTGACCCAGAAACTGGAAGGCAGCGCCTCGTTGCCAGCGCCCTTGCAGGGACGTGTCAGCCGCCAGGTCAAGCATATCTCGCTCAAGCCGACGATTTCGCTTGCCCCGGAGCCCGAAAGCCGCCAGCACCTGCTATCGATCGTGGCGGGCGATCGCCCCGGGCTGCTGTCCCGCATTGCCCAGACCTTGCTGCAAGAAGGCGTGCAGATTCACACGGCCAAGATCAACACGCTCGGCGACCGTGCCGAAGACAGTTTTCTGATTTCCGCGCAGGGCGGTGACAGGCTGGACGACCCCACACTCCTCGCCCTGGAGGAAAAGCTAGGCGGAGCCCTCTGAAGCGGCGTCGATCTGGCCGTTTTCCAGGCGATAGATCCACGCCAGCAGTTCTGCCACGGCAAGGTAAAGCTGGGGAGGAATGTGCTGATCCAGATCGACCTGCATCAGCAACGACACCAGTTCCGGGGACTCGTGCACGTACACCCCAGCGTCGCGCGCGCGCTCGATGATTGCCTCAGCCAACAGTCCTCGCCCCTTGGCCACCACCTTGGGGGCGGACTGCCCGGCTTGGTAAGCCAGCGCCACGGCGAGCTGGCGGGTGTCTTTAGCCATGCTGGATCGTGACTCCCGACAGGGCCAGCCCGGAAGTCTGGAAGCGGTCCGCCAACGCGCGTTGCTGCTGACGCATCAACGCCACCGTCTCAGGCGCATCGGACGCAATATCCAACTGGATTCGCCCCTCGACGAACGCCAGCTTGGCGCTCACGCCCCCCAAGGTGGGCAATTCAAGATGTAACTGCGTATGCCAACTCGGCGCTTCCCCTTCGCCGCCGTTTGTACTGCGGCGCGCCTCTTCTTCAATTTCCCACTGCATGGTTTGCCCGGGCCAGACCTCCCCCTGCCAGATCACCTGGCGGGTATCCAGGGCATGCAACTGTTGCTGAATCAACGGCACAGACTGAGGGTGTACCGAGGTATCGACCTTGAGTGAGCTCTCCGGCTTGATCCCGATGGGCAGAGGCGAGTTCTGGGGCAAAGGCAACTCGCCAGCCCTCGTCACTTGCTGCGAGGGTGGCGTGGGCGAAGACGTGATTGCCGCCTGCGAGGTCAAAGGCGTCAGTTGCCCTTGAGGCTCCTGTCTCAGGGCCTGGAGCGTTCGCTCCCCGTTGAGCCACTGCACCTGATGCGCTTCGTAGAACAACCCGCTTTGGGACAGAGCCGTTCGCAAACCACGTGCCAATTGCAGCACATCGGTGGGCGCTGTTTGCAGCAGCGGGGCGGTACTGGCAATCTGGGCTGCGCCCCCTTTGGTGACCGTGGGCTGGCCTCCAGGCCGCTGCTCAGCCGGGTCTGGCCCCGCCACCAACTGGCGCGAAAGTGGTGCCTGCGTGACCCCAGCCTGTTGAGCAAGCGGCGCACCGGCCTGATGCGGTGCCGCCAGCGGCCCCTGGGATGCGGAATTGGCCTGTTGCAGCAGATTTCCGACCAATTTGCCTGCCTCGCTCAGACTGACCGGAACCCCGACCGGATTGGCGGGTGTCTGAGGCATGTCGCGCAACAGCGCAAACGTCAGGCGCGGCGTGTTGGAAATATAGGTCAGTTGAAGCTGTTCGCCAGGCTGGGTGTTGCGCGGCAGGTTCAGGTCCAGCATCTGATCCTCGACCATGACCTGAAATCGCCCATTGGGCAGGCTGGCGATCACATGCGCTGGCAACTGCTGCCCAGGCGTCCACTGAGGCGTCCCGACCGCGTGATCGGCCACCTCGATCAAAGGTGGCGCGGACGTCTTGATCAGCAGTTGCAGCTGGTTCTGAATGTCGTTATGAATCACTCTCGGGTTCCATGCATGGACACGATCAGTTCCGCTTCGCCGCGCGAGATACCGCAACTGGCCGAAATCCGGTCGACATCCCGCCCCTGTCGCGCCAGTTGAATCGCGCGTTGGTAAGGCGACATTTCCTCAACGGGCTCCTCGGGCACGGGCGTCCCCCTCGCTTCCAGCAGCGCCACGCGCGCCTTGAGTTGCTCGATTTCCTCGCGCAATGCCATTTCCATTTTCTTTTCCTGGATCAACCCCAACCAGCGCGGCTTGCGCAACGGGCTACCGCCGGTGCGCATCAGCAACAGCATTTCGGCGATGTACACCGCGAGGATGATGACGACCACCAACAGCAACTCGCGCCAGGTAATGACAATGTTTTCCACTCGACACCTTTCGAATCAAGAGGTCTCAGGTTATCACATCAAGCGTAATCATCGATGTGCCCGTCCTGTCGGGAAGGCGTCTGGTGGGGTTGCTCACGCTCGGGCGGCCGCCTTTCACGTTTCCGTGGCTGAACAAAATCCTCACGCCCAGGAGGCCGCTTGAACGGCAGGATGGGCATGTTGTAATCATGGATGGGCTCGACCGGATCAGTCGCCATTTCACACCTCCAGCAATGCAGCGGAGAACGTTAGACAACGGGATACCAGAATATCGGCAGCGTGCTGCGTTGCTTGAGGTCAATACACCACCGCCGCAAAAACATCGCAAGGATTAACAGGTCCCAATCCGGAGGCGCATGCGTCTGGGGCTCGAAGTCCGGTCACCTCAATTGGTGTGCAGAAAAAATCAGTCCAGCTTCATCACCATCGGATTGAAGGCCTTGGACACCAGCATCACGCGATCACCAGTACGGAATCCGGCGATCTCTTCCGGCATGGCTGCGACCCGCACGATCTCGTTGCCGACAAGCACGGTAAGGGTCACCATCACGTCCATGACCTCGATGTTCAGCACTTCCCCCGTAAAACGGAACTTGCCGCTGGTGCGCCCGCTGCCGAACACCTCCGAAGGCGAGCCCTGACGCACGACACGCCCGGCCTCCAGTACTATGACGCGCTGGGCCAGTTTGTAGACCTCGCCAACATCGTGGCTGACAATGATCGCGGTGACACCGAAATGACGCTGCAGGCGCAGGATCTCGTCCTGCAGGCGCCCCCGGATTTCAGGATCAAGTGCGGACAGCGGCTCGTCCAGCAACAGGACACGTGGATCAGAAGTCAACGCCCGGGCCAGCGCCACACGCTGCTTCTGCCCACCCGACAGCATCGCCGGCTTGCGTGACTGTAGCTGGCCCAGTTCCATCAGATCCAGCAGGGTATCCACGCGCTTTTTGTCGACCCCCTTACGTCGTGCGAATTCCAGGTTTTCACGCACCGTCATGTTGGGAAACAGCGCGTAATCCTGGAACATGTAGCCCACCCGCCGCTGCTGTGGGGCGAGCCTGACCGCACCTGCAGTATCCAGCCAGGTTTCCCCGGCCACCACCAGACTCCCCCACTCTGGCATCTCCAGCCCGGCCAGGCAGCGTAGCAGCGTGGTTTTACCGACCCCGGACGGGCCGTACAGCGCCAGGAATTCGCCCTCTCCAACCTGCAGGCTGACATCCAGCACGAAATCGCCATGGGCACCATGCAGTGACTTGCGGATTTGTGCGTTGATCATTTGAGCGCCTTGCGGTTAACAACGTAGACCAGCAACAGAATCAGGAAGGACACGGCAAACAACACCCCGGCATACAAGTGAGCTGCTGCATAATTCAGTGACTCGACCTCATCATAGATGGCGATCGATGCCACTCGGGTTTCGTGCGGCAGGTTACCGCCTATCATCAGCACCACACCGAACTCGCCCACGGTATGGGCAAAGGCCAGCACCGTGCCGGACAGCAGCGCCGGCTTGATGTTGGGCAGCAATACCCGCAGGAAGGTCTGCCAGCGCGATTTGCCCAGCACGTAGGCCGCTTCGGTCAGCGAAGCAGGCAGATTCTGGAACCCAGCCTGCACCGGATGCACCAGAAACGGAAAGCTGAAGATCACGGAGGCCACCACCAGCCCTTCGAAGCTGAACGCAAGGCGCAGACCGGCCACCCGGTCCAGCCACTGGCCAAACCAGTGTTCCGGGCTGAAGGCAAGCAGCAGGTAAAACCCCAGCACCGAGGGCGGCAGCACCAGAGGCATGGCCACCATCGCCTCGACGGCCGGCTTGAGGCGAATGCGTGTATGGGCCAGCCACCAGGCAAAGGGGACCCCAAGGCAGAACAGGATAAGCGTCGTCACCGCAGCGAGGCGAAAGGTGAGCAACAGCGGTTGCCAGTCAAGCGTCATCATGGCCCTCCATCAGCGCGATTTCGTTGGCCTTCACCAGTGCCTCTACCACATCACCCACCGCCAGTTGCAGGCGCTCGACGGCACGTGTCGTCACGACACTGGTCAAGGGGTTTCCCTGAAAGCCAAGCCGAATGGCACTCAGGATCGTACCGCGCTCGATGTCGGTGATCGCCACGGGGAAACGGTTACGCAGGCTGATGAGCCCCGTCAGGTTCCTGGCCAGGGAAACTTCGGTTTCCTTGAACAGTAGCGTCACCGCCTGCCCCACCTGCAGGTAGGATGCCGTCGCCGGCGTTTCCAGCAGCGTGGCGCTGAAAACCTCGTCGCCGACCGCCACGTCGACCAATGCCATGTGGCTGTTGGATTCGATAGCGATGATGATGCCTTTCAATCGGTTCACGGCAGTTTGTATCCGTTCTCGGCAAAAATGGCGCGCGCCTTGTCCGACTGCAAGAAGCCATAGAACTTGCGTGCGGCTTCGCCCTGCGTCTCGGCGCCATGTTTGAGAATCACCACCCCTTGGGCGATAGGTTCATAGCTTTCCTCAGGCACATCCACCCACTTGCCCTTGCCGGCGGTTTCCGGCGCTACCACGATGGACTTGGCACTGAAGCCGACATCTGCTGCCTTGCTGTCCACGTACTGGCTCACCTGCGTAATGCTCTCGCCGTAAACCAGCCTGGGTTCCACCGCGGCACGCACCTTGTAGTACTCCAGCGCCTTGAGTGACTGGCGGCCGAACGGCGCCACCTTGGGGTTGGCAATCGCCACCTTGCCCACGCCGGCCTCGGCCAGCCCGGCGACCCCCTTGGACAGATCAACGTTCTTCTGCGTCCACAGCACCAGCGTGCCATACGCGTAGGGTTTCGGCGGGGTCACGGCATAGCCGTCCTTGTACAGGCCTTCCGGAAAATCCATGTCGGCCGACATGAAGACATCGAAAGGTGCTCCGTTGCGAATTTGCGTGGCCATCTTGCCCGAAGCCCCGAGCGCGCTTTGCGCCTGGATGCCGGTTTCCTTCCTGAACTCGGCGGCGAGGTCGTCGAACACGTACTTGAGGTTGGCAGCAATGGCCACGGTCAGCGGTTCGGCGAATGCGGTCAGCGACTGCATCAGCAGCAGGATCAGGGAAATCTTGGTGAGTTGGCGTTTCATGTCGGCTCCTATGAAATCATTAATCGTCAGATCAGCTCAAGCGCTAAAAATCGTATTGCGCGCGCAGCACCACGGCATCCTCGTTGTCATCCCGCAGGCGATTGACGCGGATAGGGGTGTCGAACTCGGTATGCACGTAATTCAGCACGATGCGGGCATTGGGGTTGAGCAGCCACTTGGCCCCGGCAGTCCAGGCATCGGCTTCGCTGGTGTAGGCGGTAGTGGCGGTGGCGGCCGGCAGCATGGCGCGAAAGTCCGAGGCATCGAACCGGCTGTAGCGCAACCCGAGTTCGAATGCGCCCCAGCCATCCCCGGCATCAAAACTGCGCTTGGGCTTGATCCGGCCGAAAGCACCGCTCTTATAGCTGTCGGACCAGATTTCGCCGGTCACCATCCAGTTCAGGTCGGCGTACCAGGCCTTGATGTCGTTGTCGTAAGCCGTGGCACCCTTCCTGCCATCGAAGTTGGCATCGATGTATTCGGCCTGGAATTTAACCGGACCATAGGCGAGCGCGGCTTCCAGCCCCCAGCGCGACTTGTCGGCGTTGGTCGTCTGCAGGCCGTCGATCTGGAAAAATTTGGCGCCACTGGCCTCTGTGCTCTGGCTCATGCTGGCGGTGCTCGAACTGTAGGAAGTACTCCCCTTGCTCGCCGAGGCGCCGACATGGATCACCGCCTCCTTGAGGTCGGCAAGTTTGGCGAAGTTGACGTTGACCCGACCGCCGACATCCTTGGCATCGTTGACATCATCGTTATTCTGACCAGTGCCGTTGACCGCATACACGTTGTAGTTGAGCCAGGCCAGCGGGTCGCCGTGGATCATCACGCCGCGGTCATAGGTCGAGTTGAAGATGGTGCCATTGTTGGTGGCCAGCGAGAGTTCGGTGAAGTCGATGAAATTGGTGCTGGCTGCCCGCTCCAGACCGAAAAACGGCTTGAACTGCCCGGCGCGTATCCTGGCGCCTTTCCAGCGACTGAAATCGAGATATCCGTAGGTCAGGGCCGTGGTGCCCTTGGCGCCGGTATTATCGTTGGCATACTCCCCTTCCACCCGCACGGCAAAATCCTTGAGGAAAGTAAACGTACCGCCAAGCCGGGCGCGACGGATGGAAAACGTGTCATCTTTCCACTCGGATGGGTCGTAGGTTCGGTAATCGGCCTGCACCCGGCCGTTCAACTGCAGCTTCCAGTTGCCGCTGCCATCCTCGAAAGTCAGGCCGTCCTTGAAGGCCGCGAAGACCGGCTGGCCTTCACTCTTGCCACGCGCACCCTGCAAGGCCTTGAGTTCGTCCGCCATCGCCTGCATCTGCCACTGCTGCTGCTCCAGCTTTTTCTGCAGCTCGACAATGCGCTGATCCGTGGCATCGTCCGCACAGGCAGCGTTGACGCACAAGGCCAGCAATACGCCACCCTTCAGTTTCCAACTCGGATTCATTTCCAACTCCTTTCCATCCACATGCATTCGTTATAAATAATAGTAAATAGCGATAGCCAAAATAAAACCTCAATCCGTTACGCCCAGGATCACGCTGCTGGCCTTGAACACGGCGCATGCCTGCATCCCTTCGGCAAGCCCCAGGCTGGAAACGCTGTCGTTGGTAATCACCACGCAGACAGCGTTACCCCCCTCCAGCGCCATAAGCACCTCGGTGTTCACATTGCCCGGCGTGATGCGGGTGATCGTACCCAGCAACTTGTTGCGAGCGCTCAGCTTGTCGGCCACCTCGGGCAAGGCCAGGATGATCCAGCTGGATTTCACCAACGCCCACGCCTCGCTACCGATCTTCAACCCCAGGCTGTCCAGGCCGTCATGGGTGATCACCGAATGGATCTTGTCACCCCCGGTCAGGGTCAGCTCGACCTCCACATTGACCGGCCCCAGCTTGATGCCGCTGACCTTGCCAAAGAACTGGTTACGCGCACTGGTTTTCACGGAAAGCCTCCTGATCATCTGATACACATTGTCGAAATTCTCGATGCCTGCGCTGGCCGCTTCCAGAAACCGCTTCTGTTCCCGCCGCAACACGCGGTAGGCATCGACGATGCGAACGCCGGTCGCCGTCAGTTGGGTGCCACCGCCACCCTTGCCCCCCGTCATGGTGCTGACCAGCGGCTCGCCAAACATGCCATTCATGGCATCCACCGCATCCCACGCGCCTTTGTAACTGAGCCCAACCGCACGGGCCGCCTGCGAAATCGATCCACAAGACCCTACCTGCTCCAGCAACGCAATGCGCTTGTCACTGAGCAGGTTGGTTTCGTCCCATCCCAGGGAAATCGTGCCAACAACTTTCAGATCATGTGGTTTGGCCATGGAGTCCTACCGTCACTTTTCATTCGATATGTAGTCGATTATATATCGATAATGAAACACGGGCAGACTTTGCACCAATCAACCCAGTAGATTGATCGCTCGCGCGTTCGTGGAAACTTTCCGGTGGTGATAACTCTTTACCACGCTACTTACTACGGATGAAAACGGAAAAAATGGGAGGAATACGAACTATGAATACGATTTAAGCGTATGAATTAAAATGGTCTATGAGTAAACTTTTCGATTTCGGACGCCATTATGGCGGAAGCGGTGAGATTCGAACTCACGGAGGGCTCACACCCTCGGCGGTTTTCAAGACCGCTGCCTTAAACCACTCGGCCACGCTTCCGTGTTTGTGCTGTTGACGCCAGCCGACAAGCGCTGGCGGGTCGCATTCTACCAGACAGTTCAGTCGTCTTGTATGCCCTGCCCGGGAAATAGCACGTCGGTAAAACCGAACCGGCTCAGATCGCGGATGCGCATAGGGTAGAGAATGCCGTCGAGGTGATCGCACTCGTGTTGCACCACGCGGGCATGAAAGCCGCTGGCGACTCGGTCGATCACGTTGCCCTGCGGGTCGAATCCGCGGTAATGCAGTTGGGTATACCTCGGTACGACGCCGCGGAATCCGGGCACGGAGAGGCAACCTTCCCAACCATCTTCCATGTCTTCCGACAGCGGCGTCAGGGTGGGATTGATCAGGATGGTGTAAGGCACTTGCTCCGCATCGGGATAACGCGGGTTGGCACCGACGCCGAAAATCACGACCCGCAGGCTCACGCCGATCTGGGGGGCTGCGATGCCGGCACCATCCATGGCAGCCATGGTGTCGTGCATATCCTGGATCAGCGCATGCAGTTCCGGGGTATCGAACGTGGCGACCTCGGCGGCTTTTTGCAGCAGCAGCGGATCGCCCATGCGCAATACAGGCTTAACGGGCATGCAAGGCCACCAGGTGCTCGATGATGTTACGCACGCGGTCCATGGACGCGGCCACCACCGTCTGGATTTCGTCGTAGTGAATCTGTGTTGCACTGTTGCCGCGCCCGGCGGCGTGATTGGCCACCACGCAGACTGCGGCGTAATCGATACCGATTTCCCGCGCCAGGGCCGCTTCCGGCATGCCGGTCATGCCGACCATGGTCGCGCCATCGCGGTCCAGTCGGTTGATTTCGGCCGCCGTTTCGAGGCGCGGACCTTGCACGGCCGCATACGTTCCGCCATCCACGAACACTTCGGCCGACAACTTGGCCGCTTGCATGCAGAGCGCACGCAGTGATGCCGAATAGGGTTGCGTGAAATCGATGTGCGTCACCGCCTGGTCGATCCCGTCGTGATAGGTATTCTTCCGCCCATAGGTGTAATCGATGATCTGGTCGGGAATAACGATCGCCCCGGGCGTCAGTTCGGATGCGATGCCCCCGACCGTCGCCACCGACACCACGTCCCGTACCCCTTGGGAATGCAGGGCCCACAGATTGGCACGGTAGTTGACCAGGTGTGGCGGAATGGTGTGGCCATAGCCGTGGCGCGCGAGGAAGACCACCTGATGGTTGTTGATGCTGCCGAAGGTCAATGCGCCCGAGGGTTCGCCATAAGGCGTCCGGATGACCTGACGATGGGTGATTTCGAGATTGGCGAGTTGCGTGAGGCCGGTGCCGCCGATAATGCCGAGCATAAGAAATTCCTGTAGAAGTTCGCCACATTGTAGCGCAAGAGGCGCCGTCTTTTTATGGCATACTTCGCGCATGCATTCTGTCACTCAGGCCAGCCTAGCGCTTGCCAGCCAGCATTACGAAAACTTCCCGGTCGCCTCTGCCCTCCTGCCGATGCGCCTACGCAAACCCATCGGGCTGATCTACAGCTTTGCCCGGCAAGCGGATGATTTTGCCGATGAAGGCGATCTCGCACCAGAACAACGACTGGCACTGCTGGACGGCTTTCGTCAGGAGCTGAATCGTATCCGAGACGGCCAGACACCCCAGACCGCATTTTTCGTGACGCTGGCGCAGATGATCGCCGAACACCACCTGCCGTTGGAACCGTTTTACGACCTGCTGGACGCCTTCAGTCAGGATGTCGTGAAAACCCGTTACGAGAATTTCGGTGAGGTGATGGAGTATTGCCGACGCTCCGCCAACCCCATCGGGCGACTGCTGTTGCATCTCTATGGCGAGGCGACGCCGCGCAACATCGGCTATTCGGACGCCATCTGCGCCGCGCTGCAAATCATCAATTTCCTGCAGGATGTCGAAATTGACTACCGCAAGGACCGCATCTATTTCCCGCAGGACGAAATGCGCAAATTCCGCATCACCGAGGCCCAGATCGCGCGCAGCGACGCCAGTGGGACGTGGTCGACCTTCATGCAGTTCGAGATCGAACGGGCACGCAAGCTGCTCCAGGCCGGGGCTCCACTGGGCTTGGCGCTACCGGGCCGGATCGGCATGGAGATGCGCGTGATCATCGCCGGCGGAGAGACCATCCTGCGCAAGCTGCATCGACATCGCGGCGACATGTTCCAGCATCGCCCGGTCTTGCGCCCATGGGATTGGGCACGCATGTTGTTCAAGGCGGTGCGCAAAAAATGACCCCTCAAGCGTATTGCCAACAAAAGGCCGCGGCCAGCGGCTCCAGCTTTTATTACAGCTTCCTGTTTCTGCCACGGCCGAAGCGCGATGCGATCACTGCGCTTTACGCCTTTTGTCGTGAAGTCGATGATGTCGTCGACGAATGCTCCGACCCCAACCTCGCCCGCACGACACTCGCCTGGTGGCGCAGCGAAGTCGCCAACCTGTTTGCAGGCACGCCTCAGCACCCGGTCACACAGGCACTGAAAGAAGCGATTCACACCTACGGCATGGCCGAAGAGCATTTTCTGGAAATCATCGACGGCATGGAGATGGACCTCGACCAGAATCGCTACCGCGACTTCAAGGAACTGCAACTCTATTGCTACCGGGTCGCCAGCGTCGTCGGCCTGCTGTCCGCCTCGATTTTCGGCTACAGCGATCGCAAGACACTGAAATACGCGCACGATCTCGGCATGGCATTCCAACTCACCAACATTATTCGTGACGTGGGTGAGGATGCCCGCCGCGGTCGCATCTACCTGCCCGCCGACGAGATGGCACAATTCGGGGTCACCGAGACAGATATCCTGCAGGGGAAAGAGTCCGACACTGTTCGCCGCCTGCTGGAATTCCAGATCGAACGCGCACAGGAGTACTACGACCGCGCCCTTGCCGCCCTGCCCGCAGTCGACCGCCGCGACCAGCGCACCGGGCTCATCATGGCGGCCATCTACCGCACAGTGCTGGATGAAATCCAGCGTGGCGGCTGCGAGAAAGTACTCAACCAGCGCATTTCCCTGACGCCACTCCGCAAGCTGTGGCTGGCCTGGAAAACCTGGGTCACCGTCTGACAATCCAAGCAAGGGCCACCTCACCGTGTCTCACTCGCCGTTGCACGACCACAAAACCGACCCCGGTTTCCTGGCCCCCTGGGAAAAGGCATTCGACCGGGTGCTCTCCCCGTTTGAAGAGTTCATCCATCGCCAGACGACGACGGGGCTGATCCTGATGCTATCCGCTGTTGTCGCGGTGTTCGTCGCCAACAGCTCACTCGCCAACGCCTACCATCACCTGACCCACACCCCGCTGGGGTTGCAGGCCGGCTCCTGGTCGATTTCCATGAGCCTGCATCACTTCGTCAACGACGGACTGATGGCGCTGTTCTTCTTCGTCGTCGGGCTGGAACTCAAACGTGAAATGCTGGTGGGCGAGCTTGCCAGACCGCGACAAGCCGCATTGCCCATCGTGGCGGCACTGGGCGGCATGGTGGCCCCAGCCATGATCTATCTGGCGTTCAATCCGGCTGGAACGGCCGCGGCAGGCTGGGGCATCCCGATGGCCACCGACATCGCCTTCGCCATCGGCGCGCTGGTGTTGCTTGCCTCGCGTGTGCCACGCACGCTGATCACCTTTCTGGTCGCCCTCGCCATCGTCGACGATCTCGGTGCAGTCGTCGTCATCGCTCTGTTCTACACCGACCAGATTGTGATGCCTGCGCTGTTGGCGGCCGGCGGTCTCACCTTGCTGTTGGTGGTGTTCAACCGTGCAGGCATCCGCATGTTGACACCGTATTTCCTGGTCGCCCTGCTGCTGTGGTACGCCCTGCTTCAATCCGGCGTACATGCCACGCTGGCCGGCGTCATCGCCGCCTTCACCATCCCGGCTTACCCGCAATACGACCCGGAGCACTTCAGCACGCGCATCGGCAGCCTGCTGGAGGCGTTTGGACACAGCCGCCGGCGTGACGGCAACATCATGACCAACGACGAGATGCGCCTGATCGCCCAGCAGGTCGAGCATCACGCCCAAAAACTCGGTACGCCGCTGCAGCGACTGGAGCAGTTCTGGCACCTGCCTGTGGCTTTTCTGGTGATCCCCGCGTTCGCACTGGTCAACGCAGGCATTCCCTTCGCGTTCGATACGCTGTCCTCCACCCTCAGCCACCCGGTCACGTTGGGTGTCATGCTCGGGTTGGTCGGCGGAAAATGCCTCGGTATTACGGGCGCCAGCTGGCTTGCGCTGAAGTTTGGTTTGGGCGAGTTGCCTGCAGGCACGCGATTCAGTCAGATCGCTGCCGTCTCGCTCATGGGCGGGATCGGCTTCACCATGGCCATCTTCATCGCAGAACTCGGCTTCGCAGATGCGCCGGAGCTGCTGTTGATGGCCAAGACGGGCATTCTGCTGGCCTCGCTGTTCGCCGGTCTCGCCGGCTTCATCGCCCTGTGGTGGCTGGGGCGACACCATGACGAATAAGTCCACGCCCACCCCATCCAGCGTCGCTGTCATCGGCGGGGGATGGGCCGGGCTTGCCGCCGCCTCCACACTCGCCAACCAGGGCGTCTCGGTGACCTTGTTCGAATCCGCACCGCATCTCGGTGGCCGCGCCCGCAACATCGCGTGGCAAGGCAATGCCCTGGATAACGGGCAACACATCCTGCTGGGAGCCTACCGTGAGACCCTGTCGCTCATGCGCCTGATCGGTCTGGATCCGGATCGCCTGTTGCGGCGCCTTCCACTGCGGCTGCTGGTCTTGGACGAACTGGACCTGAACACGGCCAGGCTACCTGCTCCCCTGCATCTCCTGTTCGGGCTGCTGCGCGCCAAGGGCCTCGACCGAACAGAACGTCTGGCCGCCCTGCGTCTGATGACCTGCCTTAAAGTCACGGGATTCAAGGTCGTGCGCGATCTACCGCTGGGGCAATTCCTCAAGGACAAACAACAGCCTGCGCGACTCACGGCGCTGTTGTGGGAACCGCTTTGCCTCGCCGCGCTTAACACACCATTGCACCTGGCCAGCACACAGGTATTCCTGAACGTGCTGCGTGACAGTTTCTCCCGCAGCCGGCACGACAGCGACCTGCTGCTTCCCTCCTATGGCTTGTCGGATCTGCTGCCGAGCGCTGCTGCTGAATTCATTCAGCGTCACCATGGCACAGTGCACACCAGCACCCGCGTGTCCAGCATCACGCAACAGGGTGATGGCTACCGGGTTGACACTGCTGATAGCGCCAGCCTGTTTTCTCATGTCGTTGTCGCGGTGTCGCCCTGGCAGTTGGCTGGCCTGACGTCTGAGCTGCCGCAACTGGCGCATGAAACCACACTGGCATCACGACTGGAATATCAGCCTATCTGCACGGTCTACCTGCAGTACGCGCCGAGTGCCGTGCTTCCCTACCCCATGCTGGCCCTGCACGGCGGCATGACGCAATGGGTGCTGGATCGAGGCCAGTTACTGGGTCAGCACGGCTTACTCGCCGTCGTGATCAGCGCAGAGGGACGCCATCGCCACCTCACCCAGGAGGCGCTTGCCGCCAGCATCATGGACGAACTGCGCACTGCCATGCCGGCACTGGGCGATCCGCTCTGGACCAAGGTCGTCACCGAAAAGCGCGCCACCTTCGCCTGCACCCCCGATCTCGCACGACCACCACAACACACTGCCCTGCCGAATTTTTATCTCGCAGGCGACTACACGGCAGGCGATTATCCCGCCACGCTCGAAGGTGCGGTGCGCAGCGGTGTAAAATGCGCGCAATGCATACTGAAGGGATGCTGAGTGCATAGCCATCTGTCCGAATTTTTGACCCACTGGGCCATCATGAGCTTGTCGCTCTGGGTCGCCAGTTTCCTGTTCAGCGGCCTCAAGTTTTCCGGACCCGGCGCCCTGCTGGTCTCGGCTCTGCTGCTCGGGTTCATGAACGCCATCCTGCGGCCGCTGCTGGTCATCCTTACCTTGCCGTTGACACTGGTGACCTTCGGGCTTTTCCTGCTGGTGATCAATGCCATGATGATTCAGCTTGTGGCCACCCTCGTCAAAGGCTTCAAGCTCTCCGGCTTCTGGACCGCATTTTTTGCCAGCATCTTCATCGCCGCCTTCGGCTTTTTCATCGAACTCATGATCCCCGGAAGCTCCCCGGTGGTCATCCCCTCCGGCAGGACCATCAGCATATGAACGACTACCAGGCTCCCCATCGACATCTGCAGGACAGAGTCATTCTCGTCACTGGCGCTGGCCAGGGCATAGGCCGCACCGCTGCGCTGGCGTTCGCGGCACAAGGCGCCACGGTGATTTTGCTCGGAAAGAAGGTCAAAAAACTGGAAGCGGTCTACGACGAGATTGAAGCCGCGGGCGGGCCGCAGCCGCTGATTTTTCCGCTCAATCTGGAGAAAGCCGGTGAGGCCGAATACAACGGGCTGGCCGAAGGCATCTACCAGCAATTGGGGCGGCTGGATGGCATCCTGCATAACGCCAGTCGGTTCGACAACCTGAGCCCACTCGAAATCCAGACCGCCGAACAGTTCAACGGGATGCTGCAGGTCAATCTGGTCGCCCCGTTCGCGCTGACCAAGGCCTGTCTGCCTCTGCTCAAACGCTCAACCGATGCATCCGTCGTGCTGACTTCCACCACCGCCGCGCATCATCCGACCGCCTACTGGGGTGCACATGCCATTTCGAAATCCGCGGCTGAAACCCTGGTCAACATCTGGGCGCTGGAACTGGAAACCTTCCCGAACATCCGCATCAACACCGTGATTCCCGGTGCAGTTCAGTGCCCGCAACGCAAGAAATCGCATCCGGGCGAGGTGCATGACAAGCTTCCAAAGGCGGAAGCCATCATGCCGCTTTACCTTTACCTCATGGGCCACGACAGTGCCGGCGTCAGCGGCCAGACGTTCGAAGCCCAGGTCTGCCACTGATCAGGCGAGGTACTCCCCCAGGCGCTTCAGGCATTCTGCCTTACCCAGCAACGCCATGACGGCGTCGATGCTGGGCGACTGGGCGCCGCCGGTCAGCATCACGCGCAACGGCATCGCCACCTTGGGGAATTTCAGGCCATTCGACACTACCGCCTGCTCGATCAGGTGATGAATCGCCTCGGCCTTCCACTCCGCTGAAGCCAGTTGTCCTGCCAGCGCCTGCATGACCGGGCGGATTTCCGGCGTCAGATGTTTTTCCAGCACGTCTGCCGTCGGATGGATGCGCTGGTAGAAATACTCGACCGCATCCGCCAGTTCATTCAACGTGGTAGCCCGTTCACGATACAGGGCGACAACACCTTCGAGATCGGCCCCGCCAGTGGTCGAGACGCCACGCGAACCGAGGCGCTTGCCAACCTCCCCTGCAATGCGCCCCAGGTCCGCCTGTTTGAGATAGTGCGCGTTCAACCAGTTCAGCTTTTCCGTATTGAATTGCGCGGCAGAGGGCGTGATGTGGTCCAGATCGAACCACTGGCAGAACTGCGCCATCTCGAACACCTCGTCGTCACCATGCGACCAGCCCAGGCGAGCGAGGTAATTCAGCACGGCCTCGGGCAGATAACCATCCTCATCGTATTGCATTACGCTCACCGCACCATGACGCTTGGAGAGTTTCTGGCCATCATCCCCCAGGATCATCGACAGATGGGCATATTGCGGCACCGTGGCGCCGAGTGCATGCAGCAGATTGATCTGGCGCGGCGTATTGTTGACGTGGTCGTCGCCACGGATCACATGGGTGATGCCCATGTCCCAATCGTCGACGACCACACAGAAATTGTAGGTCGGCGTGCCGTCGGCACGGGCGATAATGAAATCGTCCAGTTCCTCATTCGAAATCGCGATCCGGCCCTTGACCTGATCTTCCCACGCCACCACACCCGTTTGGGGATTACGGAAGCGGACCACCGGCTGCACGCCTGCTGGCACGGTTGGCAAGGTCTTGCCAGACTCAGGACGCCATGTACCGTCATATCGAGGCTTCAGTCCTGCCGCCATCTGCGCCTCGCGCATCGCGGTGAGTTCATCAGGGGAGGTATAGCAAAGGTACGCCGACCCCGCTGCCAGCATTTCCTGAATCACGGCCTTATAGCGATCCATGCGCTGCATCTGATAGAACGGGCCTTCATCGTAGTTCAGCCCGAGCCACTGCATGCCATCCAGAATCGCCTGCACCGCCTCCGGTGTCGAGCGCGCCACATCCGTATCCTCAATCCGCAAAATGAATTCGCCGCCATGCTTGCGGGCATAGGCCCACGAAAACAGTGCCGTGCGGGCACCGCCGATATGAAGGAAACCTGTAGGACTGGGAGCAAATCGCGTTCTGACGGTCATGGAGAAACCCTGAAACAAACTGTTGTAAGGGCCGGATTTTATCACGAGCCAAGCCCGCCCCACATCGACGATTTGACCAACAAGCCGAGCTATGTTTTAATACGCCTCCCTTTTCAAGGGCGGTTAGCTCAGCGGTAGAGCACTGCCTTCACACGGCAGGGGTCACTGGTTCGATCCCAGTACCGCCCACCAAGTACCAACAAAAAGCAGTCCAAAGCAGCACAGAGAACCCGCGTTAATCCTAGAGATTCGCGGGTTTTTTGTTTTATCCCGTCCAGTCCGGAACATTGCAATGTACCAACGATTGTTGGTATATTTTCAGCACTTGTACCAACAACTCGAAGTTGATACCAACAAACGGGGGGTGCCATGAAGCTGAACGATGTTGCAGTACGTAAGGCGAAGCCGGAAGCCAAGGCATACAAGATTGCAGATGGCGGCGGTTTGTTTCTGTTGGTACAGCCTAACGGCTCGAAGTATTGGCGGCTGGCCTACCGTTTCGGTGGCAAGCAAAAGTTGCTGGCTTTGGGCGTCTATCCTGATGTTCCCCTGACACTTGCCCGTGAATGGCGCGACGAAGCCCGCAAGCTGCTGGCAAGGGACATTGATCCCAGCGAATACCGCAAGGTTCAGAAAACGGCACGCAAGATCAAAGATGCCAACAGCTTTGAAGCCGTCGCCCGCGAGTGGTTTGTAAAGCACATGGCAGGCAAGGCGGAAAGTCACAAGAGCAAGGTTATTCAACGGCTGGAAAATGACGTTTTCCCGTGGATGGGTAGCCGCCCTATCGCCGACATTAAAGCCCCTGAACTGTTGGCCGTGGTGCGACGCACTGAAAGCCGTGGGGCGTTAGATACGGCTCACAGGATCATGCAAAACTGCGGGCAGGTATTCCGCTATGCGGTGGCAACAGGCCGAGCCGAACGTGATCCTTCGCAAGACCTGAAAGGCGCACTACCCCCAGCAAGGCAAAGCAACTTTGCATCGATTACCGAACCGGCCAAGGTGGGTGAACTGTTAAGAGCCATTGACGGCTTCAAGGGCACATTTCCTGTCAAATGTGCGCTGATGCTTGCCCCTATGCTATTCGTCCGTCCTGGCGAATTGCGTAAGGCTGAATGGGCTGGGTTTAATCTTGATAATGCGACATGGCGCTATTTCGTGACCAAGACTAAAACCGAGCATTCCGTACCGCTGGCGACACAGGCCGTTGCGATCCTGAAAGAACTGCACGCACTCACAGGACACGGGCGTTATGTGTTCCCAGGCGGGCGTGATCCGCAACAGTGCATGAGCGAGGCGGCAGTTAACGCGGCACTACGCCGGATGGGCTACGACACCAAAACGGAAATAACCGGCCACGGGTTCAGGGCAATGGCCCGCACGATCCTGGCGGAAGAACTGCACCAGAAACCCGAAGTCATCGAACACCAGTTAGCCCACAAAGTGCCTGATTCTTTGGGTACAGCATACAACCGCACCAAGTTCATCAAAGAACGCACGGCCATGATGCAGCTATGGGCGGATTACCTGGATAAGCTCAAGGCTGGTGCGGAAGTAATACCGATACGCGCATAATCCAGTTATCCACGCCTAGCCCGACGGGGCGAAAACAGGGAAACCCTTACCCTGCTGGCGTGGGTTCTAATTTAAAGGGGCGTGAAAGGGGGCGCGATGATTAATCGTGAGTTCTACCAACTGCCAGAACTTGCTGACCGATGGAGTTGTTCAATTGGTGATTTGTTGCGCCTTGGTGCTCAGGATGAGTTGCAAATTTGCGTGAATATTTACGGAATGGCTTCTGGATTGACTCGCACTCGAATATGTACTGAAGATGATGTTGAGTCGCAAAGCGAGGAAGATAAATTGGAAGCTACGCAAATGGACGCAGCTTTTGAGGCTTGGCATAACAGGACAACGCAAAATATGCCATACGGTGTATTTGAGCTAGACACTGACGCGATTCGATTCATCGAAATGCCTGACGGCTTACCGTTTGATTTGTTCGAGGCAAGAAAATTTGACAATGGTTGGTGGTATGTAGAGTTTGATCCACCTGTAACGATCAAGATAGAGCATTTATGCATGTTGCATGAGGAGGTTGTTCGGTTAGATAGCATAGACCTAGAAAAACTGCACTTGGAGGCAGTGTCAAATGAAGCGGCAAGCGCATTAATTTCGCAAGTAGAGTCCTTGCACCAGAAATTCTGTGTATTTGCGGAGAACGGAAATTTTGATACTGACTATGCCAAGCTTCTCCGAATTGGAAATTGGCAACGAATCGTGATGCTTGATAGGTCTGAGGAAGGTGAAGAATACCTTTCAAGGGCAGACATATCCCTACTTAGGGAATGTGGTGCTGGCTACATTCTGGAAAACGATCAGACAAACCTAGAATGGCAAAATGCTAGTGTCAGCGAGCGGTTGGTTGCATT
>JADHED010001480.1_pt1 | contig 19695 bp, 22 predicted proteins | sample 8952041 | NCBI WGS metagenome assembly JADHED01 (sample SAMN16124423, study PRJNA663239) | bioreactor sludge metagenome | isolation source: sludge (control) | place: India:Bengaluru | collected 2018-09-08
GCTTTGTTTCCAATTACTTTTGTTATTTTAAACGAAGAGTTATCTTTCTCTGTTTCTAAAATTGCTTTATTAATTTCAACTATTTTTTTCAGGTAGTCATTTTCTGAAGTCAAAATTTTATTCGTTGAGTGAAGAGCTTCATTTTCTTTTTTAAGACCTTCATAATTGGTTTGGCTGAATCCTAGTGTTGTGATTGAAAGCGCTGATAATATTAATAATTTCTTCATTTTGTTTTAATGTATTAATTAGGTACTCAAATATACAATTAAATTATTACAGAAATTTTGGGAAATCACAGAATTTAAAAGCTACATCAGTTATAATAAGTCTAAAATCTTGTACAAATTAATGAAGACTAAGTATAAATGAGATTAAAGCATTTGGTAGTTTATTCATTTCAAAAATATGAATTATTTAACGTCGAAAAAAATGTGGATATAACTATTTTTTAGGAAAATTTTCTTTTTTTATTTATGGAAAACAAAAACCACGCCCAAAAGCGTGGTTAAATTTTTATCTCTCTTGTCGTATTTTCGAGCGAAAATCGGGAAGGCTAAATATTCGGTGACAATTACCAAGCAAACTTCATTATCAAAGATATTGATGATGTGTAGGATACGGTGATTGATTTTTAGTGAGTTACTACATTGGTCATTTAAAATTAAACCACGCCAGAAAACGTGGTTATTTTTTGCAAATAGTAATAATAAATTTTCAAGCGAAAATTGTTAAGGTGTATAACTAACGCCATGAATGAATAATAAATCCAAATTTAATTTTATAATACGAATGAAATTTTAAAAACACTTAATTAGTTGATTATCTTATTATTATAAAAAGTCAAAAAAAATTATTAAGATTACATTGGCTTAAATAGATTTCAATGATTTTTTTTCTTATCTTTGTTTATATTAAATTTTTTTATATGAAAAATCTCTTATCAACCGTTTTATTGTTGATTTTTACTTGTATTAATGCTCAAAACAATGAATTTGTTTATAAGGTTGGTGTTAAGCCTGACCCTAATAAGGATTCTATAATTGTCAAGTATATGAGTTTAGAAGTCATAAAAAAGAAATCAATTTTTCGTACCGAAGAAGATAAAAAAAGAGATTCGTTAGAATCTTTAAATGTGCAATTGAATTCTTACGATACAAATATTGTTGACAATCTTTATTTTACTAAAGATTATAGCAAAAAAGAATTTAAAAAGCATTTTATTCAGGTATATAATAAATATTATTTAGAAATCAAGAACCCACTTAAATGGAAGCTGTTAAATGATAAAAGAACATTTGGCGAGTTTGATTGCAAAAAGGCAACTATTTTTTATGGTGGTAGAAATTGGACGGCTTGGTATACAGAAAGCATCCCAATATTTGACGGCCCTTATGTTTTTAGAAATTTACCTGGGTTAATTATTTCGATAATTGATGATAAAGGAGATTATAGTTTTGATTTAATAGAAATAAAAAAAATAGGGAAAAAGAATATTCCTGAAAGAAAAAGCCAAATAAAAATAAATTGGGAAGACTTAAAAAAACTTCAAAAAAATTATTATTCTGATCCTTCAAGAGACATTCGTAGTACGTCAAATTGGGTGGATAAAAGCGGAAATAAAATAGAAATTGATTTTAGAGATGCTGATGAAAAAGAAAGAAAGAAACTAAAAAGATTCAATAACCCAATTGAAATTGAAAACAAAGTTGATTATGACGCTAAGTAAAAGTTTATGAAAATTAGAATTTTATTGTTTTTTATTTTGTTTTTTGTTATGCAAATGTTGAATAGTTGTAAATCAAATGCCATCTCTAATCATTATAATATAGAATTAAAAAATAAATTAAAAAATATACTCTATTATGATCAGATATATAGAGAATATTTTGATACAGAAACAACAGATAAAAGAAAAACCGAAATACTTCAGGAACTCAATATTACAAAGGAAAAAATAGATCATAATAAATGGGGAATTATAAATGATATAGACAAAGAGAACTTAAAAGAGGTAGAAAAAATAATTAAAATATTTGGATACCCAGGGAAATCTTTAGTTGGAGAGCCTGAAAACACAGCTGTTTTTTATGTTATTCAACATTCTAATAAAATTTCAGAATATTTTGATTTGATAAGAGAGGCTGGAAAAAGAAAGGAATTACCTTTTAAATATGTAGCAATGATGATAGATAGAAAACTTGTTTCTGAAGGTAAATCTCAAATATATGGAACACAATTATTTGGAAAATCAATTCAATGTAGTGGGCAAGAAAAATTTGTAATATATGTGTTACCAATTAAAAATCATTTGAATGTAAACAAAAGAAGAAAGAGAGCGGGATTTGATACTACTGTAGAACAAAACGCAGAAAGATTTGGAATTAAATACATACCTTATACATTTGAAAATCTTGAAAAAATTGATTTTTGTGAAAAATAATTTTTTTTATTTAATATGTATTAGTATATTTACATACGTTTAACAATTAAAAGAAAAATCATGAAACTAGAAAAATTGAAAAAACTAAAAAAAACAAAACTAACAAAAGAAGCTATGGCAGTTACTTTTGGAGGCTACAGTGTTCAAGGAACTAATTGTAGTGGCAGTTACATTTACATTGGCGGACCTCAATACGATTGTGGAGATGGCTCTTTAGATTAAAATTTAAATTAATAATTATGAAATTAGAAAAACTAAAAAAATTAAAAAGCAAGGATAAACTTACTAAAGAAGTTATGTCTAAAGTTTTTGGTGGGTTTACAGTTTATGGTTCAAATTGTTCATTTACTGGATATCATGAATGCGGAGAGGTATCTCTTGATTAATTTGGTATTTTCATTTTGAGATGTGATGATTTTGTTACTCAATTTTGTGATATGTTTGTTTACAAAATTGAATAAAAAAGTTACAGATCAATTTAAATACATTTTTTTAACCAACCGCTTTTTTAAGCGGTTTTTTTTAAAAAATTTTATGATTTTATTAATAAGTCAATCAGAATACGAATATACTACTGACACAATACTTGATTGGATAAATCATCTTGGTGGAAATGTAAAGAGAATAAATGGAGCAGATTTGATTAATGAAAATTTGACAATAAAATTTGATAATAAAGGAAATTTCAATACAGATTTGTTAGGGATAAACTTTGAAGATATTAATGTTATTTGGTACAGAAGATGGATGAATCATGACTACAGATATTATGAAGAAGATGAAGATTTTAATTATTTTTTAAAAAATGATTTTATAAAAGGTTGCTCAAAATATTTTTTCCATTCTTTAAGAGACAAAAAATGGTCAGTAAGTCACAATTTATTGAAACAATATCCTAGTAAAGTAGAACAAAATTCTTTAGCCGTAAAAAATGGTTTTTATATTCCAGAATCATTAATATGTAATAATAAAAAAGATTTAAAAAAATTTTTAAAAAAGCATAGAAAAGTTATTAATAAACCACTTTATGAGGTTGGAATTTTTTATGAAAATCAAAATATTTGTGCTACATATACTACACGTATAGATGATAAAAATATTAATTTGATTGATGATTTTTTTTATCCATCTTTATTTCAACAAGAAATAGATAAAAAATTTGAATTAAGAATTTTTTACTATAAAGGAGAGATATATCCCATGGCGATTATATCAAATAATAATGAACAAACTAGTGTAGATTTTAGACGTTATGATTTCGAAAAACCAAATAGAAATTTTCCTTTTAAGTTGACTGGAGAAGAAGAAAGACAAATAACAAATTTGATGAATGATTTAGAACTTGACACAGGATCGTTAGACATTATTTATACACCAGAAAATGCTTTATATTTTTTAGAGGTAAATCCATTGGGCCAATTTGGCATGGTCTCTTCTCCGTGTAACTATTATATTGAAAAAAAAATTGCTGAATCTTTAATAAATGAAGACACAAAATAAAAAAAACATCCCATTAATATTCAGAACCCCAATGACCGTTGGAGGAACACTTAATATTGACTCTAAAAGACATAATTCAAAAAATACCTTTAGTATTAATTTTTATAAATCAATATGCAAGTATGATATCAAATAAATATATATACCTATACGGTAATTGTACCGTTGTTAAAGGATTTTCCCAAAGTATTATTTGTGACTTACAAAGGAGAAATTATGAAATAATTCCTAATTCTCTTTATGAAATAATAATAAATCTAAATGAAGAAAGAAATTTATCTACCTTGAGAGATAAATTTATAAATGAATCTGAAATATTTGACTCCTATATAGAATTTCTAGTTGAAAATGATTTCATTTATATTGATAATGAATTACATGATAGGTTTAAAGAAATTGATTTTTCAAAATTTGATATCCCTTTTATCATCTCTAATGCAGTTATTGATTTTAGTGGGAAATATGAAAAAGAATATCTCAAAAAAGTTGTTATTGAATTAGATGAATTGAGATGTGAAGCTGTTGAATTTAGAATATTTAATGAAATTTCTGAAGTGGATTTTAAAAAAATACTAGATTATTTTGATTTGACTGGTATTAGATGTATTAATCTAGTAGTTAAATATTCCAGATATATGGAGGAATCTTTTTTTGAATGGATTGAAAATAATTGTAAAAGAGTAAGAGAAATTACATTATTTAATTATCCAAAAAACTTGAAAATTAGAAAATTATTATTCCCTATATATTTTTTAGATTTAGAAAACTTTAATGAAACTTGTTGTGGTTTTGTTTCTCCAAAAACTTTTTCTGTGAATATTCAAAGTTTTACTGAATCTTTAAAATTTAACTCATGCTTATACAAAAAAATTGGAATAGATCAGTACGGAAATATTAAAAATTGCCCATCAATGGAAAATAGTTATGGTAATATTAAAAATTTAAAAATTTCTAATGCGATTACTCAAAAGGATTTTTCAAAATATAATTTGATTAATAAAGATCAAATAGAGGTTTGTAAGGATTGTGAATTTAGATATATTTGCACAGATTGTCGGGCTTATTTGGATAATCAATTTAGCAAACCTAAAAAATGTAGTTATAACCCTTATGAAGGTATATGGAAAAATTAAAAAGTGATTTTAAAATAGTTCAGTCTTTTTGGTCAAAACCCATTATAAAACATAAAGATTTATATAACTTAACCTAAAAAGTTAATAGAAAAAATGGATGGTGTCTTTCAGACGATATTTTTTATATGAGCTGTGCATTAAGTTGTTTAAAGCTTAAAGAATTTTATAATAATGTTGAATTAGTTACTGATGATATTGGAAAAAAAATTTTAATTGATGAATTAAAGTTGCCCTACACAAGTGTAAGGACAGATTTAGAGAATATTAAAGAGTTATCAGAAGAGTTGTGGGCAATGGGAAAATTAATTGCCTATAGTGTTCAAAATGAGCCCTTCTTACACGTAGATAATGATGTGTTTATTTGGAAACCTTTTAATGAAATGATTTTATCGTCTGACTTTATAGTACAAAATGCGGAAAGTGAGATAGAATTTGGTAAAAATCTGTGCCAAGATATTTATAATAATTTTGAGGGATTTACTCCCGAATTACTTGTTTATACTAAAAATGGAGGAATGATTGGGAATACTTCCTCATATAATTTTGGTGTTTTTGGTGGAAATAATATTAACTTTATTAAGTTTTATGTAGATTTCGTTTTTGATTTTATAAAAAAGAATGATAAAAATTTGTCTAAAGTAATGTCTGGTGCACTTAGTATTTATTTAGAACAAGGCATATTTCATCAACTTTCTAATCAATATAATATGAAGGTTAAAGAGTTATATGAAGGCATTAGAAATTTTGCGTTCTTCTATCAATTTGAAAAAATTCCCGAAATAAGTTATATTCATACATTGGGAGGAGCAAAGAGAAATTCAATAATAAATGAACAGGTCTATCTTAATTTGCTTAATGAATATCCTATATATCATTCAAGAATATTGAAATTAGCCAATAAAAATTTTTTTTAATATGTTTTATAGAACAAAACATTTGTTATCATTGATTTATAATGATAAAACATTTTATGATAATGATTTATTTGATATAATTAAATCTACGGAAAACAAATTTATTGAGGAAGTATATAATTATGAATTTTTTAAAAAATCAATCAATCAGTCAATACCTAATAAATTTGAATATATCAAACAACTAAATATTTTTCGAAAACATCTAACAGGATGAATATCTGAATTACTAAAATTAAATATTATTGCTAATAACTCAACTCATATTTTTTCATCACATTTTTATCTTAATGATATTTTATCTCCTCACAGACTTGTTATTAAGGATATTGACTCAACTATTTTCTATAATAATATTCCCTCACAAGAAACATATTATTATTGTGTTAGAAAATCATTAATTGAAAATCTTGACGATATCGAGTATGCCTTATATGGATTTGGAAATTTACTTATTGATATATTTGATTTTGGTAAAGAGATTAAACTTTTTGATTTATACAACCTAGTGAAAAAAGAATTTGAAAATGATGATGATGTATTAAATGATGTGTTCATTACATTTTTATCAGAAAATTTTGTGAAAAATTACTCTATAATTATTTGCTAATGATAAACTTCCCTTTTTTTAAACAGGCTGATAGTCGAGATTGCGGTCCAACCTGCTTGAGAATAATTAGTAAATTTTATGGTAAAAGTATCTCATTAAAAGAGATTCGGCTTTTTTCTGAGACGACAAGAGAGGGAACTAATCTTTTATCGTTAAGCGATGCAGCGGAAAAAATTGGATTCTCAACATTAGGGGTAAAAATTGATTTTGACACCCTGTCTAGTGATGTACCGTTTCCATGTATTGTGCATTGGAACAAAACTCACTTCGTTGTTGTTTATAAAATTAAAATCAAAAATAATAAAACTACTGTTTATGTTTCAGATCCTAGTTATGGACTAATACAATATAATAAGGAAGAATTTATTAAATCTTGGATTGGAGAGAATGCTTCTTCAAGTACAGATGAAGGAATCGTTTTAGTTTTAGAAACAACACCTACTTTCTATAAAAATGATTGGGAAGATGAAGCGAACAAAACCTCCTTCTCCTTTCTAGTGAAATATTTTCTTAAGTATAAAACGTTATTTTTACAACTTTTATTAGGTCTAATTGCAGGGAGTTTATTATCTCTAATTTTTCCATTCTTAACCCAAAGTATTGTTGATATTGGGATACAAAATAATAATTTGAATTTTATATATTTAATATTATTAGCGCAGTTATTATTATTTATAGGAAAAACGGGTATTGAAATTTTTAGAGGCTGGATCTTACTTCATTTATCTACAAGAATAAATATTTCTATAATATCAGATTTTTTTGTTAAATTAATGAAGTTGCCAATCAGTTTTTTTGATACAAGAATGACTGGTGATATAATGCAGAGAATTAATGATCATAATAGGATTGAACAGCTACTAACAAGTTCATCTCTAAATACTCTATTTTCATTATTTAACATAATTATATTTGGTGTTGTTTTATTTTCTTACAATTATCAAATATTTATTGCTTTTTTTATAGGTTCAATGATATACTTAATTTGGATTCTTTTCTTTTTAAAAAAAAGAAAGGAATTAGATTATAAAAGATTTGCCCAATTTGCTCAAGAACAAAGTCAAGTAATTGAAATTGTTAATGGGATGCAAGAAATTAAAATGTTTAATGCAGAAAAACAAAAAAGATGGGGCTGGGAATCTACTCAAGCTAAACTATTTAAAATACATATAAAGTCTTTGTCCTTAGAACAATTACAATTCGTAGGAGGTAATTTTATTAATCAGATTAAAGATATATTAATCAGCTTCTTATCTGCCAAACTCGTATTAAGTGGTAATTTAACTCTTGGTATGATGCTATCAATACAGTATATTGTAGGACAGTTAAGCTCTCCCCTATCTCAACTAGTTGATTTTATTAAACAATTTCAAGATGCAAAAATATCTCTCGAACGATTAAAAGAGATTCATGAAAAAGAGGAAGAAAACTCACATGAACAAACTCTTTTTGAAGATATCCCAAAAGATGACATTGAGATTAATGATTTATTTTTTAAATATTCTGGTTCTCAAGATTTCATTTTTTCAAGCTTAAATATTAGAATCCCCTATAGAAAAACCACTGCAATCGTAGGAGCAAGTGGTAGTGGTAAAACAACATTATTAAAACTTTTGATGAAATTTTATGAACCTCAAAAAGGAGAAATCCTAATTGGGAACCTAAATCTAAAAAATATTTCCCCTAGAACATGGAGAGACAAATGCGGAGTTGTAATGCAAGATGGATATATATTTAATGATAGTATTGCAGAAAATATATGCATTGGAAATGATAATATTGATAAATTAAAATTAAAGAAAGCAGTAGATATATCTAATATAAAAGATTTTATTGAAAAACTTCCCTTAAGTTATAATACTAAAATAGGAAATGAAGGCATTGGGATAAGTGGTGGGCAAAGGCAGAGATTATTTATTGCTAGAGCTGTTTACAAAGAACCTGAATACATTTTTTTTGATGAGGCCACAAGTTCCTTGGATGCTAATAATGAGAATATTATAATGGAAAATCTTGAAGAATTTTTTAAGGGCAGAACAGCAATCATTATCGCTCATAGATTATCTACTGTTAAAAATGCTGATAAAATCATTGTTTTAGACAAAGGAAAAGTCATTGAAGAAGGTACCCATTCATATTTAACATCTTTAAAAGGAGAGTATTACAAATTAATAAAAAATCAATTAGAACTTGGAAACTGATAATAATATTTTAGATAATCTAGAACTTCGATCAGAAAGTATAAATGAAGTATTCTCGCAACCTCCTAACAAATTGGTAATATGGGGTAATGCATTTATATTAATAATATTATTCTTAATTCTAATTTTTTCTTATTTTGTTAAGATTCCTGAGTACGTAAATTCAAATATAATAATAGAATCTAATAACTATATTTGGTCTGGTGAATCTCCAAGAGATGGAAAAGTTGATAAAATCCTTGTTAGGGATTCTCAATATGTTAAAAAAAATCAAATAATTCTAATACTAAAATCAGATTTTGATTCTTTACCGCAAAGTAATCTCAACAAAGTAAATAATAAGAACGAGATACACCATGTTGTGCAAGATAAAAATATTATAAAATCTGCCTATGAGGGAAATATATATTTTTTAAAGCCAATAAGAAACATATATGAAGTAACAAAAGATGATAAAATATTCTATGTTATTTCTCAAAAAAAGGAAGATCATATTTTCGGTACTATTAGTCTTAAGTCCTCAGAAGTTGGCAAAGTAACTCTTGGTCAAAAAGTTGTAATAAAACTAGAAAAATATCCACATGAAGTTTATGGAACAATTGAAGGTAAAGTAGAAATGATATCTAAATTTCCAAATAGTAAAGACCTTTTTTATGTTAGCGTTTCTTTCCCAACATCTGATTTACAAACATCATTCCATAAAAAAGTAAATGTAAATTTAAATTTAAATTTAAGAGGAATAGCACAAATTGAAGTAAGTAAAGATAGATTAATTGATAAAATCTTTAAATATTAATTTATATATTTTTAATTTGGAAAAAAATAGTTTTTAAGAAAAAAAAATTGAAGACAAGTTTTGGTGTTTCATACACCATTCGGGAAGTACAACGGCTAATATTAATGTGATGAATTTCCGCGTTGGAGTATTTTGAAAAAGGCTTTTAACGATTTTTTAAATGCATTGACTATCTTTTCATCAGATGAGTCTTATTTCATAATATCAGATACAATTTGTTACTTTCATTAAGAATAAATCCTATCATTTTAATATTGCATATTTGTGTTTTTTTCTTGTTATTATTGACTGCTACTGTAGCAATATCATTGTAAAATACTGAGTCATTTTCTAAACTGCTTATAAATTTAAGAATCAGCCTTTTTATCGGATCATCATAGAACGCCCTCGTAAATCAGCCGTAAAACTGCCTCCATCCCTCTTTTGTATGCTTTACTGTTAATACTTTGAAAATTTCCATTTTTAAGACCTAAGCTGCAACACTTTATAAAGATTTTATCGGTATCGCCTGTTATTAACGACAAAGTTTTCGTTTTCCTAGGTAATCTGATTCTGCGGATTTTAAGTAAAATCTGTTTACATGCTTTACCCAGTCAAACTCCCCAGACTCTATTAATTGGTGGGTTTCATAGTTGCCATTTTCAATTTTATGTTCGTATCAACCAATTGTCGTTTCTAACCAGTTCGATAGAGTAAATTTGAAATATTTTATTGCAGACTGGTTAGAAAATAAAGAATTATGAAGAAAATTGTATTAATTAATTACTTGCTGGCATGGAGAATAATGGAGGGATATGAGGGATGTTTAAAATTTGACACGGAATTACTAATCTTTAAAAATCAAATTAGCTCATGGTTGAGCCTATTTACAAAACCTGCTTAAAATTCACCCAGCTATTATAAAAAAAAGTAAATTCTATACAGGTTATCATTTCACCTATCTATAAATAAGTATTTTTCATTACTCAACCCGCACAAAAAAGACACAGACTTTTGCTGTACCTGAGTCATAAAGTTACAAACAGCTATTTGCGTAAAAATGCTATTGGGGACTCCATCAAACTTCGCTCTGCATAAAAAAGACACATTCTACTCCTAAACCTGTATAAATAATATACAGGTACAACAAGAAACTGTGTAATTTTTACACAGTTTATACATATATCTGTGTAAAAATGTTATAGGAACTCCATCAAAATTCACCCTGCGTAAGAAAGACACATTCTGCTCCTAAACCTGTATAAAATGTATACAGGTAAAACAAGAACTTGCGTAACTTCTATACGTCTTATTTATATACCTGCATAAAAAATTCGCAGGATCAAAATATTTTATTCAGAATTTTTTCTTTCAAAGCAATAAATTTCTAAAATGTCTCATTATCAATACCATAAAGGCTTTTTCAGAGTCCTGAAAATTATGACCTTTTGTATAGCAAGATGTGTCTTTGTACCCACAAACTTTTCAAGTTTTCCGTACAAAGACTCTCTTGCTTTTTTTACAAAAAGGGGAAAAAACTGCGGAACTTGTTTTTTTGTTGAAATAGAGCTAGATATAATAGCAAATAAAAGACGGTATTTTTTTCGTTAGTGACTAAAAAATAAGCATCAATTAATTTTATAGTTAGAAACTACTAAGCCTAAAATAAAATCAACAAATTTTTGTTTGGCAGTTTCTCTATTGATGATTTTGTTTTGGTATTCGTAAGAATTTAACACCTTTACCATTTCTTTGTAAGTAAGGAAAGTATCTCCTTTTAATTTTACTCGACTATTTCCTTTTTTGGTATTTATAATTTCATCATTTAAAGTTCTAACTTTGAATATAACAAAATCTGGAGACAGAGTTGAAGCTATAGATTTAGAATATCTTTCTACAATATTAACTTTGAAAAAATCAAATATAATGTTGTGAAAAATAATATTAGGACCAACTCCTTGTTTGTTAAGTTCAAGTTTATAATTCATAAATTAAAATTTTCATTTTTAATAAAGATGAAATTTGAGTAAAAATAATAATTCTGCATAATTAAAAAAAAGAATTTAGAAAAAGCAATGTATATGCTTCATTACGTTGAAAATATTTTTGCTTTTCTAAAATATCAATTTCGCTACTTTGAGAAAGTAAAAAAAGAGATACTTTCGCCCTTTCTTACGAGAAGGGATAAACTTTCGGAATTTTTTTTATTTCGTTGAAATCATATTTAATTTTCCAAATTAGTCCAAAATATTCTTTTTTAATCTTTAGAGAATCCAGATTAATCCAGACTATTCTTATTTAGCCAAAACCCTTTGAATACTATTGTTTTAAAGATTTTTAACGCTCAATTTTGCCACAGAATTTTAATCAAGAAGAGATGAAAAAATCGAGCTATCTTTTATTCGTATTATCTACAACTTTAATTTACGGACAAGTCGGGATTAACACCCAAACTCCAGAGACTACTTTAGAAGTTGTAGGAAAGCCAAACGATATTAGTCATTATGATGGAATTATTCCACCACGTATTACAGGAAATCAATTAGCAGCCAAAGCGTATTCATCTGCTAAACAAGGAGCAGTGGTTTATGCAACATTTCCTCCTTCAAATTTGGCAGGTCAGGTCAAAAATATTACCGAAGCAGCCCCTTATTATTTTGACGGAACCTTATGGCAGTCTTTTTCAAAAGAGATAGCTCCTATTGAATATTATATCGTATTAACATTAGATTCAAACAGCACAGCTGGACTAACAGCAACTTCGGTATGGTCTGCACCAGTGAACTATTGGGGAAATACCAATACCTATCTGACCGCCTCAAAATCCTATACCATCGGAACCAAAAATTTCGGAGGATTAATGGGAGCTATAACATTCAGAAAAATTCAAGGTATCGTCAATGTTCATTTTCAAATCTACAGATCCTCAGATTCTGCCCCCATCACTGGAGATGCTTTTATCAGCATTGCTAATATATACAGCGATATAGGTTATATTCCAAATCAGATTGCTCTGCTACATACCGAAAATTCTACGCAGTATTTTCCCGCCTTACTCGAAAATTATGCCATACAAATTCCGCAGACATCTTTAAATGCAATGTCCACCTCTTACTATACTTATGGAGAAGTTCAGGGATACTCCAACTGGAGGAAACCTTATTTGCCATAGAAAATAGCTACAAGGAGTTTGATAAAAAATGGAAAAAAGAGACCATATAAAAATTAGGATATCCATAACAAGAAAACAATACTGGAAAAGAATATGCAAAGAAAAAAACATTACCCTTACCAACTTAATCACTGCATCGGTTGAAAACAGAATTTTAGAAGATGAGAGGAGAAAGATATTGACGTTCATTGAAAAACAAGACAACATCTTCATAAAAATTGAGACCAACATCAATCAGATTGCTAAAATTGCAAACGCTCAAAAATTTATCAGCAGTAAGGAATTAAATTATTTCCAAAACCAACTTGATGAAATAACCGATTTAAAAAAACAGCAAAACAAAATTTTCACAAAAATCTACTCCTTAATTGCTAATGATTGTTAAGATTTTAGGTTCAGCCAGTTCAAATTTTAACGGAGTACAGTATAACGATAAAAAAGTTGAGAAAGGAACTGGTGAATTAATGCTGATGAAAAATTTTCCTTCCTTCATTAATGAAAACAGCAGTCAGGAAGAAGTTAGAAATTACCTCAAATCCATTTCAAAAAATGAAAAAGTAAAAAAGCCTCAATTCCATGCTGTGATTTCAACAAAATTTCAACAGCACAGCAAAGAAGAATTGACGAAAGTTGCGGAAGATTTTATGCAGGAAATGGGTTATGGGAATCAACCATTTATTGTAGTTTATCATAACGATACCGAAAATAACCACGTGCATATTGTTTCTACGAGAGTAGATAAATTGACTGGGAAAAAGCTCAATGATAGTTATGAGAAACTAAAGGTCCAAAAGGCGATGATAAATGTAAAAGAAAGGATATATGGTAAAAACAATGAAGAAATCATTAACAACCTTTTGAATTACAAAATAAGTTCGTTGAAGCAACTGGAAATACTGATGGAAAGAAACGGATTCAAGTTGGTAAAGAACAAAAATGATGAAAACGCTATGGATATTCTGAAAAATGGAGTTCGAGAGAAAACGATTAATGGGAATCAGCTCATTTTCAGCAATGTTAAAAATGACAATAGAGCAAAGCAAATCAAGGCAATTTTGAATAAATATAAAGAGGTGTATTCTAACAAGGTTTTCAAAGTGGAAGACCGAAGACATTTAGAAAAAATGCTTCCTGAAGAAAAGCAAAAAGAAAATTGGAAACCAAAGATTGAATTTGAAAGTGAGCTTCAGAAAAAGCTCAGAGAAGTGTTTGGAATTGATGTGGTTTTTCATCATAAAGACGAACTCCACCCTTTTGGTTACACCTTAATTGACCATAAAACCGAAACCATTTATAAAGGAAGTGAAATTCTAAAAATGAATGATTTATTTGAATTCACTTCCGAAGTAATAGACAAAAAACTATTTGAAAGCTTAAAAGATTACAATTTATCAGATGAAATATCGAAACAAGTATTGATAGAATATCTGAAACACCAGAATCCAGAAAATGTTCCCAAAGATTTTATGCTTTTTGAGAACAAGAAAAGAAAGAACAAAGAAGTATTCAATTCGTTGAAAAATGATGTAAGAAACTATCTCAAAACACAAAACAATAATAATGTTAAAATAATAAAATCAGAAGAAGGAATCTATTATGCAGTCCACGCAAAACTGCATTATGTAGGAGAACTTCAATCATTAATTGGAGAAAAAGAATATCAAAGCTTTTTGAATCCAAATCAAGCCAACGAAGTAAGAACAGTAAACCAAACTGTAAGTAATGAAGCAAAAGAATTATCAAAAGCCGTAAATGAAATGCTGTTTGAATGGACAAAACATTCAGGAACATCAAAAGACCCTGCGGAAGAAGAGCTCAAAAAAAGAAAAAAAAGAAAGAAATTATGATTATCACATTTGCCACGCAAAAAGGAGGAACAGGAAAAACGACACTTGCTATTGCATTTGCTAATTACATTTCTGCTATTTCAGAAAGGAAAATTAAGGTATATGATTTCGATTTTCAAAAATCATTTTACTACAAATGGAAAGAAGATGAACAGTCAGACCTTCCAAAATTGTATGAGGTAGAAACCATTGGTGAAGATGAAGAGCAACCATTTTCTGACTTTGAAACCCTCATTAATCTAAAAGAAAGTGAAGAAATTAATCTTTTTGATTTGGCAGGAACACTCGACCAAAAATATAGTGATTTACTCATTTACAGCGATTTTATCATCATTCCTTTTGAATACTCTGATGTATCGGTAAAATCAACTTTGGTATTTAAAAATCTGTTAGGCTTACTGGAAAGTGAAGCAGAACGAATATTTATCAGATCCAAATACGACAAAGGCTACAAATACCCTAACCAAAAGGAAATGGATGAAGAAATTTCAAAATATGGAACACTCATTGAAAATCCTGTACTCAAAAGAAACTGCCTTCAAACCATAGATACCAGAAAGCTGACCTACGAACAAAAATATGCCGTAAAAAAGCCTTTTAATGAAATTATTGACCAAATAAACAGCATTTTAAAAATAACCCTTTAAATAAAAACACAAATGTTAAAATTTTCACTTATCCTTCTAGGAGCCTATTTCCTGTACTATGCTGGAAACATAGTTTACGACCTTTTTTTAAAAAAAGAGAAAACCATACCTACCGATGCTACAGAAGAATTTTCACTTGCTGATTTTGCGCAGTCAGAGAACCTTCCTCGAAGTTCAGTCGGAATTGAAGATGTAGAAAATATTCGCACTCCAAAATCTTTCTTGAAAAGTGAAATTCCGATATCTCAAGTTCAAAATACTTTTCAAGAAAACCCCGATTTGGAAGAATTAAGAAGAAGATTTGAATCCGAACAAGACTTGGATGGTTTTGTTAACAACGAAGAACCAGTAAAAAATGCAACTGAAAATAGAGAAGTTATTCAATCAAAAAAAAACGAAAATCATCAAAACCATATTCAAGAAGAACAAACTTCATCTATTCAAAAATCAAACAAAAATAAATGGTATCAATTGCTCAATCTGGCAGAAACCAGCGTTCAAATGATTTCCCATAATGACGGATATAAGATATATCATTCCATTATGTAATCAATATTCATAAAAATATTTAAAACATTCAAAAACAACGCATTAAAAATCCGTTGCAGGGTATTTTTTGCTTTAAACTAAAAAATCAATTCAATATTAACCTTTAAAAAACCTTATGTATTATGAATCAAAAATTCAAAAAAAACCAAATGATGAAAAAAGTATTTACTGCTTTCATCCTTCTTTTATCCATTACTCCTGCGTTTGCACAAGGCGGCGCAACAGCCATCTCCAATGCAGCGAGTGATATCAAAGATTACTGGGATCCAATCAAGCTAATTCTGAAAGCAGTCGGCGGACTTGTCGGTTTCATTGGCGGACTTAGAGTTTATAACAAATGGACGAACGGTGACCAAGATGTCAACAAAGAAATCCTTGGTTATGGAGGAGCAATGATTTTCCTTATTGTCGTTCCTGAATTTGTAACCGCATTCTTTGCCTAAAATGGGATTCTATTTATACAAGGGGCTTAAAAAACCTCTTGTATTCTTCGGACTCAAAGGAAAATATATCTTTTATGCGGTAGGTGTCATCGGAGGCGGTGTCATTGCGGCATTAGTATTATCCAAATTCGGTTTACTAGGTTCTTTATTAGGATTGGCAGTTACTGCAGGAGGTGTTTATCTCATCTTCAAAAGACAGGATAAGTATGGTTTGTACGACAAAACCAAAAATTTCAATCAGATATTCATTTTTCCCAAAAGGTTAAAACATAAAAAAATTTTACAACATGGCATCAACAAAAAAACAAGCATTTGATATTCCATTTATCGGCTACGATTATGGGAAAGACTTCAATTGGGATTTCGATGTACTTTTTGGTCAATTTGGAAACCCAATTATTGGGATTAAAATAAAAAATATGGTCGAACAATATTCAGCCGATCCCGATAAATACCTGAATTTCCATACGGTTTTAAATCAAGCTGTATCGATTATTGGAGAAGGAAGAATTGTTCAGAAACTCGATATTTTTTCAAAAAAGAAATATACCGCAGAACCATCTAACCAGTTTCTTCAGCAAAAATATTCAGAGCATTTTGATGGACGACTTTTCAAAACCATTGAAACGGTATTGCTGTTTACGGATATTGTTCAAGATAAAACAAAGAAAAAAGCAGGCCGAACTTCGGCATTTTCAGAAAAAAACTACAAAGAACTTCGTGATAAATGTCAGAAAGTATTTATGCTTCTAAAGCAAGAAAATTGTGAACCCCAGTTTTTATTTGAAAAAGATTTTGAATATTATATTTCAGGAGTTTTGTCGATGAAATTTTCAGAGGTTCCAACATTTGATAATATCAAAAGCACCAACGAGTATTTACAAATCGGAAATCGTTTTGTGAAAAACATTTCTTATGTCGATGTAGAAAATATTGATTTACCTTCTGAAATTGAACCATACTCTATTCTTGGAGGAAATGGAGCTGCATCAGAAACAGCAGTAGATAATTTTACATTTATCAACGAACTAGAAGATTATGAAACGATTATCTATAATCAGATTATTACGATTCCACTTCAAGCACCACAGCAAAGGGAATTAGACAAAAAAAAGAAAAAGCATGAAGGAGCTGCCAATAATTCTCCATCTAATGCCATCATTGCAGAAGAAATTCAAACATTGCTTCATAATATTGCTATAGATGGGCAACTGGTAGTGAATGCACATTTCTCGATTTTATTTTCCGCAGAAACATTAGAAAAAATGGAAGTGACACAGTCCCTGATTGAAAATAAGCTGTTTACCAAAGGGATTATTGTTTCCAAAAATGCTTACAATCAGTTGGAACTTTTTCGGTCTGCCATTCCAGGAAATGCAACAGAATTAAGGGAGTATGATTTATTTATGACGACAAGCGAAGCGGCCTTGTGTTTTTTTTTTAAAGAAAGTTATCCCGTGAACGAAGAATCTAATTTCTATCTGAGATTTACAGATAGACAAGGCGTTCCGCTAAAAGTTGATCCTTCAGATTTACCAATGAAAACAGGCAGAATCAATAACAGGAACAAATTCGTTTTAGGACCATCTGGTTCGGGAAAATCATTCCTGATGAATAACATTATAGAGCAATATCTTACTTACAACTATGATGTAGTCATTGTTGATACAGGAGATTCCTATTCAGGAACCTGCAAGTATAAGGGAGGACGATACATACAGTACACCGAAGAAAAACCGATAACAATGAATCCTTTTCTGATGAATAAAGAAGAGTTCAATATTGAGAAAATTGAATTTTTAACCAATTTGATTTTCCTAATCTGGCAAGGATCCAATGCTACAATGTCATCTGCACAGAAATCCATATTGGACAATGTGTTGATGTCCTACTATCATCAGTATTTTAATTCGGGAACACAGTGGTACGAAAATAAAAGTTCAGAAGAATTAATTCTCTATCTGAATAAATACAATATTCATGAAGAAGATTTGTATGCTGAATATGAGAATGAAACTAAAGGAAGAAATAATTATTATGATATTCTTGGTATTGCATTCGATGCCAAATCTGATGAAATTAAGGAAGCCTTCCGAAAGTTGGCTATTGAGTATCATCCCGATAAAAACCTGAACAACCCCGACTATGACAGTGAAAAATTTTATAAAGTCTATGAAGCGTATGAAACATTGAGTGACGTAGAAAAGCGAAAAATCTATAACGAGACACAACTGATTCTCATCAAATCCAATGAAATCATCAGACAGCCAAAAACCGCTGAAGAATTGAACGAATCCTTTAGAAAAGCCATCATCAAAAAAATTAAGGAACTTGAAGAAAAGTTAATCACCAAAGAACTTTCATTTAATGGATTTTATGAGTATTGCGACTGGTTCCTACCTGTTTACTTAAACAATAAAAAGCACAGCATTACAGAACGAGAATTCAACCTTCGTACTTTCTTATTTGTTTTGAAAGATTTTTATAAAGGCGGAAGATATGGAACCACTCTAAATAATAAAGCAGACGAGAGTCTATTTGATGAACCATTCATTGTTTTTGAAATTGACAATGTAAAAGATAATCCGAAGCTTTTTCCAATTGTCACACTCATTATTATGGACACGTTTATCCAAAAAATGAGATTGAGAAAAGATCGCAGGAAAGCTTTAATCATAGAAGAAGCGTGGAAAGCGATTGCCAGTAAACTCATGGGAGGATATATTCTTTATCTATACAAAACCGTAAGAAAATTTTGGGGAGAAGCGGTTGTTGTTACGCAAGAACTCGATGATATTATTGGAAATGCTGTAGTAAAAGATTCCATTATCAACAACTCCGATACGTTTATCCTTCTTGACCAGACCAAATTCAAGGACAATTTTGACCGCATAGCGGCTTTATTATCCCTGAATAAAGTGGAACAGAATAAGATTTTCACCATCAATAATTTGAACAACAAATTCGGAAGAAGCCGTTTTAAAGAATTTTATCTGAAACGAGGTTCAAAAGGAGAAGTCTATGGAAATGAAGTGTCATTAGAGCAATATTTAACCTATACCACAGAAAAACCTGAAAAATCAGCGGTTGAATATTATGTCCAGAAATACGGAAACTATGATGAAGCCTTACGCAAGATTGTTGATGATTTAAAAATCTTTGGGGATAGTCTTGAAAATTTGGTTTCGCTCGTGAATCTCTACCAAAATCCTTTAGATGACAAAATAAATTCTTTTTACAAAATGATGAAGAAAAAACACAAAGGAAAAAATGTGTTCAAAATCATCTCACAGAAATTAGAAGACCAAAATTTCAGTTTTTCAGAATTAATCAAGCAGAAACAAGAGCTATATGAAAAAGTTTAGTCTAAAAATAGTCATGCTACTTTTCACTTTTTGGGGAACGATGAGCTTTTCCCAAAACACTTACATCGACCCAACGGTAACAGCAGCCATGATTTTGTA
>JADHED010001481.1_pt1 | contig 19690 bp, 20 predicted proteins | sample 8952041 | NCBI WGS metagenome assembly JADHED01 (sample SAMN16124423, study PRJNA663239) | bioreactor sludge metagenome | isolation source: sludge (control) | place: India:Bengaluru | collected 2018-09-08
TATCTCACGGACGGGCGTAGCTCACTTCCAAGTAATTCGTGCAGACCTTCCCTAAGCGCCCTATTTGAATTTCTTTGAAGGACTGACAACATGACAAAACCCACCGTCGGCATCATCGGCCTGGGCGCCATGGGCGTTGGCATTGCCAAGACCCTGCGCAACAACGGTTTCACCATCCACGTGTGCGACGTGCGCCCCGGCGTGGCCGATGCCTTTGTGGCCGACGGCGGCACGGCACACGCCACCACCGCTGCATTGGCAGCGGTGAGTGATGTGGTGGTGTCGGTGGTGGTCAACGCCGCGCAGACCGAGAGCGTGCTGTTTGGCGACGATAGCAAGGGCGGTGCAGCCAGCGCCATGCGCGCCGGCAGCACCTTTGTGATGTGCTCCACCGTAGACCCCAACTGGTCGGTGGCGATGGAAGCGCGCCTGAACGCGCTGGGCCTGCACTATGTGGACGCGCCCATCTCCGGCGGCGCAGCCAAGGCCGCCTCAGGCCAGATGACCATGATGACCTCGGCCAAACCTGAGGCCTATGCCGCTGCGGGCGCGGTGCTCGACGGCATGGCGGGCAAGGTGTACCGCCTGGGTGACAAGGCGGGCGCGGGCAGCAAGGTCAAGATCATCAACCAGCTGCTGGCCGGTGTGCACATTGCCGTGGCCGCCGAAGCCATGGCCCTGGGCCTGCGCGAAGGCGTGGAAGCCAGCGCTTTGTATGAAGTGATCACGAACAGCGCGGGCAACAGCTGGATGTTTGAAAACCGCATGGCCCATGTGCTGGCGGGCGACTACACGCCGCTGTCGGCCGTCGATATCTTCGTGAAGGACCTGGGCCTGGTGCTGGACACCGCACGCGCCAGCAAATTCCCCCTGCCACTAGCCGCCACCGCGCACCAGATGTTCATGCAGGCATCCACCGCAGGCTTTGCCAAGGAAGATGACAGCGCCGTGATTAAGATCTTCCCCGGCATCACCCTGCCCGAAGCTAAGGAGAAAAAGGCATGACACGTGCACGAGCCCTGCTGGGCTGCATTGCCGACGACTTCACCGGCGCGACCGACCTAGCTAACAACCTGGTGCGTGCAGGCATGCGCGTGGTGCAAGCCATGGGTGTACCCGCGGCTCCGCTCGACACCGAGGCAGACGCCATCGTGGTCGCACTCAAGTCGCGCACCATTCCAAAAGACGAAGCGATTGCCCAGTCGCTTGAGGCGCTGCAATGGCTGAAAGCGCAAGGCGCTGAGCAGATCTACTTCAAATACTGCTCCACCTTTGACAGCACCGCCCAAGGCAACATCGGCCCCGTGACCGATGCGCTGATGCAGGCCCTGGGCACCGACTTCACCATCGCCACGCCCGCTTTCCCCGACAACAAGCGCACCGTGTTCAAGGGCTACCTGTTTGTGGGCGATGTTCTGCTGAACGAGAGCGGCATGCAGAACCACCCGCTCACGCCCATGACCGACCCCAACCTGGTGCGCGTGCTGCAGGCGCAAACACCCAGCCGCGTGTGCCTGATCGACCACAGTGTGGTCGCGCAGGGCGAGGGCGCGATCCGCGCACGCATCGACCAACTCAAGGCCGAGGGCGTGCGCATGGCCGTGGTCGATGCGGTGTCGAACGCCGACCTGCTGCGCCTGGGCCCTGCCCTCAAGGGCATGCCGCTGGTCACAGCAGGCTCGGGCGTGGCCATTGGCCTGCCGGGCAACTTTGGCGTGGCCCCCAGCAACGAGGCCGCCCGCCTGCCCTCTGCACAAGGGCTGCAGGCCATCGTGTCCGGCAGCTGCTCGGTAGCCACCAACCAGCAAGTGATGGATTTCATCAAGGCGGGTAAGCCCGCTCTGGCCATCGACCCGCTGCGCATTGCTGCAGGCGTGGACGTGACCGCCGAAGCGTTGGCATGGGCTGAGGGCCACATCGGCCAAGGCCCGGTGCTGGTGTATTCCACCGCCGAACCCTCGGCTGTGCGCGCCATTCAAGGCAAGCTGGGCTCCGAGAAAGCCGGTGCCATGGTGGAAGAGACCATTGCTGCCATTGCACGCGGCCTGGTACAGCGCGGTGTGCGCCAGCTCATCGTGGCGGGCGGCGAAACCTCGGGTGCCTGCGTGCAGGCCCTGGGCATCACGCAAATGCGCATTGGCGCGCAGATTGACCCCGGCGTACCGTGGTGCCATGCCGTGGCCCCCGATGCCAAGGACGGGATGCACATCACGCTGAAGTCGGGCAACTTTGGCAGCACCGACTTCTTCACCAAGGCTTTTGCACAATTGCAGGTATGACCTCTACCCCCGCCTTCATGGATGAAACCCAAGCCCGCGACGAGATCTGCCGCGTGGGCCACAGCCTGTTTGAGCGGGGCTATGTGCATGCCACCGCAGGCAACATCAGCGTGCGCCTGGCCGATGGCTACCTCATCACCCCCACCGATGCCTGCCTGGGCACCCTGCAGCCCGAGCGGCTGGCGCGCCTGGACGCACAGGGCCAGCAGTTGGCGGGCGACCGGGCCAGCAAGACCATTGCGCTGCACCGGCAGATTTACGAGGCCTCGGCTTCGACTGCAGCCCCAGCGCGCTGCGTGATCCACACGCACAGCACACATCTGGTCGCCTGCTCGCTGCAAGCCGACACCGCTGCAGATGGCCAGCTGGCGCCCGATGCGCAATTGCTGCCCCCTATCACGCCCTACTTTGTGATGAAGGTGGGCCGCGTGCCGCACATCCCCTACCACCGCCCCGGCGATGCTGGAGCGGCAGCGCTAGTGGCGCAGACCATCACCCACTACGCCGCACAGGGCAGCCCTGTGCGCGCCGTAATGCTGGCGCGCCTGGGGCCCAACGTGTGGCACGACACGCCTGCCGCCGCCATGGCGGTGCTGGAAGAACTGGAAGAAACCGCACGCCTGTGGATGCTGTGCCAGCCCCGCCCCACGCCGCTGACCGAACCCCAGATTGAACAACTGCGCCAGACCTTTGGCGCGCAGTGGTAAGGCCCTGCCTTCACCCCTAGACAGAAAGACACCCATGCCCCGCTTTGCCGCCAACCTGTCCATGCTCTACAACGACGTGGACTTTCTCGACCGCTTTGCCGCCGCTGCGCGCGATGGCTTCAAGGCGGTGGAATACCTCTTCCCTTACGCCTACCCTGCGCAAGAGCTAGCCGCACGCTTGCAAGCCAATGGCCTGCAGCAAGTGCTGTTCAACGCCCCCCCCGGCAACTGGGACGCGGGCGAGCGCGGGCTGGCCTGCCTGCCTGGACGTGAGGCCGAGTTTCGCGACGGCATGGCCAAGGCCATCGAATACGCCCAGGCCCTGCAATGCCCCCGCATCCACGTGATGGCCGGGCTGGTGCCCCAAGGCGCAGACGCCGCCACCGTGCGCGCCACCTACATCGCCAACGTGCGCTACGCCGCCGGGCAGGCTGCACCGCACGGCATCCAGATCCTGCTGGAGCCCATCAATGGCCGCGACATGCCTGGCTTCTTCCTGAGCCGCCAGGACCAGGCCCATGCGCTGATCGCCGAGATCGGCGCCACCAACGTCAAGGTCCAGATGGACCTGTACCACTGCCAGATCGTAGAAGGCGACCTGGCCATGAAAGTGCGCCAGTACCTGCCCACCGGTAACGTCGGCCACTTCCAGATTGCCGGTGCGCCCGAGCGCCACGAACCGGATGTGGGCGAGATCAACTACATCTACCTGTTCCAACTGCTGGATAGCCTGGGTTACGACGGCTGGATTGGCTGCGAATACCGCCCCGCGCGCGGGGCAGCAGCCCATGCCACCAGCGATGGGCTGGGCTGGCTCAAGCCCTGGCTGTAGATCACACAGCGACCTGGCAACCAGCGTGCCGTCGCTACACCGTCAATACGCCTTGAAGTTGGCCGCCACCCGCTGGTTCAGGTAGTCGCCTGCAGCAATCGCCGGGTACTTCTTGTCCGGCCCTTCGATGATGGCATCGCGGTTGGCCTGGGCAAAGAAGGCGATGCTGTAGCGCGGGCCCATGTACTCGCCGGGCAGCGGGTTCTTCACGCGGTGGAAGTTGCTGGGCAGCTGGTCGTCGCTCCAGCGCATCAGCATGTCGCCGATGTTGCAGGTGATGGCCTGCTCGTCGGGCTCCACCGAAGTCCAGGCTTGGGTGTCCATCTCCTTGCCCGGGCACACCTGCAGGCCGCCCTGGCCCTGGCGCTGGAAGAGCAGGGTCAGGCAATCAAAGTCGGTATGCGCCCCGGCGCGCCACAGGCCCAGGTGGGCTTGCTGCTCGGGCGGGGTCGCAAAGTAGTGCAGCAGGCGCAAGGTGCTTTGATAACTGGCCTGTGCAGGGTCGTGCGCGCGGGCAAAGAAGGCCTCGTCAAACCCCAGCTTCCACGCAAAACACGACAGTACCTGCATGGCCACCTGCCAGCACCGGCCCTCAAACGCAAGCATGGTGGCCTGAAAGCCCGCCAGCTCCTCGTCGGTGGGCCACAGGCCCGCCATGTGTGGGCGGGTGATCTGGTACGACTCCTTCTGGTCCGGTGTGCCGGTGGAGGGGCGCACCTGCGCGCGGCTCTCCCAGCCCACATTCAGCGCTTTCTTGAGCGGGTACTGCGCCTTCACAGCGTCGGGCAGCGCAAAGAAGCGCTCGGTCATCGCAAAGGCGTTGTGCACCTCGGCCAGGTCAATGCCGTGGTTCACGATCTGGAAAAAGCCGACATCGACAGCTGCGTCCCACAGTTGGTCGGCAATCTCGGTCTTGCGCTGCGCAAAGTGGCTGAGGTCAATGCGGCGAATTTCGCGGCTCGCGGTTTCCGAGCCCATCGCGCCCATGCGCGTTTCTTTTTGCAGCTCGGCGAGATCGTAGGTGGCGGTGGTGGTCATGAAGTTCTCCTGAAGACAAGTGGAAGGAAGAAAGGCCCTCCCGCTGGGTGCTTCAAGAGTGGGTGACACCGCCTGCGGCGGCCGTCCTTTCAACCCTTGAAGCCACGATGTGCCAACGCACACCGCTGTGTGCACAGCGGGCTTCAAGAGCAATTTCCGACTGGCATCGCCCCGTGCAGGATGGCACAGGGAGCAACGCAGTGAACGCTTCTACTCTTGCCAAAAGCGATGCAAGAAGAATGCCCACGGCTCCTTGCTTGTGTGTCCACGCAGGGCGAGAGCGCTTGTGCACAGTGCATCAAAGCCATGCATACATGTCACTGATTGTGATTGGCATGCCAAATGCATAGCGCCCTGCACCACAACGGCGGGCGTGCAGTCAGTCCGGCGTTGCACAACGACAGCCACCCACCCACCATCGACGGAGACACCCACACCATGCACGCGCTCATGTCTGCACCCCCAGCCAGCTTTGACGACCCCACCCCCATCAACGACACCGACGGCGCCTACCTGCGCCAGGCCATCGCGTGGTCGTGCACGGCCCGCGCGCGCGGCAACCGCCCGTTTGGTGCGGTGGTCATCAGTGCCGAAGGGCGCCTGCTGGCCGAGGCCTACTGCAACACCACCGAGACCGGCGACTGCACCGGCCATGCCGAGACCAATGCCGTGCGTCAGCTCAGTCCGCGCGTAGGCCGCGATGCCCTGGCCAAGGCCACGCTGTATTCGTCGGCCGAGCCCTGCGTGATGTGTGCGGGCGCCATCTTCTGGTCCGGCATCGGGCGCGTGGTGTTTGGCATTGACGCCGAGCGCCTGCGCGTATTTCGGGGCGAGCGGGCCGAGCAGCGCGATGCCGAGCTGTCGTGCCGCGACGTGTTTGCCGCGTCGCCCCACGCTATCGAATGCATCGGCCCGGCGCTGGTCGAAGAAGCCAGCGCACCCCATATCGGGTTCTGGAAAGTCTGACCCGTTGCTGCGCGGGCAGAATCTGCAGCGCACACTCCGCCATCCCCCGTCCCCCATGCCTCGCACCAAAGCCATGACAGAATCCGAAGCCGAAGCCGCCTCCGGCGCGCTGCTCAGCCGCGCCAAACAGGGCCGTGAACGCATCCTGGGCGCCATCCGCGAGGCGGCCATTGCAGAGTTCAGCCGCCACGGGTTCAAAGGGGCATCCACCAAGGCCATTGCCGAGCGCGCGGGCCTGACCAAGCCCCAGCTGCACTACTACATCAGCAGCAAGGAAGAGCTGTATGAAGAGCTGCTGTACTCGGTGCTCAACGGCTGGTCGGGCGCCTTCATTTTTGACAGCAACAGCGACGATCCCAAGAAGGTGTTGAGCAGCTACGTGCGCAAGAAGCTCGATTACGCGCTGGATAACCCGGGCCTGTCGCGCATCTTCACCACCGAAGTGCTGGGTGGTGGGCGCAACCTGGGCAAATACTGGCCCGTGGCCGTCAAGTCCACCCAGCAGAAGGTGGACCTCATCAACCGCTGGATTTCCGAAGGCCGCATGCGCGCCGTCAACCCCACACTGCTGCTCATGCAGATCTGGGGCATGACGCAGCACTACGCCGACTACGGCGTGCAAGTGCACATCATGCTGGGCCTGGCGCCCGACGAGCCCATCGACCGCGAGCCCATCGTGCGCGAACTCACCAGCTTTGTGCTGCTGGGCTGCGGCCTCGCACCAGACTAAAGCCCCATGCCCATTTCTGGGCATGGTCTGCGCGCCAGAGGGCTAGCTGGGCGTGATGCGCACCAGCAAGCGGCGCAAATCCGTCGCGATAAGGCCACGTTGATCCACCACAAAGACGTTTGACGGCTTTTTGTGGCTGGCACAGCCTTTGCAATAATTTGACCAATCGATCAAATCACATGGTCAAACAATGCAGACAGCCCCTGACACCGCCAGCACCACCCGCACAGAACACACGTTCGAGCTGATCCTGCAGCGCAGCCAGATGCGCTTGCCCGTTGGCCCCGGCGAGAGGATGGCCGACGTGCTGCAGCTCGCCGGCGTGTCGCTGGAAACCCTGTGCGAACAGGGCGTGTGCGGCACCTGCGTGACCCGCTGGCTGGACGGCGAACCCGACCACCGCGACAGCTGCCTGAGCGCTGCAGAGCAAGCCACCCACGTCGCCGTGTGCTGCGCACGCAGCCACAGCACCACGCTCATCCTGGGCCTCTAGGACCCACCCGCCCCAACCGAAGGACACCCGCCATGCGCATCCTCGTGATCTATTGCCACCCAGTAGAGACCAGCTACAACGCCGCACTGCACACCGAGGTGGTGCGCCAGCTGCGCGGCGCGGGCCATGAGGTGGACGACTGCGACCTGTACGCCGAGGGCTTCAACCCCGTGATGACCCGCGAGGAGCGCCTGGGCTACCACGAGGTGCCCAGCAACCAGTTGCCCGTGCAGGGCTATGTGGACCGCTTGCTCTGGGCCGAAGCGGTGGTGTTCTGCTTTCCCACCTGGTGCTTTGGCATGCCGGCGATGCTCAAGGGCTTTTTCGACCGCGTGCTCATGCCCGGCGTGGCCTTTGACATCAGCGACCCGCACAACGTCAAACCCTCGCTCACGCACATCAAGCGCATCTCGGCCGTGGTCACCTATGGCCGCCCCCGCTGGACGGCCCTGTTCATGGGCGACCCGCCACGCAAGTCCATCACCCGCTACATGCGCCTGCTCACGGGTGGCAAGGCGCGGGTGGACTACCACGCCTACTACCACATGAACGTGGCCACCCCACCCCGGCTGGCAGCCTTCAAGGCCCGTGTGGGCCAGGCCATGGCGCGCTTTGCATAAGACCCATTTTTAAAGGCCACGGCATGCACGCATCCAGCACTCCCGACCACATCCTGCGCGCAAGGTTACCGCGCTGGCTGCTGCCCACCGCGTGGCCGCAGCAGGGCCACCAGCCCGCACTGGCCGACCTGCACCTGGCCCAGGGCCGCATCGTGCAGGTGCTGCCCCATGGCACCCAGCCAGCGCCCCACGGCACGGTGTGGGACGTAGCAGGCGCCCTGGTGCTGCCCGGCTTGGTGGATGCGCACACCCACCTGGACAAGGCCTTCACCCTGCCCCGCATGGGCGTGGTCAAACCCGGCCTGCTGGGCGCCATCGAGGCCATGATGGTGGACCGCCAAGGCTGGACCGAAGCCGACATCCACGCCCGCGCCAGCCGAGCGCTGCAATGGGCCTACGACGCCGGCACCGTGCATCTGCGCACCCACTGCGACTGGTGGGAGCCCGACGCACAGCCACTGGCCTGGAATGTGTTGCGCGCACTGGCCCATGACTGGGTAGACCGCATCACGCTGGAGCGCGTGAGCCTGATCCCCTTGCACCTGTATACGGACCGCAGCGCCGCCATGCAGCTTGCGGCCACCGTGGCCGCCAGCGGCCCTGGTGCCTTGCTGGGCGGCTTTGTGCACTCCACCAACTGGAACCCGCAAGCGCTGCATCACCTGTTCGAAGCCGCACAACACCACGGACTGAACGTGGACCTGCATGTGGACGAAGAACTGCACCCCGGCGCCCAGGGCTTGGCGGCCACCGCCGCACTGCTCAAGGAACTGCGCTTTGAAGGCCATGTGGTCTGCGGCCACACCTGCGCGCTGGCGGCGCAGGACGAGGCCACCGCCCTCGCCACGCTCGACGCCGTAGCGCAAAGCCCCATCACGCTGGTCACGCTGCCCATCACCAACTTGCTGCTGCAGGACGCCACCACCGGCCGCACACCGCGGCAGCGCGGCCTGACGCTGGTGAAGGAGGCCCGTGCACGCGGCATCCCGGTGCTGGTGGCCAGCGACAACGTGCAAGACCCGTTCTGCCCCGTGGGCAGCTTTGACCCGCTGGAGGCCCTGGCCACGGGCGTGCTGGCGGCGCAGCTGGAGGCACCTTTCGACCAATGGAGCGAGTCGTCGTGCCGCAGCGACTGGCTACGCACCGGCCGCACTGGCACCACCGCGCTACCCCTGCAGCCCGGTGCGACGGCGGACCTGCTGGTCTTCACGCAGGCCGACCACTGGGGCTTTCCATCGCGCACACAAGGTGCGCAGGGCCGCGTGGTGCTGCGCCAGGGCCGCGTCGCCAGCGGCCACACACCAGCCGCCTGGCATGTGCCCACGCAAGTGCCCACCATCGATTCCGCAAGGAGCCCCGCATGAGCCCCACACCTGCAACCGCAACCGCACCTGCACCGGGCATCGCCCAGCCCCTGGCCCGCTACGCCGCATGGCGCCGCGCAGGCGACTTCATTTACCTGAGCGGGATCATCGCCGTGGACCCCGCCGCCAGCCGCATCGTGCGCGGCTATGCCGACATCCCCGACGAAGCCGCCACGCTGATTGGCCGCACGGGCGAGTTCAGCAGCGACATCAAAGAGGGCCCCATCCTCGCGCAGAGCTGGTACGTGCTCGACCGCATCCGCCAGACCATCGAGGCCGCAGGCGGCCAGATGTCCGACGTGTTCAAGCTGGTGCAGTACTTCAAGAACCTGGACCACTTCCCGCAGTACAGCCGCGTGCGCAAGCTGTTCTTCCCCGGCGAGCCCCCGGCATCCACCGTCGTGGAAGTGAGCGGCATGTTGCCCACGCCCGACATCCTCATCGAGGTGGAGGCTACGGCCTACCTCCCTTCGCGCTGACACGCCCTCCTTTACGAAAGACCCCAATGCTGCACGGCTACAACCCGCCCCACCGCTACCTGCCCTACCTGAGCTGGACAGAGATCGCAGACCTGCCGGACAAGGAGAACACCGTCATCGTGCTGCCCACCGGCGCGACCGAACAGCACGGCCCGCACCTGCCGTGTGCGGTGGACACCGTCATCAGCGCCGGCGTGGTGGGCCATGCGCTAGCGCGCCTGCCAGCCGATGTGCCCGCGTTTGCGATGGCCCCCATCACCTATGGCAAGTCCGAAGAGCACCTGCACTTCCCCGGCACCGTCACGCTGAGCGGCGAGACCCTGCTGGCCACCATGAACGAGGTGGGTGAGTCGGTGTACCGCGCGGGCTTTCGCAAGCTGCTGTTCGTCAACGGCCACGGCGGCCAGCCGCAGGTGATGGAGATGTGCGCCCGCGAGCTGCGGCTGCGCCATGGGGACTTCATCGTGGTGCCCAGCTTCACCTGGCGGGTGCCGCATGTGGCGGGCAAGTTCCTCTCCGACAAGGAAAAGCGCCTGGCCATGCACGCCGGTCATGGCGAAACCGCACTGATGCTAGCCCTGGCCCCCGACACCGTGCACATGGAGCGTGCAGTAGTCAACTACCCGCCCGTTTTTGATTCGCCCCTGCTCTCGCCCGACGGCCGCCCCGCCTGCGCCTGGAGCGCCCGCGACTTCGGCCCCAGCGGAATCATTGGCGACCCGCTGCCCGCCACGGCCGAGCAGGGCCACGCCATCCTCGACTCGCTGGCCGTGAGCTGGGCCGCCGCCATCACCGAGCTGCACAAGCTGCAGTGGGCACCGCGCGCTGAGCCCACCTGGGGCCGTGCCCATCACACCGGGCACATCGAGCACCCGTCCGCGCTGGCCTGAAACCTGCGAACGCCGCCACCAATCCTTTTCGCTTTCCCTTCGTTGTCCCTTCGTTCCACCTCCACCCCCTACCGGAGTACCACCATGATGAAGACCGCCTCCCGCCTTTCCAAACTTGGTGCAGCCGCGCTGCTCGCTGTTGGTGCCGTCGGCACCATGTCGAGCACAGCCCACGCGCAGGAAAAGTTCACCTACATGACCAACTGGTATGCGCAGGCCGAGCATGGCGGCTTCTACCAAGCGGTGGCTACGGGCCTGTACAAAAAGTACGGGCTGGATGTGACCATCAAGATGGGCGGCCCGCAGGTCAACATCGTGCAGATGATGGCCGCTGGCCAGGCCGAATGCGTGATGGGGTCGAGCGACCTGCAGATGATCCAGATGCGTGAAGGCGGCGTGCCCGTGGTCAATGTGGCGGCCGTATTCCAGAAGGACCCGCAGGTACTCATCGCGCACGAGGACGTGAAGAAATTCGAAGACCTCAAGGGCAAGACCATCCTGATCGCCTCGTCTGCCCAGCGCGGCTACTGGCCCTGGCTCAAGGCCAAGTACGGCTTCACCGACTCGCAGACGCGCCCCTACACCTTCAACATCCAGCCCTTCGTGGCCGACAAGAACGCCGCCCAGCAGGGCTACCTGACATCCGAGCCGTTTGCGATTGCCAAGGCGGGCGTCAAGGCGAACACGCTGATGTTCAGCGACCAGGGCTACCCAGCCTACGCCACCACCATCTCGTGCATGGAAAAGACGGTGAAGGACCGCAGCGCCGCCGTGGCCTCGTTCGTGAAGGCATCGATGGAAGGCTGGAAGAGCTACCTGGCCGACCCCGCCCCCGCCAACGCACTGATCAAGAAGGACAACCCCAACATGACCGACGAGCAGCTCGCCTACAGCGTGGCCAAGCTCAAGGAAATGGGCATGGCCACCGGGGGTGACGCCGCCACCATGGGCATCGGCATCATGACCGACGCGCGCGCCAAGGCCAGCTACGACTTCCTGGTGGACGCCAAGCTCATCGACCCTGCCAAGGTGAAGCTGGCCGAGACCTACACCACGTCGTTCGTCAAAGACCTCAAGGTTCTGCCCTGAGCCCTGACAGCCCTGAAACAGCGGCCGGTGCGCAGCCCTCCCACGCCCGGCCGCATCCATCGAAAGGCGACCATGACATCCCCCGCTGAATCTCCACCGCTGGCACACGCCCAGGCACCGGTGCACCATTCCACGCCCGCCGTGGAGGTGCTCTCCGCCGAAAAAACCTACCCCAACGGCACGCAGGCCCTTCTGCCGGTGGACCTGACCATTGAGGAAGGCGAATTCGTCACCCTGCTCGGCCCCTCGGGCTGCGGCAAGAGCACGCTGCTGAAAATGGTGGCGGGCCTGCTGGAGCCCACCGACGGCCGCCTGCACCTGTGGCACAAGCCCGTGGTGCAGTTGGACGAAAGCGGCAAGAAGATGGCGTTTGTCTTTCAGTCACCCACGCTCATGCCCTGGGCCAGTGTGCAGACCAACGTGCGCCTGCCGCTGGACCTGGCAGGCGTGCCGCGTGCCGAGGCCGACGCCCGCGTGACCGAAGCGCTGGCGCTGGTGGGCTTGTCCAAGTTTGCCAACGCCCTGCCCCGCGCGCTGTCGGGCGGCATGCAGATGCGCGTATCGATTGCGCGTGGCCTGGTCACCCAGCCCGACCTGCTGTTGATGGACGAGCCCTTTGGCGCGCTGGACGAAATCACGCGCCACAAGCTCGACGCCGACCTGCTCGACTTGTGGCGCAAGAAGAAGCTCACCGTGATCTTTGTGACGCACTCGATCCACGAAGCGGTGTTCCTTTCCAGCCGTGTGGTCATGATGGCCGCGCGCCCCGGCCGCGTGGTCGAAGAGTTCCGCATCGACGCGCCCTCCCCCCGCACGGCCGACTTCATGGTATCGCCCGAATTCAGCCGCTACGCCAAGCTGCTACAGGACAGCCTGCTGCGCGCCAGCGTGGACACCGAGGAGACCGTGGCATGAGCACACCATTCCCTTCCGCACCGCTGGCGTCGCCCGTGGTCACCGCCCACCCCGCAGCCGCCCCGCGCTCGGCGCCTGCACCAGTCGCTGCCAAACCTGCCACCAAGACCACACCCAAACGCCCGCCGCTCATGGCCCAGCCCCGCGTGCAGCGCGTGGTCTACCCCGTGCTGGTTGGTCTGGTGCTGATCGCACTGTGGCAGGGCCTGGTCACGGCCATGGAGCTGCCGCCTTACCTGGTGCCCTCACCCATCCTGATGATGAAGACGCTGTTCACCGACTGGGCCGCCCTGGGCGGCTCGCTGTGGGTCACCGTCAAGATCACGGTGCTGGCCTTTGTGGTGGCCACGGTGGCGGGCGTGCTGATCTCGTTCGTGTTCGTTCAGAGCAAACGCATCGAGACCGCGCTCTTCCCTTACGCGGTGCTGCTGCAGGTCACTCCCATCGTGGCCGTGGCACCGCTCATCATCATCTGGGTCAAGGACCCGACGGCCTCGATGGTGATCTGCGCCGCACTGGTCGCCCTGTTCCCCATCATCAGCAACACCACGCTGGGCCTGCGCAGTGTGGAGCCTGACCTGCAAAGCTACTTCCAGCTCAACCGCGCCACGCGGCTGCAGACTCTGCTGCGCCTGCGCATCCCCAGCGCGCTGCCCTACTTCTTTGGCGGGCTGCGCATCTCCAGCGGCCTGGCGCTCATCGGCGCTGTGGTGGCTGAGTTTGTGGCGGGCACCGGGGGCCAGGGTGCGGGGCTGGCGTACCAGATCCTGCAGGCCGGCTTTCAGCTCAACATCCCGCGCATGTTTGCTGCACTGCTGCTGATTTCGCTCACTGGCGTCGCCTTGTTCGTGCTGATGGCCTGGCTCACCCGCGCCGCCCTGGGCGGCTGGCACGCCAGCGAAACGTCGCACGACTAGCCCTTTCAACCCCATCGCCAACACACCGCGCGCAGCCACTGGCGCGCGGCACGGGCTTCCTTTTGCCCAAAACGGCCACCAGCGGCCAAGGAGATACCGACATGACCACCACCGCCCATCAACTGCCCGACCTGCTGCCCGACCTCGACTGGATCGCCGACCCGCTGCGCGTGGGCCGCCTCTCACAGGACTTTGCCTGGTTCAGCCCCGTGCTCAAACGCGACCTGGCGGGCAAGCGCGGCGACATTGCCGTGCGCCCGCGCACCGAAGCAGAAATCCGCCAGGTGGTGGCCGCCTGCGCCAGTGCGGGCATTCCCCTCACCGTGCGCGGCAGCGGCACCGGCAACTACGGCCAGAGCACGCCACTGCACGGCGGCGTGATCCTGGACCTGTCGGGCTACAACGCCTTTGGCTGGGTGCGCGGCGGTGTGGGCCGCGCGCAGTCGGGCATCCGGCTGGCAGACTTTGATGCGCAGGCCAAGCCCCACGGGCAAGAGCTGCGCTGGCTGCCCAGCACCTACCGCAGCGCCACGCTGGGCGGGCTGTTTGGCGGCGGCTTTGGTGGTGCGGGCTCCATCAACCACGGCCCGCTGGCCGCGCCCGGCAACGTGCTGGCCGTGCGCGCCATGACGGTGGAGCCCGAGCCCCAGGTCATCGAGCTGCGCGGCCCCGAGGCCATGCTGCTGCACCACACCTACGGCACCAACGGCATCGTGCTGGAGCTGGAAGTGGCCCTGACACCTGCCGTGGAGTGGACCGAATGCATCGCCACCTTCGAACAGTTTGACGCCGCGCTGGACTTTGCCGACCGCTTTGGCAGCGCCCCCGGGCTGGAGAAAAAAGAGTTGTGTTTTCTGGCCGCGCCCATCCCGCAGTACTTCACCAGTCTGGCAGAGCACCTGCCTGCCGACCAGCACGCGGTGCTGCTGCTGGTGGCCCCGCACTCCGAGGCCGGCATGCGCGACATGGTGGCCCAGCACGGCGGCCAGGTCACCTACCGCAAGACGGCCGACGAAGTGGCCAGCAGCCACAAGACGCTGCTCGAATACACCTGGAACCACACCACCCTGCACGCCCTCAAGGTGGACAAGGGACTGACCTACATCCAGAGCGGCTTCAACCCCATGCACCGCCTCAAGCAGGTGAGGGCGCTGGAGGCCGCGCTGAAAGGCGAGGTGATGATGCATCTGGAGTTCTTGCGCACCAAGGAGGGCGCCTTCAACTGCAGCGGCCTGCAGATCATCCGCTACACCACTGAGGAGCGCCTGAACCAGATCATGCAGATCTACCGCGACCACGGCGTGCAGATCAACAATCCACACGTGTACATCGTGGAAGACGGCAAGCAGAACAATTTGGACCCGGCCGTGGTGGGCATGAAGCGCCGCTTTGACCCGCAAGGCCTGCTCAACCCCGGCAAGCTGCGCAGCTGGTACACGGCCGAACCGACAGCCCCCGTGGAGGCGCCTGCGCAGACACCCGTACGCCAAACAGCGTAGAGAAAACGGGTGGCGTGCACCCACCCGCAGGCCTCTACCGCTTGCCTGCAGGGCATAATCAGCTACTCATTTCGTAGCAGACCATCACTCCATGCCTTGGCACGCCCGCCTTCAGCTCGACTACACGGCAGAGTACAACGCCCGCACCGTCGCCCGCTACGAGCACAACGGGCCGCTGCGCATCCTGCAAAGCCTGTACCCCGAGGGCGACGCCATCTGCCACAACGTGCTGGTGCACCCGCCCGGCGGCCTGGTGGGCGGCGACACGCTGGACATCACCACCACCGTGGGCCCCGGCGCCCACGGCCTGGTCACCACGCCCGGCGCCACACGCTTTTACCGCTCCACCGGCCCGCTGGCGCTGCAGCGCAGCCACCTCACCCTGGCCGAAGGCGCGCGCCTGGAATGGCTGCCGCTGGAAGCTCTGTGCTACAGCGCCTGCCACGCCGAAAACCACCTCACGCTGAACCTTGCCCCCGGCGCCGAATGCATCGCCTGGGACGTGACCGCGCTGGGCCTGCCGCACGCGGGCCAGCCGTTCGAACAAGGCCGCTTCACCCAGCACCTGGAAGTGCCCGGCCTGTGGCTGGAGCGCGGCGTCGTCGACGCCGCCGATGACCGGCTGCTGAGCAGCCCCTTGGGCTTGGCGGGCCACCGCTGCATGGCCAGCATGTTCTTTGCCGCAGGCACCCCACTTGACCGCACGCGCCGCGACGCTGCCTTGGACGCGGCCCGCACGGTGATGGACCAGCACCCCCTGGTCAAGGCCACCGCAGGCGCCACCAGCCCCAACGACCGCATGGTGGTGGTGCGCGTGCTGGCGCCGCAGGTGGAGCCCGCGATGAAACTGCTCAAGGCGGTGCGGGTGGCTTGGCGCCAGGCGATGTGGTCGCTGGAAGGGGAAGCCCCCCGGATCTGGGCGATGTGAGGCAGCGAACGCGGGGGACCGCCAGACCGCAAGCGTGCGAATGGGCGTCCGCTTCAGGCTGGGTACGGTCGTTCGCCGTTCTAAAGCGAATGTCAGCGGCTGCCGGAACCGGTCATGGACCTTCCTCGTAAGAAGCGATTCCCCTCGCCGCCGACAACTCTCAGTCGGAATCTGTAGCCAGCCCGGTCGGTTCAAGGGGGAATGACCTTGGTCTTCGTGCAAAACTCCGTCACCAATCGTCCTACGTCATAGCGCCATGCGCCAGTCCGACTGACGAGGAGTTGTCCTTAGAGCTTGTGCCCCTTGAGCAGGGGGCATTGCGGCCAAAGCGGATCGAGGATGAGCGTGTGGACTTTTGCTCGCGTGATGCCGACTCGGAGCACACGTCGGCTTTTGGGATACGGGGCAGGGTCGCCTCGCCAAACAAAAGATGATTCGACGGCGGGGCCGGTCCGACGAGCTTCGCGGACGAGGATGACTCCGTCGAACTGCTTGCCCTTGGCCTTGTGGAAGTTCGTGACTTGCAATCCCATCGGCGGCTCCACGCCGTCGAGGATTTGCTCCTGTGCGAGAGCCAAGTCGAGGGCGGTGCGGGCGTCGGTGTAGGCGCCGTCGCGAAGCCATTCTTCAGAGAGGGCAGCCGAGATGCGATGTCCCCGACGGAACGCGACCAAGAAGTCCAACTGCGCAGCGACCCGCGTAAGTTCGTCTTGATTGGTCGCTCGCAGCTTATGTTTGATCGTGAGCCAGTCCTCGGAGGGATCGCCGCTGAAATCGTTGACTGCCAAGCCTGAAATCAGGCCGCGCAGCGCGTTGGCGATGTTGATGTTCAGGGCCTTGCCACCCTTGATTTTGTTGGCCTGCTCCAAGAGTTTGGCGACTTCCTTCCGACCCTGTCCCGTCGCGCGCCTCGCGGCGGCGATCATTTCCATGCTGGTGGCGACATCGGCCTCCAGTTGGGCGAAATCCTTGGGTTCCAGCAGGAAGGCCGCGAAACGGGCTGACAGCAGCGCTTCGGCCTCGTCGAACAGCAGCTTGTGCCGAACCGGCTTCCCGACATTGGCCCCCAACGCGTTGAGGGCATTGGACATCTTCAACGCACTGCGGTTGTTTGTGACCAGTATCGCGATCGTCTCCACCTTCTTGTCGCTCTGAGCCCGAATTGATTTCAAGAGCTCCCCGAGGGCTCGGCGCAGCAGATGATTCCAGTTCGGCGGTGGCTTCTCGGGGCGGTAGGCAAGGGCGGATACGCCCTTGTAGGGCGCGCCGCGTGGCTTGGCCGTCAGAATGTCATTGCCGAACGCCAAGATTTCGGAGTCCGGGCTGCGGTGATTCTGCGTCCCAAGGTCGATCTCGTGCGGCTTCAACGCCTCCCGGATGGCGATCACCCGCTCCGGGCCGACGCCTGGCAAGTAGTCGAAGATTTGCTGCTCGAGGTCTGCCAGGGACAGCACCTGCGTGTGTGGTGCGAGCATCTGTATGCACTGCCACGCGTATTGGCCGGTGTCCTGGGCCTCGTCCACGATGATGATGGGATGCCGATGGGCGATCGACGCCAAAAGATGCGAGCTGCGAGCCAACAGAGCTGTCGCATTGGGCGCGAACAGATCGAACGCGATCCGCCCCTCTTCGCGAAACAGCCGCTCACGCTCGACGAGCCACTCGTCCCAGCCTTCGTCTTCGTCGCCGAGGCCGCCCGACAGGGCCTTCTCGTCGTGTGGCAGCAAGATCGAGAGCCTATTCGGTGCCCCAAGCAGGTAGGCGTGGGCTTTGAGGATGTCCCAGAAGAACGAATGGAACGTCTGGATGGAGAGCTGCTCCTGTTCGGCTTTGGTGGACTCGAGCTTGGCGGCATCCAAGATGCGCGCCACTGCCGCCCGCGAGAAGCTCAGGAACAAGGCCGACTGACCCGGAAGCATGCCGTCGCGAATCCGCTTGACCGCCTTGCGCAGCGCGAGCGTCGTCTTGCCGCTGCCGGGGCCGCCGATGACCAAGGCATGGCCCTCGCAAGCCATGACGCTTTCGCGCAGCTTGCAAGGCTCGTTCATGGAGCGGCAGCAGCGGCGGCCGGTTCGGGTGGTGCTCCATCGCCGTCGTCGATCGGGGGTGGAGGTGGGAAAAGTGCAAACACTGACGACAGAAACTTCGTCACAGTGGCCGGCAGCTCGTGGAGTTCGCACTCTTCGAACAGGCGCGCCGACCAGCCGGCGCCTTTGTTGCCGCCGAGGGCTTCTTTGGCGATGGCCTTGACCGCGTCGTCGTTCGGGCGCGCATCGGGGATGGCGACGTTGCCGTTCTCATCATTGGCTTTTAAGACCGACAGGAAGGACCACAGCCGATCCAAGGGCACCTCCGCAACGACGAGGTCTTCGAAGCCCTTGTAGGCGTGCTCGACATTGATTTCAAAGTTGTCCGCCAGAGCCTGCGCCTGCTCGGCCTTGCGCTTCTTTTTGTAGTCAAGGTCGTAGAAGGCGAAGGTGCGTAACCCCAGCGTCTTGAAGAACTTTCCGAACTTGGGCATGTTCGACTCGCCATCAGCGTCGAAAAAGGCCACACCCGCGATGTCCAGAGGCTGCAAGTTGGGATCGCTCTCTTCCATGCGCCGCGCGACGACGGGCATCGCATGCAACTCGGTAACGCCTTCGACGACGATGGCTGCTCGTCCCAGCATGCATTCAGACAGGCCGGAGCGAGAGAAGCGCTTGTAGTCGTTGTCTTTGAGGCCGGTGGCGTCGGAGACCTTTCGCGCCGTGACCACGCCGGCATTGCGAGCGAGCAGCAGTGTCTTGGATGGCTCGAACTTCTCGATCACGAATGGCGAGTGGGAGGTCACGAAGGCCTGCGTTGTCTTGGTCAGCAGGTATTGGGCGATGCGTCGCTGAGTGTGCGGCGGCACCGCGATCTCGGGCTCCTCCATGGCGAAGATGACAGTGTCAGGCTTGAGGTCGGCGATGAAGGAGAGCAGCGCGAGCACCAGCGTGTTGATGGTGCCCGTGCCGGCATGGGGGAATGGGACGTGTCCTTGGTCCGCCGACAGCGCCAAGAAGAACGTCATCGTCTTGCGCAGATGCTCGCGTGTGAGCTCCGAGACATGCAGCTTGGTGGCGTTGCCGGGCGACTACAATGCGATGTAGCGGGCCAGCCGCTTCTCAACGGATCGCAGAACCGGCGCGATCTCGGCCGCGTCGGCTTCGATGTCGAGGCCGCGCAGGCGCTCAATGGTCTTCTCCCACAGGCTGGTGCGCACGCCCTTGGTCCGCAGGATGATGTCGAGAAGCGACCCACGCTCCAAGCTCAGCGCCCGCGAGCCGGTCCGAAGCGCGCGCAGGTAGAGGAAACCAAACTGCCTCTTGATCCCCTTAGGTACCTTGGTCAGCTCACCGGGAGGGGCATCGGGGCTGTGCGAGAAGTAGGTCCGGGCCTCGAACTCGTCTTCCTCGGGGTTGTATTGGCCGATGGTCTCGACCCGAAGGCAGGGGACGGCATCGGGCGGATTGGCGGCGTCGGCTTCTCCCGGCCCGAGCAGCCTTTGCTCAGCCACATGCCAGAACTCGATGTTGCCGCCGCACTTGGCTCCGATCTCGGCGCCGGGTTCAATGAGGACCGCCTCGATCCGAAGCGGAGTCGGCACCCGCTCCGCGCCTTCTTCTGCGGCAGGGGCGAGGTATTCAGCGTTGTAGAAGTCGAACTCATCGACCGGAGGGAAGCGGTTGAGCCGGTCGGGCCCCAAGACCAGGTCGAGAGCTTCGCAGAGCGTGCTCTTGCCGACATTGTTGGAGCCCACCATCAGGGTGTGCCCGTCGAACAGGAGCTCCGCTGACTTGATGCCGCGAAAGTTCGAGATGGTCAGCCGGACAACCTTCATGTCTCCTCCCGTATTGGTGTAAGCCTTAGGATTTATCCGTAAATAATATTGGCAGGCAGACTTATCTTTCGCAAGGCGA
>JADHED010001482.1_pt1 | contig 19678 bp, 21 predicted proteins | sample 8952041 | NCBI WGS metagenome assembly JADHED01 (sample SAMN16124423, study PRJNA663239) | bioreactor sludge metagenome | isolation source: sludge (control) | place: India:Bengaluru | collected 2018-09-08
AGCTTTGTTGAAGTCTTTTCTGACGGAAAGAACAGTAGTGTACGGGTTAAAGCCTTCGTCAGCTACCAGGAATGTGGATACAGGGATTTTTAAATCGCCGGCCGCGATGGGTTCACTCGTAATAAAGCCTTGTTGCGACAACATTTTATCTTTTTGAAATTGGGTAAGGCCTCCTAAATACGGAACCATTTTAACTTTTGAGTTTGGATATTTTTTTAACAGGAATAGCGAGTATGACAAACCTTTTTGCCAAGCTAAGTAACCTTCATTAGTTAGTACATCACCGATATTTTTAAACTTTCTTGATTCGTGTGACATAATCATTTGAGGGTTTTTTTGAAAGGCAGCGAAAACGCCAACGACGTTATTTTTTAGATTCTTATCATTAGAGATTAAGATTTCCTCTGCGGATACAATGGCGAAATCAACAACACCTTTAGTAAGCATTTGAACCGTCGGAGTTCCTGAGCCCCCGGGAATGATTTCGACATTTAAACCTTGTTTTTTAAATTCATCATCAATGAGTGCTTGGTAAAAACCACCGAACTGAGGCTCTGGTACCCAATTTAATGCTAATTTGTAAACAGTTCCTGTAGGCGTTTGAGTTTCTGACGTTTGCGCCAATAGGCTAGAACAAAAAACGACGCAAAGTAGACCAATCAATTTTATAGATTTCATCCTGACCTCCAAAAGCTTAAAGCTTAAAAGGTCTCCAGCGGGTGATCAATAAGTTTATGGTATTAAGTAACATAATTTGACAAAGTCCAATGAGAGCTAATCCAATCAGAGCCGCAAAAACTAAATCAATCCGTTGCTGGGTACGGGATGTATCGATTAGGGAACCTAAGCCTCCTCCGGCGACAAATTCGCCAGCTACGACACCGATGACGGCTAGTCCCGACGAGATTTTTAATCCCGAAAAAATAAAATGATACGAGCCCGGGATCTTTAAATAAAACAATGTTTGCAGTGAGGTTCGTTTGTAGACTTTGAAAAGTTCAAGTAAGTTTTTATTTATGGTGTCTAAGCCTACAAGTGTATTAGCAAGAATAGGAAATACGCTAACGAACACTGCTGATGCTAAAATGGTTTGTGGTCCGTAGCCCAAATAGATAACTAAAAGTGGTGCGATTGCAATAATGGGAACCGTTTGAAAGAAAATAGCTAAGGGAAATACGGCGCGTTTAATCCAGTCATTCAGCGAAAAAATAATAGCCAAAGTGAAACCCAGCGCAAAACTTAATGCTAAACTTTGCGCGCTTAGCTTTAGAGTGTCCCAAAAAGCGGAAAGAAAACTCTCTTTGTTTTCGATGACGGTATCTAGAATAACCGAGGCAGGGGGAATTAATTGTGCATCCCAAGAGCCAATTTTATTTAAAATTTCCACAACAGCTGTTGCAACGACAACAAGGAGAAAAGTCGGTAGAAACTGTTTCACTTTTTACCTCGCAAACGATCTGAAATTTCAGTGACCAATTTAAAATATTCTGGCGATTGACGATACATATGAGGACTAGTGTCGGATTTTTTTAAGTCGAGTTCTTGGAATTGAAGTTGATCGCCTTGTGGAAACAGCCAAAGTTTCTGTGATAAAAATACGCTTTCTGTTACAGAGTGTGTAACAAAGAACACTGTCATCTTGTGTTGTTTCCAATATTCCAGTAATTCTTCCTGTAGCTCAAAGCGAATGAAATCATCCAAGGCTGCAAATGGTTCATCTAAAAACAGAATTGATTTGTTATTTATAAGGGCCCGAGCGATAGACACACGCATTTTCATTCCGCCAGAGAGTTGGTGGGGAAACAACGAAGCTGCGTCTTTTAATTTTACCGTTTTTAGGATTTTTTCGATCTGATCTGACTTTTCAGAATTTGTGAGTGTGTTTTTTGAAATGCCAATAGCGACATTTTCGTAAACCGTCAGCCATGGGAGCAAACAAGATTCTTGAAAAACAAATCCTGGGGTTGTTGTGGCAGGTTGGATAATGTGGCCATCTGTGAGTGTATCGAGTTCAGCTAAAATGCGCAGTAGTGTTGATTTTCCGCAACCAGATGGTCCTAAAATAGAAATAAAATCACCAGTTTGAACTTGAAAATTCAAGTTCTGAAATAGCCACCGGGAATTAAATCTTTTTCCTGCGTTTTTTAATTCTAGCATTTATTTCCAATCGTAGTTAAAACTTACGCTAATTCGTAAATCATCAGAATTATTTTGAACGACTTCGTGGCGGAGCCAGCTTTCAAATAATACAATGTCGCCCTCTTTAGGCATAAAATTAAAAAAGTTTAGATTTTTCAAAGCTACGTTTTTCTTCTTGGGCGGTGTCGCCATCATTTGCGTAAAACGGGGATCTTCAAATTTAAGAGCGGGTACATTTTTTTTAGGTAGACTCACGTAAAATGTTCCAGAAATCACACTCAGCGGATGTATATGTCCAGTGTGGATAGTTCCCTTGGGCATAATATTCACCCACATTTTAGACAGGCAAATCTCTTTTGGATCTATGTCCCAACCTAATTCTTTTACGTATTTACGGATGTGCTTGTCTATTTTCTTTTTTAAATCATTAAACGACGAAGAAAATTGATGGAGTTGATCCAAAGAACCGTAGGATGTGTAGCCAAACAGGTAGTTCTGCTCTGACCAGTCTTGACCTTCAAGGTCCACTTCCGAGATCTTCAAAATTTCCTTCTTCAGGTCTTTAAGGAAACGGCTATTGGCGGGAAAAAGGGAGGCGTTAAGTATCTGGGTGGGAAAAAGCTGCTGAATCATGGATTACCTTCGTTGTTTCAAATGGATACATTGACTATATGATTTGTTTACACCTGTTATCAATAATTAACACTCTCGGTTTAAATGATTTTTAAGTCTACTAGGATTGAATAGGACGGCCATGTCATTGCAATTATGTCTATCGAGACTAACTGTAAGGAGAATGATATGAAATCTTTAATCTTAACTCTAATCATCGGAATGAGTGTTTTTGCAAAAGTAGAAGACTTCAACTCTTTGATTAGTGAAGACACTAAGGCTCAGAAGGAGTTGCACACAAAGATTAAATCCCAAGTGTACACTCAAAATGAACTGGATTCTCGTAAAAATTTAGTACGCACTAAGAGAGCAGAGAAAGATTCGAGTGTAGTTTTCTATGATGAAGCGCAAACTGAAATCGCGGCTCCAAGTAGCGATAAATTCTTTCGTTATAAAAAAGAAACTAAGCAGAAAACTACGAATCCTAGAAAAAACCAACATCGCGTAGCTAAAGAATTGCGTGAGCTTGGTTTATAATTAGTTCTATCTAAATTTAATTTAGAACGCGAGGTTGAATACCTCGCGTTTTTTATTTGTGGATCTATCTTAGGTGAATCAGTTGTAAGGTATCGTCCAGGTGTCGCCGGCTTTAAGTTTTTTTCAGTGTAGATATTGCCTAGTTCTCGATCGATGCGTACTGAGTGGTCACCGTCCACGCGGATTTCCGATTTGTTACGAACGATGATTGCTGTATCTTCATCAATTCCAATTCCTATTTTTGTTCCTGATTGTGTTTTGGCGCGCAGGAGCCGCGCTTCGCGGTCTCTTTGTGAAAAATGCTGGTCTACGATTACGTGAGGCGGTAAGAAGCCGAGACCGATTCCGATGGGAACTTGACCATCATCCTGAATGCTGCCTGTGATCATATTCCGGGACATAATGGCAGTGCCGGCACTAGTGCCGCCGAAAACGATGCCGTTATGATAGGCCTCTACCAGCGCTCTTTGAACCATAGATCCACCGGGAATTTGAAAAGTGTCCATTATTAAACTTTGATCGCCGCCGGAGAAAAACACGCCCGTGGCTTGCTGAAGATTTCTTACAAAGTCATATTGTTTTGTAATGCTTTGGGGAGCGGTCATTGAAATCAAGAACTGCCCTCGAAAATGTTCAGAAAAGTCGTCTATAATGTCGGTAGCAACCTCTGCTGGGATTTTTGATGCCCAGGTGATGATTAAAATAGTTCCGCGTTCTTGGTTGGCCCATTCGCTGAATTGCTGTAGAGCGGCCTTGGGGCGTCCTGGTCCGCCACCTATTAGAATAAGGCGTTCTTGTGCCCTTAGAGAAGGATAGTAGGGAACGGCTGTCTAAGAAGGTTTGTAATGGCCGCTAACGGTCACTTGGGGCAAAGTTGACTGTATCACAGGATAAGTTTGCGAAGTTCATCCTGTGTGTAAACATAGTCGGCATATATCATTGTGTTAGTGATGTTGCGATGGCCAAGGGCTACCTGGACTAGTCGCAAATCTTTCGTTTTTCGATAGAGCTGAATTGCAAATGTGTGCCGAAGTGAGTGAAACTTTTTAGGCACCGGCCGATACAAATCCCAAATTTGATAAAGGCGATCATACGTAATGTTAAAAATTTTCTGGGTTTCGACGGAATCGGCATAGCGCTGAAGTTTCAAAAATAGCCCGTTCGGCAACGGAATTTCCCGATCGTTGCTGCCTTTAAGGCCGCGAATAAAAACGGACATGTCGTACGTGTTTAGATCTGATTTTTGGATATTGAGTATTTCTTGAGCACGAGCGCCTGTTTTCAAACCAACAAGCAATATCAAACAGTTGCGAATATCCTTATCAATGTATGTATCTATAATGGACGTAAGTCGATCCACTTCAGGGGCTAAAAGATACTTATTTTTGTTTAATTGATAGCGCAAAAATCCACCCCAAAATCGTGTCTAAGTTCTAAGGATTATTCAAAAAATACCGATTGTAAACATAGGAAATAAATTAATTTTCGAAAATGGAAAATGTGAAAACGAAATACGACACATAATAATAAAGCAAAAAAAATGAACGAGTGGAAATTTATTTGTAACGATAATAAAAAAGAAACAATAAATTTGCAATTTTTAAATTGGGTTCGCTAAAAACCAGTGATCATATAGCAAAATAGCATGTAATTTTAAATATATAGTACTAAAGCTTATAACTAAAAGCTTTAGTATAATTTGAAAAGTAGGATACAAATACCCTGGTAAACATCAAAATCTTATGACTCTAGGGTTTTCCGGCAATCCAGATTTCGTCATGATGTAAAATACAACGTAAAATGGTGTAAAAAACTAATTTTAACATGCAAAATACAACATACTGTTTGGTTTTGTTTTTTTAGAGGTCTGTGAATTCATCCATTAATTGGGCAAATATCGCGGCGGATTTGACAGGGGAATAATGTCCACGTTACTAATTAATAGATGGATCTTTTAAATGAATCTGAAAAATCGCAAAATAAGGCGGGGAGTAGAGCTGTTTCTGCCGTTCGTTTAAATTACGAGGCTCAGGTTAAGGTAATTAAGGATCAGATTGGAGATCTTGAGCACATTCGTTCCAGCTTAGATTTGTCTCAACGAAAAATGGCGCAGTTGTTATTAGTTGATCCGTCTTCGTGGTCGAGGTGGACTCAGAAAGGGGACGATGTTCCGCCGCATATTTATCGAGCTCTTCAGTGGTACATGATTCTTCAGGAAAAGATCCCGGGTTTGAACTCATCTTATTTTTTGCAAAAAGATATTAGCTTTTTAAAAAAGGACATCGAGGCGACATTAACCAAGCGTATGGATGAACTTGTGTTTAACTCCGCCTCAGAAAATGATCGTTTTGAAGGCGAAATTCTAGATCTTAAACAAAAGCTAAAGGACGCAGAAGACGCTCAGGTGGCTATTTCTAGGCATTTGAAACGTTTGTATTTGGTGATTTTTTTAGTCTGCTTCGCATCAATTCTCGTATTTGTACTCTAACTAAGTCATATTTCCTTAACAATAGACTAAATAGTCGATTTTTTTGAGGGGAGATTCATGGCTACATTTGAAGTCATTGCGAAAACAGGAAGTCACGAACAGGTAGTATTTTGTCATGATCCAGACGTGGGTTTAAAGGCTATTATTGCTTTACACAACACGACATTGGGTCCGGCTTTGGGTGGGACGCGTATGTGGAATTATGCGAATGAAGACGAAGCTTTGGTGGATGTTCTTCGTTTGTCTAAAGGTATGACGTACAAAGCGGCGGCCGCTGGTTTGAATTTAGGAGGCGGTAAGGCTGTTATCATCGGTGATTCAAAGACTCAAAAAACGGAAGGTTTGTTCCGTGCGTTTGGTCAATTTGTTAACTCTTTAAATGGTAAATATATTACAGCTGAAGATGTCGGTACAAGTGAACAAGATATGGAGTACATTTATATGGAGACTCCGTGGGTAACTGGTATTTCTAAAGACTTCGGTGGTTCGGGTGATCCGTCGCCGTACACGGCTCATGGCGTGTTGATGGGTATTAAGGCGTCTGTGAATGAAAAATCAGGCAGTGATAGCTTAAAGGGACTTCGTGTTGCTGTTCAAGGTTTAGGCAATGTTGGTTTCAACTTAGTTAAATACTTAGAGCAAGAAGGCGCGAAGGTTATCATTTCAGATATCGATGCGGATAAAATTAAAAAAATTAAAGATATGTATCCAAATGTTCAGGTTGTGGCGCCAACTGAGATTTTATCAGTTGAATGTGATGTGCTAGCTCCGTGTGCAATGGGCGCTATTGTTAATGAAAAAACATTGTCTTCATTTAAAACGCCTATTATTTGTGGCGGCGCTAATAATCAGCTTCTTGAATTACGTCATGGTAATGCTCTTGAAGAAATGGGTATTTTGTATGCACCAGACTACATCGTAAATGCGGGTGGTTTAATGAACGTGTTTGTTGAACTGGAAGGCTATTCTCAGAGCCGCGCATTCGATAAGACGAAGCGTGTTTATGACAATCTGAAGCAAGTTTTCAAAATTGCAAAACGCGACAAGATCCCTACCTATATGGCTGCGGATCGTTTAGCTGAAGAGCGTATCAAAACGGTCGCAAAATTGAAACAAAAACATCCTGGAAAATCGAATCGCTCTTTCACAACATTAAGAGAGATCAATAATCGATAGTTTTCATCAATAACTGCTTTCATTTTGAAAGCAGTTATGTGTTGACTCAAGACGCAAGTCCTGTTGATCATTGTAAGGTCGAATTACCAAGGAGAAACAATTGGATAACGTTACACCGAACAATGAAAGCAACGGGACTCAGCGCACGGGTCATGGCACTCAAGGATTTGGAATTTCAGATCGCGAATTGGCAAAGCAAGATAACTTTCAAAGAAAGCTGACTTTAGCTTTTGACTGGATAGTCGCCAATAAAGTCATCATCATTTTATTAGTTGGTGTTGTTGCGTTGTCTGGACTTGGTTATGCTGTTTATGGACAAGTAAAGCATAGTGCTCAATTAAAAATTCAAGATCAATACTACTTGATTGAAAAAGATTATGTAAAAATCAAAACCGATTTTGACGAAGCTGAACGCCAAGCTCAGCAGGAAGCAGCTAAAGCGGCAGATAAAACTAAAAAAGACGCAAAAAAAGACGCCGAACCTAAACCAGAATTAAAAGCAAAAGCATCTGGTGATCTTGAAAAAGATTACGGTACTGTGTTAGCGCGTTTCACCGATTTACATACAGCTAGTCCAAAGCTAGTGCCTGGTAAAGTGACGGCATTAGTATTGGCAGACTTATACTGGGAATATAAAAAATTGGATCAAGCGGCCTTGGTGTTAGAAAAGTCTATGGAGTCATCGCCTAAAACATTAGTAGATTACATGATTTTGAAAAAATGGTCGGCGACTCAATTATCGTTAGGAAACTTCGATCAAGTTATCAAAAAGAATCAATCTGTAATTGGCTCGAGCAAATATCCATTTATGACATCGTATTTTAAGCTTCAAACGGGCTTGGCGCATGAAGGTTTAAAGCAGTACGATTTAGCGGAAGCTCAATATAAAGATGTGATCGCTAAGGGTGATATTCCGGAATCAAAAATGGATAGCGAAGAAAAAATGGCTAATCATTTTGGAGCCGATCAGTCGGCGGCAGAGCAGGCGCAAAAGTACCTATTGTTACTTCGTTTAAAAAAGAACGCTGACCAAGCAGGGGCGTAATAGTGAAAACACTAAACTCGATGCTGTGGCTCGGGCTTGCCAGCGTAATGCTGAGTTCGTGTGTGAGTCTGAAATCGGCCCAAACAGAAGCGCCTGTTAGAACTAATGTGGCGTTCGTTCGTTCGACGGTAGATTCACCGATCACTCGTTATCGCAAAATTAATCGCGCGCGGGTTGTCTTTACGGATAAGCTTTTAATTGCAAGCAACGCGCATGACGGTCTAGTTGCGTACGACATTAAAACGGGAAATCGCAAATGGAGCTACGCTGTACCTAACGGTGTAGAAAAAGAGCCTGCTGTTTTTAATAATCGCTTATATTTTGGTGGAAATGATGGATATTTCTATAGTGTTAATTTAGAGTCCGGACAGGAGCTTTGGAAGACTCATATCAAGTCAGAAATTGTGGCTACACCAGCCTACGATGCGCAAGAAGGCCGTGTTTATTTTGTAACGACTTCGAATTCACTTATGGCTTTAGAGGCAGAAAATGGACGTCAAGTTTGGTCTTATACGCGCCAAGATCCGTCGAGCTATTCGATTCGTGTTGGAACAACGCCACTTGTTCATAAGAATTTAGTTTACGTAGGATTTAGTGAAGGTTCATTCGTGGCATTTAACAAATCTAATGGCACGATCAATTGGGAAATCCAGCTAAATAAAAATAAACGTTTCAAAGATATTGATTCAAGCGCTGTCGTTGATGGCGAAAAAATTTATGTTTCTGGGTACGATGATAGACTTTATGTTTTGTCGACAACTAACGGAGATATTTTGAATAAATTCGAAGCGGGTGGGTATGTTCCGGTGACGATTGAGGATTCGGTGCTCTACTACCCTTCATCGAATGGAAAAGTCTATGCTTTGAGTAAAGATTCATTGAAGGCCATTTGGGAGTACTCGGTTCCAAATGGCTTACCTACAGAAATATCGTTGTTGGACAATAACGTGGTATTTGGTGAATCATTAGGAAATTTAGTTCTGTTGAATAAAAAAACAGGCCAAATAGTTAGTAGTTTTGAGCCAGGTCGAGGGATTCAAAGTCCCATTGCTGTAAATGAAAAACGTTCGGAACTATATTTCATTTCTGGCGAAGCTAACCTGTACAGTATGGGAGTTGCGTGGAAGCCAAAAAACTTATTTTCATTTGTGGAGTAATGTTAACTCTGGTGGGATGTTCGACGGGAAACTGTCGTTCTCACCAAATTGCAAAAGAGCAGGCGGGTCCAGAAGCTCAACCTAAAGAAAACAAACTTTTGCCGGACCCAACGGTGACGGAACGTATTCGTGTCTATAAGGCGAATGGATCTTTGCAGTGTGGTCAGGGTAAACGCATAGATCCCGCAACCATGGCTAAAGAGTTAAAGGAGATTCCTGTCTATAAATCGTCTGTGGAAAATGATGGTAAGCTCAGGATTCAAATGTGTGGTGCACCCACGGGCAATGTGAATGTATTTGAGATTGATAAAACTAATCTGGAGCGTGCTCTGGGTTTCGGTTTTACTGAGTGGATACGCTAGATAACTTTAACAATAAAAGGGGTATTTATGATGAGTATTATCAGCAGAGCAATATTAGTGCTAAGTTTAATGGCTTCGGCTGTTTTGGCGGCTCCGGGAGCGGTTGGAACATGGAAAACAATTGATGATGAAACGGGCGCAGTGAAATCGTTAGTAGAAATTTCAGAAGCTGACGGTCAATTAACTGGAAAAATCGTTAAGTTGTTCCGTAAACCTGAAGAAGATCAAGATCCAAAATGTGACAAGTGTCCTGGTGATAAAAAAGATAAGCCAATGATCGGTTTGCAAATCCTGTGGGGATTAAAAGCCGATGGTGATAGCAAGTGGTCGGGTGGTGAAATCATGGATCCAAAAAAAGGAAAAACCTATTCTTGCAAAATGGAATTAATTGAAAATGGTAAGAAGTTAAAAGTTCGTGGGTTTTTAGGCTTCTCGTTGTTAGGTCGCACTCAAACTTGGGAGCGCCAAGAAGAAATTGCTAACTAGTTTTAGTGGCTAGTTTTTAAAATCCAAATGATAAAAAAAGCCGATCCGGAAGATCGGCTTTTTTTATCCGGGAATGTTTCTATAGAACTCGTTGAAAATCCAGATCAGTGTATAGATCGTCAAGGCAACGCACGCGAAAAATAAAACCGTTAGTCCTAGTAGTGTCGTCAACACTAAAATCTTTGAGTTCATGTTCGTCTTGCTGGGTTGTTTAAAGTATTGTTCCATTAGCTCTACATTTTTTGTATTGGCTTTCCAAATGAAGTCGAAAAGAAAACCTAAGATGGGTACTTTGTCTATAACGTTATCGATTACCACATTTAGCGCCATCCGCAAAATGACAGCGGGCGGGCAACCTAAAATGGCGGCTCGAAATAAAATATAAAATGAAAAGATATCTGTAACGATATTACCGATTCCAGGGATTAATCCCAAGATACCGTCCCAGCCGAAACGCCACCCGTTAGGTAGTTGGAATCTAGTGTCTAATAAATCAGCGATGTAGCGAATGTCTTTCATAATAGCCTTTGCAAGGTAACGATAAGTTTAGCGTGTTCAATTTGTTTTCCTTTAGAGCCTGAATGCATCTTTACATATATTTTTTTTGGTTGTTATAAGAATATAGCAGTGCTGGAATGTTTCATGTCTATAGGTTGGGTTATGAAGTTTACTGTAATTCTAAGTCTGTTTTTCGCTTTTAATTTTCCTGTCTTAGCCGCTGAATCTATCAAAGCACCTCATGTTGAAATATCATGGGTGGCACCTGATAAGTGGGGTGCCGGCTCGGCCGAACGTGTAGGTCTTGAATTTAAAATTGATCCTGATTGGCATATTTACTGGAGGAATTCTGGTGATTCGGGTGCGCCTCCGAAATTTGATTTTTCGGGAAAAGATGTCGTGGTTACTCAGCCCCAGTGGCCCATTCCTAAGCGTATTCCAGTTGGACACTTGATAAATATTGGCTATAAAAAATCGGTTCTATTTCTATTTCAAGTAAGTCCTTTAGTCGCCAGCCAAACTGTTGATTTAAAATTGAATTTGGAATGGTTGGTTTGTAAGGAAGAGTGCATTCCGGGTATTGCAGAATTGAACTTGTCTCGACCTATCGTGAACGCAGCAAGTGAGTGGAATAGGTCTAATAAAGAAAAAATAGATACGGCCGCAAAACTTATTCCGTTTGAAGATTCATCAACATGGGATTTAACGTTAGTTGAAAAAACTGAAGAAAAATTAATAGTTGATTTGAAAGTAAAACGTGAAGGTTTAACTCTAACACCTGTGCCTGACCTATTTCCACTTGACGGAGACTATGTTAGTCCGCAAGCGCCAAAAGTGGAGGTTGAGGATGGTCGTATACGGTATACATTCTCTTTGCCTGCTGGCCGTGGAACACCCACGCAGTTTAAGTTTTTGATTGTGCAAGGGGAGATTGCTTGGGAGCATGAGCTAGCTTTAGCGGCAGGCGGCAGTTTAGGTGGTTCTTCTGATGTAACTGCTGAGCAAGCTAGTTTAGTTAGTTTATTGTTTTTTGCGTTCATCGGTGGAATTATTTTGAATCTCATGCCGTGCGTATTGCCGGTTTTGTCTATAAAGTTTCTATCCATACTCAACACGTCAGTGACGGATCGTCGTAAAGAGGCCCTGCTTTACCTTGCTGGGGTGTTGACGACGTTCTTTGCGTTAGGTGCTACGTTTTTAATTTTGAGAGCTGCTGGAGCGGCTATTGGTTGGGGTTTTCAGCTTCAATCGCCTTATATTATTTTGTTTTTAATATTGTTGTTCTGGTTGATGTCGTTGAATTTTTTGGGTGTTTTCGAGTTTGGTGAATCGATTACGAATATCGCCGGGAACGCCAGCAGCGCAGGATCTTTCACTACGGGAATTTTGGCAGTATTTGTAGCTGCTCCCTGTACAGGACCATTTATGGGTACCGCATTAGGTGCGGCATCGACATTACCCGCGGCGCCGGCTCTAGGAATATTTTTAAGTTTAGGGTTTGGGCTAGGTTTTCCATTCGTAGTCGTTTCTTTTATTACATCGTTGGATAAGTTAAATCCAAACCCCGGCGCGGGGATGGAGCGGCTAAAACAATTCCTGGCCTTCCCTTTGATAGGTACTGTGATTTGGTTAACATGGGTATTTGGAATTCAGCTGGGCTCAGACGGGTGGTTGTTGTCTAGCACCCTACTCTTGTTATTGGCGCTAGCATTATGGCTGGTAAAAGCCAAGAGCAGAGCGGTTAAGGTGTTTGCTGTCGTGCTAGCATTAGCGACTATCGCCAGCGGATTTGTTGCGATTCCTCGCGTTTTGAAGCTCCAGTCAACTGTGCAAGCGCCAAATATGAGCGTATCGACTCCTTATGGCTGGGTTGCGTATGATCGCGCCGAAATCGATAAGGCCAGAGCATTAGGGCGATCCGTATTTGTCGATTTTACAGCTGCGTGGTGCATAACATGTCAGGTGAATAAAAAAGCGGTTTTAGACACCAAACGTGTTCTTAAGATATTTCAAGACAACAATGTTTTACTTGTGCGTGCCGATTGGACTAATCAGGACCCGAAAATTACAAATGCGTTGGCTGAGTTCAATCGTAATTCTGTACCCGTATATTTATTTTATGAAAAAGGCGCGAAGGCGCAAATTTTACCGCAAATTTTAACAATCACAATGATTGAAAATCTATTCAACAAAAAGGAGTAAGAAAATGAAAGTATTGGTGTTTTTATCTTTGTTCGTGGCAGGAAATATCGCATGGGCGGAAGCGGTTCCTGGGAAACTAGCGCCCGCTTTTGAAACAGCGGCCGCTGATGGAAAGATTCACAAACTAAGCGACTACGCTGGCAAATGGGTTGTTATGGAGTGGTATAACAAGGACTGCCCATATGTAAAAAAACATTATGGTTCAAGTAATATGCAAGGCCTTCAAAAGAAATACACAGGTAAAGGAGTAATCTGGTTATCGGTGAATTCGTCGGCCGAAGGTAAAGAAGGTTATACTGATGCAAAAGAAGCTATGAAGGTTGCTAAGGACGCGAAATCAAACGCAACAGCGGTTTTGTTGGATCCAACGGGCGTGGTAGGTAAGGCATATGGTTCTAAAACTACACCTCATATGTTTGTTATCGATCCAAAGGGAACGGTGGTTTATGCGGGTGCGATTGATGATAATAATTCATCAGATCCAAAGGTTATCGCGAAATCTAAAAACTACGTAGCAGCGGCGCTGGATGCTGGTATGGAAAACAAAAAAATCGAAACGACATCCACTAAGCCATACGGCTGTGGCACTAAATACGCGAACTAAAGTTCAATGTGAAAACATGCTAGAGAGGGAAGCTTGGAGCCCGCCCTCTCTGGCAATTTTTGGTGAATGGAGGGAATTATGGATTACTTGCATGGGTTTGATAGTAAGGAACAAGATCGATTGATTCATCAAGCTCAGTTTTTAGAACCGTATGTGTATACCGGAGTGGATTTTAAGAAAGTAAATCGCCTGCTTGAGGTGGGTTGCGGTGTCGGAGCTCAATCGAAGATTTTATTAAAACGATTTCCTAAAATTCAAATTACGGGCGTCGACTTTTCATCAGCTCAATTACACGTAGCCGCTCAGTATTTAAAAAGGCCTATCTCGGATGGTCGAGTACACTTGTTGCAGCAAGATGCGCAGCGGTTAGATTTGGTTTATAAAAAATATGATGCCGCCTTTTTATGTTGGTTTTTAGAACATGTGCCCGAACCACTTAAAGTTTTAAAACAAGTTCGAAAGCATTTAAAACCAGGTGCGCAAATAGTCTTAACCGAAGTTTTTAATCAGGCTCTATTTATGGAACCATACTCACCTAACTACTTGAAGTACTGGTTTGAGTTCAATGAGTTGCAGTGGACAATGAAAGGGCATCCTTTTATTGGAGCACAGTTAGGTCATTTGCTAAAAGAAGCTGGATTTAAGTCGATCAATGTAGAGTTTAGACCATTGCATTTTGACTCAAGAGATCCAAAGCAGCGCGCAGAATTTATTGAATTTTTCTTTCAGATTTTATTGTCCGCAGAGCCCAAGTTGCGTGATAAAAATAAAGTCAGCGAGGACATGGTTCGACAAATGTATAAAGAAGTCGAGATCGCCAAAAAAGCAAAAGATTCAGTGTTTTTCTATAGCTTTGCGCGGGCAACTGCCATTCGATAAAAGTGATCTCCGGAGGTTTTTTTGCCGAAAATAGAAAGATTGGCTAGAACTAGCGCTGAATCTCTAGAGAAAAATACCGGAAAAAACTGGGACTACTGGATACACGTTTTGAAAAAAGCAGGTGCGGACAGTCTGACCCACAAGGAAATCGTACTGCTTTTAAAAACTAAACATAAGCTGAAACCTTGGTGGCAGCAAATTGTTGCTGGCGGATTTGAAGTTTATATCGGTCGTCGTAATGAGGGCGAAAATGCAAAAGGGGAGTATTCAGTTACTGTTACAAAGACCCTTTCTGTAGATCAAAAAAACGTATGGAATTTTATAACTTCACCTGAAGGCTTAGCAGAATGGTTGACTCCAATGGACGCGTTTAAAGTGACCAAAGGTAGCGTGTTTGAAATTGCTGGTGGAGTTTTTGGTGAAGTTAGAACTTTAAAGGTGCCAACACAAATTCGTTTGCGCTGGGAAGATGCAGATTGGCCAAAAAAAACGGTCGTGCAAATTTATGTTATCGCCCGACCTAAGAATAAATGTATGTTCGGGGTAACTCATGAAAACCTTGCGAACCCACGAATTAGAGAACGCCAAAGAGCGTATTGGAAAGCCGCTGTTGAACGTTTGTCTGCGGCACTCAAGGTAAAGTTTGAATAAATTGAGTCGGTTGACCAAGCTCATTCGTTATAGACAAGTCGGCTCGTCGAATTTTCTCGCCGGTTACTTCAATAGATAAAATATAAGACCCCTCCAGCTGAAATGGAACTGGTATTGATGCTACACTTTGAGTTTCAATGAATTCAAATGGTCTTGAAACAATCGGCCGCGGAATCGCTAAACCAGCTTTAAGAGGTCCTGAAATTGCGCCTTCAAGATTAAATGTGTTCAGTGTGTAGCTAATTTCAAATTTGTTGCAAATAGCATTGACTGTCGATGAGCTTCGCTTTGAGTGGTCTAAGAAAAAATAAAGTTGATTATTGCGATATAAAACATAGGCCGGAAGTTTCTCGCAGGCAGTTACGGGAACAATAAGTTTAATGGACTCATCGACAGTATTAGGTAATTTCGATCGTTCAATTCGGATTGGATTTTCGTTAGCATTGGTGGCGACAGCAACAAGATTTCGAACATCTACGGCCTTTCCGTCATGAAGCATATTTAAAACCGCAACGTCACCAATGACATTTAGTTTAGATCTCGATTGTCCAAATGAAAGTGAAGATATGAGTAAAATGCCGACTAATATAGCTGATAGTTTCATAGTTTGATCCCCCTGATACAAAACCGTTTGGTAAAAAAATGGCGGCCCAAGTGACGAAATAAGGCGAGACCTTTGAAAATAAAGATCTACTAGCGATAAAATCGATCTAAAGCCGCCTATACACATCGAGTTGGATGAATGCGAAAAAGAAGCCAAAACGTCAGATAAGCGCCTATAAATGCATTTAATAGAATTTGGTATATATCAATGGAACATAATGTCACTTATCAGAATTATGTCTGAGGCTGCCGTCACTATTGTTTTTTAAATGTTAATAAGAATGATGTGTGTGGCGAGTTTGGATCATACTGAATCTCCCCGCCATTACTAATTATAATATCACGAGAAATACTAAGCCCCAGTCCTGTTCCATGTCCAGGTTCCTTTGTTGTAAAAAAAGGAGTCATCATTTTTTTTACAATATCTGGATTAATCCCAGCTCCGCTATCTGTAAATTTAATGACAATATTATCGTTAGATTCAGTGACGTCTATTTCGATCCATTTTTCTTGTAAACTTATAATCGCATCATAGGAATTTGTTAAAAGGCTTATTAAAACCTGCGATATTTGCGCCGACCTGCAGTTTAATATTATGCCTGGGTTGCATTGGACTTTTATTTCGATCCCGCGCTGCCTGAATCGTTCCTGGCACAGACCTAATGTTTCATCAATAATCTGCGAAAAAATAACCGGAGACATGGGATCTTTTTCGGCATTGTGTGAATAGGCTCTTAAACTTCGAATAATTTTAGCGATGCGTTCACATGTTTTATCAATCGATTCGAAATGCTTCAGATCCGTCACCGGATCAAGGCCTTGTTTAGTGAGTTTGCGCATGAGATGTTGGTTCCAACTATGAATGATCGCAAGTGGATTGTTAATTTCATGCGCAATTCCAGATGACATTTCACCTAGCGTAGATAATTTGGCAGACTCGGACAAGTGAACCTGAAGGCGCCGGCGATCGTCTTCTAATTTTCTAATTTCAGTAATGTCATTAAAGCTACTAACGACGTGAGATGGGGTTGTGGCGCCATCTAAGAATAAGGGAATTGAATTTACCTTAAACCATTTGGTTAGATTGGGATCGAACTCGATCCCAATCACAGCATTAAGTTTTGCGCTCCCCGTTTTTAGACAGGCAATAGATGGACGTTGATCCGGGGTTAGAGGACTGCCATCTTCTGAGAAAAACTTCCAGTGCGGCGGTAAGTTTCGTTTTTCTAAAAGAACTTCAGGTGTTAAACCAAACATTTCTAGCGCGGCTGGATTAAAATCTAAAATCATGCCTCGGTCATTGTATAATATCGTACCTTCAGAAATGTTATCTAGCGCGGTTTTCTTTATTTCTAAACGCTTTTGAATGGCATCTGATTTTATTAATTCTGATTTTAGCTGTAAAAGGCGGCTAACTTGGTTGGATAATGCACTGAGAGCTTTGTGTTGCTCAAGGCTGAGGGTGCGTGGTTTTGAATCAATCACGCAGACCGTTCCTATCGGTAGTCCATCGGGTGAAATAAGAGGAGCCCCAGCATAGAATCGCATGTTTGGACCTCTTTTTACGAACGGATTATTTGAAAATCGTTCGTCTGTAGTGGCATCGGGTATGATAAATAAATCATCTTGCAAAATAGCATGCGAGCAAAACGCAACATCGCGAGATGTTTCGCTAGCTTCAAGACCTATCTTAGCTTTAAACCATTGCCGTTCGCTATCTACGAGAGAAATCAAAGCAATAGGCGTTTCGCAGATTTGCGATGCGATTAAAACTATATCGTCGAAATCTTTTTCCGGAAGAGTATCTAGAATGTTTAACATTCTTAGCGATTCAATTCGCTTTTCTTCGTGAGGGTGTTTTTTAGCTGCAGTCATTCAGCCCAGATTATCGGTATGCAAAACCAAACGGAAGACTGGGCTCTGGTCTAATTATAAAAACCTACACACATGCTATTTATTCGTTTAGGTCCACTGAACGCATTTTTGCTAACTAAGACCCGCGTTAATAATCTATGCCATTTATCTTTAGCTTCATTTAGATCGAAATCTTTTGAAGCTTGCTTCATAAAAATCAGATTTAGTTCTGGATCTAAATTAAAATCGACTTCGATATCTTTTACTTTTGGTTTTGCTTTTGCGCCGTTCAAATGATCCCTGATGTAGTCGTTTAACTCGGAATCATTTGCGCCTGATTTCATGTATTTAACCAAACCTTTGTGAAGTATTTCATAATCCCCGTTTGCTAGCATTAAAATTAAATCAAGAGCATCTGAATCGTAACGAGTTCCATACTCAAAACGCAGTTTCAATTCCTCTAATGTTTCTTCCCCGTCCCAATACTTAGGATTCACTTTAGAGCCTTCATAAATGGAAGGGCGTCCTTCATCCAGCAGGTATTCGCCTCCATAAAGGAGCTTGCTGGTTTTTAAATAATGATTTGCGGAAAGGGTGTCTTCTTTGTGTAGGCTCGTTTTTTTTCCAGACTTGAAAAGAGAATAAATGCGTGCGCCGCTGGTTCCTGCGATAATGTCATTGATAACGCGTTTTTTTCGTTCTGGTCGAATACCCGCGGTATCGGTAAATTTCAGCCACTCGGCTACGGCGCCAGATTTTGCAAGCATAGATCCGATAAGTTTGTGACCTGGAACTTTATTAAAGTATTCGGCTGTAGCCATCGCTAAAAGTTCAACGCCAATACGGTGATACAAGTAGCTGAATTCGTCTCCTCGTTTTGTTATTGCTAGCTTTACGTTGCGAGGCTGGTTTTTGATAACTTCCTCTTGGCCGTTTCGAGTCACCGTGGCTTCGCCAGTTGTTCGTTCTTTTTCTGGTAGTACAATCACGTGGGCTGCTGATTGCCACAGCTGGCGTTCTCCGGTGAGTGAAATGATTTTTTGTACTGTCGTTCCGTAATTCCTGACAGCAGCCGCTGGCCAGTCCTGACTGATTACATTCCAAGCCATCGTCCAGGCCGCAAATACGCGGCCTCTATTTATTTCGAGCGCCTTGGCCATAAGGATGTGAGGTTCAATCGAACGGTCTGGCTGAGCCTGTATCCAGTCGGCTAGAGCTTTTTCTTTTTCGTTTCGAGTTTCTGCTGGTTCAGAGGTATAGATATACGTACCGTCTTCTAGCGCCATCGTTAGGTTAGTGATCGGATCTGGCAAAAGACTGCGACCGAGTGTTGTGATTCGATGAGAAATGGGCTGGTTTTTGGTTTCTTCGAGTGTTTTTCTAGCTTGGGTTCTGGCTGTTTCAAGTGTGTAAGCTTCGCCTTTTTGATTCGAGAACTCAAGAATATCATTTAAATCGACAACAATGGGAATATTTTTATGAGTGCGACGGAAGTATTCGACAAGAGTGTCTGCATAAGGCTTTCCCATCCATATGCGAGTGGGTTCGAATTCGTTGATAGGCCGCGAATCTTGGAGCGATGTTTGAGCGTTAGCTGTAAATAGGATTGCGCTAGCCAATAGAGTGATTTTTAAATTCATGAGGTCTCCGTACGGGCGGTTTGCATAGCCTAAAAGGAGAGTGCAAAGGCAGCACCCTGTTATACGTAAATAAAATGTATTTGCGTAGTGAGTGCCACTTTTTATGTGTAGGATGTCTTATTTTTTGACAGCTGATCTGGAGTGTTGGGTTAGATTTCTAACTCAAAATCAGAACGCAGTTTTTCCTTTGAAATCATCATGCGCCTGTTATCAATTGTGTCTTTTAAATAGAAAAAATTATGACTTTCTTGGACGACTTCATACATCGATGTCGATTGCTTTTTTTTCACTTTCATTCCCGCACGAACGTCGTTGTATGATTGCTCAAGGTTTTTAAGCGCATTCGAACGGAAATAAGCTAAAATTAAAAGCAAGAATACAAAAGATAATCCAACTGAAAATGCTGCAACGGCATTGATTTTTTGCTGGATTAAAAAGCTAAAACTCATGGGTGCAGAGATACTGCAGAAAAAAATCAAACCCGAGAGAATGTTGGTTTTTAGTTTTTCTCGTTTATATTTATTTTTATAATTTTTTTTAAAATTCTTAGTTTGCACTGTCGTTTATAATGAAATTTTAAAAATCCTCCTGAATTTTAAAATAAGGGCCTATAATAAGTGTAAGATAATTGATCTAAAAAAGAAAGAAAAATATGCAATTGAAAGAAATTTTTATTTTTAAATAAATTAATAAAATAATTAGGAGTAAAACCTAGTTCACAAAGATCTAAAGGTGGGTTAGTTTT
>JADHED010001458.1_pt1 | contig 19672 bp, 13 predicted proteins | sample 8952041 | NCBI WGS metagenome assembly JADHED01 (sample SAMN16124423, study PRJNA663239) | bioreactor sludge metagenome | isolation source: sludge (control) | place: India:Bengaluru | collected 2018-09-08
TTCGCGCCGTGCCCCTCGGCGGTCGTCGCCGCGGCCGCGGCGGCGGTGCCCGAGCCGTTCGAGTAGAACGGGTTCCCCCAGTGGAAGCCCGCCTCCCGGACGGTCCCCTTGTAGGCGCCGAACAGGACGAGGACCCGGGCCTCGTTCGGCTGGAGCGTGAAGAAGCCGGTGACGAAGACGATCCAGGCGGGGAGTCCGAGGAGGGAGACGACGAAGGGGAGGACGTAGGGGTCCCCCTTCGCCTGCACGCCGGCGGCGATCGACCAGACGAAGAGGCCGATGTCCGCGGCGAGGAGGAGAAGGGCGAAGACGAGCATCGGCCACCCGTTGTGGACCGTCGCCGGAGCTTCCCGGTTGACGTTCAGGGTGTTCGGTTTCATGGCGCGACCTCCTGTCGGCTGCTACCGGAGTGATATCACCATGAAATACGCGTCGTCAACCGGAGGGTTTCCGGCGCGAGGGGGCATCGGGCGGGTCGCCTCACCCGTTCGGGGGATGCACGGCCCGTCCGGAGTGTGGATAGTCGGCGCCGAGAAACCCCAGCGAGTGCGGCGGCGGGCTTTCGTTCGGGAGGTCGATACGTCGGTTTCGTCGAGCGGCGGGCGGGACGGTGGAGGCGGTCGCGGCGGGCCGCGGCCGCCGGCCTGCGACACCTGCACGGTCGTCCGCGACGTCGCCGCGGAGAAGGCGCGCATGGCGGTCTGGCTCGCCCACGAGCTCCGGACGCCGCTCAACTGCGTCCTCGGCTACGCGGAGCTCCTCTGCGACCAGCTCGAGGCGCCCGAGGCCGCGCCGCTCCTCGCGGACGCCCTCCGGGTCCGCGACCTCGCCCTGCACCAGATCGCCCTCCTCGAGGATGTCCTCGACCTGGCGCGCCTCGAGCACGGGGGGGTGAGGCTGGAGCTCGGGCCGGTCGAGGCGATCGGGGTCCTGAAGCAGGTTGCCGAGGCGGCGCTCCCGCTCGTCCGGCGCGGCGGGAACCGGATCCTCCTCCTCGCCGACGGCGAGGCCTGGACGCTCGCCGACGAGACCCGGCTCCGCCAGGTCCTGCTCAACCTCGTGGGGAATGCGGCGAAATTCACGCGCGACGGACTCGTCACGCTCGGGGCGGGGCGCGCGAACGGCTCCGTCTGCCTCCACGTGAGCGACACGGGGAGCGGGATGACGCCCGAGGAGGCGGACCGGGTCTTCCTCCCGTTCCAGCAGGCGAATGCCGCCGTGGCGGCGCTGCACGGCGGGACGGGTCTCGGCCTCTCGATCTCGAGGGAGCTCTGCGAGCGGATGGGGGGCTCGGTCCGCCTGACGACCTCGCCCGGGGAGGGCACGACGTTCACCGTCACGCTCCCCGCGGCTCCCCGGCCGAAGGCCTCCGCCTCCTGACGACGCGCTACCGGGTCTGGACTCCCTCCGCCGCCGTCACCTTCAACGTCTGCGTGCTCTTCTCCTCGCCGTACGCCACCGTCACGCGGTAGTCGCCGGGGGCCACGTGCCGGTCGGCCGGAAGGCCGCCGTACCCGGTGAGGAGGTCCTTCGTCTTCTTGAGGTCCCAGGAGACGCGACCGAGGCCCGGGATGCCGGGCGCGGTCAGGTTCGCGACGGGCCGGCCGTCCGGGCCGGCGATCGAGACTTTCACCGGCTCTCCGGTCGCCTCCTTGACCCAAAACGTCACGAGCGCTCCTTCCTTCGGGTTCTCGCCCCGGAACCGCGCCTGTCCGTTCCAGTCGGCCCAGCCGGGGAGGAGGTGCCGGGCCTCGGCGGGGCGCGGCGGGAAGAGGTGCAGCGCCTTCGCGCGAATCTCGGGGCTGAGCTCCTGCAGGGCCGTCACGTCGTCGATGACGAAGAGGCTCCGGCCGTGCGTCGCGACGACGAGGTCCCGGTCCCTCTCGTGGATCGCGATGTCGTCGACGGGGACGGTGGGGAGATCGCCGAGCGTCGACCAGGTCGCGCCGCGGTCGAGGGTGGCGTAGAAGCCGTACTCGGTGCCGGCGTAGAGGACGTCGGGGTTCTTCGGGTCCTCGCGGATCACGTCCGCCGGCTCGTCCATCGGAAGGTCGCCGGCGATCGAGGTCCACGTCCGGCCGAGGTCGGCCGTCCTGAAGAGGAGCGGCGCGTGGTTCCCGCTCCGAAAGCCCGAGACCGCGATGTAGGCGACCCTCTCGTCGTGCCGCCCCGCCTCGACGCGGGCGATCCACTGTCCCTTCGCGGCCGCGGGGAGGAAGGCGGTCAGATCGGTCCACTTCGCCCCGCCGTCCTCGGTGATCCAGAGCTTGCCGTCGTCCGTCCCGGCCCAGAGGAGGCCGGCCTTCCGCGGCGACTCGGCGAAGGCGTAGACGACGCCGTAGTTCTCCGCTCCGCTCCCCTTCGCCGTCATCCTCGTCAGCTCCCGGGTCGAGAGGTCCGGGCTGACCGGCGTGAACGTCTCTCCCCTGTCCGTCACGCGGAAGACGCGGTTCCCCGCGAGGAACATTGCCCCCTTCTCGTGCCGGCTCGGGACGAGAGGCGAGTTCCAGTGGAAGCGAAAGGACGGCTGTCCCTCCGCCGGCTCGGGGCGGAGGTTCTTCACCTGGCCGCTCCCGAGGTGGAAGCGGTGGACGAAACCCTCCTGCGACTCGGCGTAGACGAGGTTGCGGTCGAACGGATCGAAGACGCACCAGAAGCCGTCTCCGCCCCCCACCTGGATCCAGTCCGCATTGACGATGCCGTCCTTCGTGAAGGTCCGGCTCGGGCCGACCCAGTTCACGTTGTCCTGCAGGCCGCCGCAGATCCGGTAAGGCGCCCCGTCGTCGAGGGAGATCCGGTAGAACTGTCCCGAGGGGATCGAGTCGACGTGGTCCCACGTCCCGCCGGCATCGGCGCTCAGGTAGGCGCCGCCGTCGGTTCCGAGGAGCAGGCGCGGCGAAACCGGCCTCGTCTCCGGTTCCGGCGGCTCGCCCTCCTTCGGCGGGGCGGGACGCCGCGGCGCCGGTGTCCCGGTGGCGACGAGCTCGTGGCAATCGGGGTGGACCTTTCCGAAGAGGTCCTCGCGCCACGTTCGGCCGCCGTCGTCCGAGACGGAGAGGGCGAAACCGAGAACGTAGACGCGTTGGTCGTTGACCGGGTCGATCCGGATCTGGCTGAAGTAGAAGGGGCGCGGGTTCAGGCGCGAGGCGCGGACCCACGTGTCGCCGCCGTCCTCCGAACGGAAGGTCCCGCCGGCGCGGCTCTCGATCTCGTCGATCCCGCTCGTCCCTCCCGCGTCGCTCTGGACGACCGCCATGACCACCTTCGGGTTCGAAGCCGAGATGGCGAGGCCGATGCGGCCCGTCTGGGTGGGTAGGCCGCCCGCGAGCTTCGTCCAGGTGGAGCCGCCGTCCGCCGAGCGAAAGATTCCGCCCGCGTCGCGCCCGCCCGTCAGGGACGGACCGTACGTGAAGGACCACGGCGTCCGGCGGCGGGCGTAGAGCGCCGCGTAGACGACGCCCGGGTCGGCGGGTGAGAGGACGACGTCGATGCAGCCGGTGTCGGAGTCGTCGGGCGCGGCGGCCGAGAGGACCTTCTTCCAGCTCTTCCCGCCGTCCGTCGTCCGGAAGAGGCCGCGATCGCCCCCTTTCGTCCAGAGGTCTCCCGAGACGGCGACGAAGGCGACGTCGGCGTTCGACGGGTGGACGCGGATTCGCGCGATCGCGCGGCTCGAGGCGAGGCCGGCGTGCGACCACGTCGCCCCGCCGTCCGCGGAGCGGAGGACGCCGGTCCCGAAGCCGGCGCTGTTGCGGTCCGTCGCCTCGCCCGTCCCGATCCAGATCACGCGCGGGTCGGACGGGGCGACGGCGACGGCGCCGATCGAGAAGACGCGCTCGTTCTTCAGCAGGGGCGAGTACGTCGTCCCGCCGTTCGCCGTCTTCCAGAGACCGCCCGTCGCGTGGCCGAGGTAGAAGGTCGCCGGGTCTTCCGGGTCGACGGCGATCGAGACGACGCGGCCGCCCATCACGGCGGGTCCGATCGAGCGTGCCTTCAGCGCCGCGAGCTGCGAGGACGGGGGCGTCGCGGGGAGGGCCGGGGCCGCGGCGGCGGAAGCCGCCTTCGGAGGCTTGGCCGGCGCGGCGGGGGCGGGGACCGCGAGGGCGGCGAGGAAAAGGACCGGGGCGGAGCGGAGTGCGCTCACTTCCCCAGCTCCCCGGCCGCCCGGGCGGCGGTCTCGATGCCCCGGGCGAGGACGGAGCGGATCCGGCCGTCCTCCATCGCGAGGATCCCCGCGATCGTGCAGCCGGCCGGCGTCGTCACGTCGTCTTTCAGCGCCGCCGGGTGGCGTCCCGTCTGGAGGACCATCTCGGCCGCGCCGAGGGCGGCCTGCGCGGCCAGCTCGATGGCGGCCGCGCGCGGCAGGCCCCGCATCACGCCGCCGTCGGCGAGCGACTCGAGGACGACGTAGAGGAACGCCGGGCCGCTCGCCGAGAGGGCGGTCACCGTGTCCATGTGCTTCTCCTCGAGCTCCATCGTCCGGCCCATCGTGGAGAAGATCTCGAGGGCGGTCGCGGCGTGGGCGTCCGTCGCGTGCGCGCCCTTCGAGACGACCGTCATCCCCTTGCCGATGAAGCAGGGCGTGTTCGGCATCGCGCGGACGACCGGGACGCCGGCTCCGAGGGCCGTCTCGAGCGCGCCGGTCGTGACGCCGGCGGCGATCGAGACGACGAGCGGGGAGCGGGCCAGCGCCCCCTTCGCAGCGAGGCCTTCGCACGCCTTCAGGACGTCCTTCGGCTTCAGGCAGAGGACGACGACGTCGGCCTCGCGGGCCGCCTCCGCGTTGTCGGTCGTGCAGGGGAGGCCGAGGTCGCCGGAGAGCTTCTCGGCCGTCTGGCGGGTCCGGGCGGTGCAGGCGAGCTGCCCGGCCGTGACCTTACCCGAACGGAGAAGCCCCCCCGCGAGGGCGCGTCCCATGGTCCCCGAGCCGATGATGGAGATCCGCTTTCCGCTGAGCATCGATCCGTCTCCTGTGCCCTGAAAGGTCGATCGGATCGTACGCGACCGGCGCGACGCTGCCCGACGGGCCTAGAATTCCGAGGCGCGGAGGGTCGTTGGACGACGGCACGCGGACGATCGAGGCCGGATTGCGCTCGCGCCGCGGCGCCGAGGGGCACGAGGTCCGCCTCTTCGCCCCGGGGAGCGCGCTCGGCGCCCGCTTCGAGGTCGGCGCGGTGCGCGGCGTCGGCGGCTCGGCGGTCGTCTACTCGGCGTTCGACCGCGAGCTCAAGCAGGCCGTCGCATTGAAGGTCCTGCGCGCCGACCGAACGAGCCCCGCGGCGCTCCTCCGGATGAAGAGGGAGGTCGCGATCGCGCGGCAGGCCGCGAGCCCGCGCCTCGTCCGCGTCTACGACATCGACGCCTCCGGGGAGTCGGTCTTCCTGACGATGGAGGACGTCCCCGGCGGATCGCTGAAGGAACGGCTCGAGGAAGGCCCTCTCCCGGTCGAGGAGGCGCTCCGCGTCGCCGGCGAGATCCTCGAGGGGCTCGCCGTCCTCCACGGCCTCGGCATCGTCCACCGCGACGTGAAGCCGGGCAACGTCCTCCTCGCCGCGGACGGCTCCGTCAGGCTCGCCGACTTCGGCCTGGCGCGCCGGTTCGAGGTCGCCGAGACCCGCGCGACCACGATGGACGCCGTCGTCGGCACGATCGACTACCTCTCGCCCGAGCAGGCGCTCGGCCGCGAGCTGGACGGCCGGAGCGACCTCTATTCCTTCGGCGTCACGCTCTACGAGATGCTGACGGGCGGCGTCCCGTTCCGGCGCGACTCGGCCGTCGGCACCGCGCTCGCCCACGTGAGGGACCCGGCGCCGCGGCTGCGTGCCGTGCGGCCCGACGCCCCGGCGTGGCTCGACGCCTACGTCGCGCGGCTCCTCGCGAAGGCGCCGGAGGCGAGATACGCGACAGCAGAGGCGGCGCTCTCGGACCTGAGGGCGCGGCGGTCTGTCCGCGCGCCCGGGGCCTCGCGCCGCCGGGCTCTCAGGATCACGGCGCCTCTTCTCGTCGCGGTCCTCGCCGCGGCCGTCGTCGGACGGCAGTTCGCGAAGCCGGTCGAGGCCGTCCAGCTCGCCCCTCACGCGAACGGAAGGGGCGTCGTCGCGCTCGACGCGGACGGTCGCGCCCTCTGGGAACGGACCGACCTCACGATCACCTCGGCCATCCGTTTCTATCGGAACCCGGAAGGCAGAAGGAGTGTCGCCGCGGTCCTCGGCGGAGCTTCAGGCCTGGAAGAGGCGGGTGCGAGGCTCGTTCTCCTCGATCCCGGCTCGGGCTCCATCCGGAGAGAGATCCGCATCCCGAGCCCCGTGGGCACGGCAATCTGGGACGTCCCGGATCGCTGGGGCTTCGGGGGCCTCGAGGCGGTCGACGCCGACGGCCTGGCCGGGGACGAGCTCGTCCTCTCCTTCATCAACCCGGAGACCTTCCCGGCGGCGGTCGTCCTCGTCGATCCGGAGACCGGGGCCTCGCAGACCCTCCTCTTCAGCAGCGGGCACCAGGTCTTCCTGGGGTCCGTCGACCTCGACGGGGATGGAAGCAAAGAGCTCCTCTTCGCCTCCACCGCGAACCGGCTCGGGCAGTACGCCGCGGTCATCGCCCTTCGCCCGGGCGCTTATGCCGCCTCCCGGGACGTGCCGGGGGTTCCGGGACCGCTCACCGCGGTCACGCCCGATCTTCCGGTCTTCGAGGACTGCATCCCGCTGGTCGCCTGGTATGCGCTCGGTCCACCGTCGCGGACCGGCGCCGGCAGGAGGATGGAGGTCGACGAGAGGCGCCGCGTCCTCCGCTTCAGCGGCTTGTCGTCGGAACCGTTCGAGCTCGACTTCGACGGCTTCCCGGTCGGCGCCCGGTCGGCGCTCGGACCGGCGGCCCGTCAGGCGCGGCGGACATCGACCTGGCTGAAGCTCTTGCGCGCCGCCCGGTTGGCGGAGGGGGGCGATCCCGCCGCGGCGGCATCGGTTGCGGCGGAGGCCGCCGCGACGGTCGCGCCGGCGGCGGACGCGTCGCTCCTCGAGTGGGCACGGCGCTCCGCGGCGCGGTTCCGCGTCGCCGCGGGGCAGGTCGGAGACGGGGAACGGGCCTTCCGCGAGATCTCTCGGGACGCCGTCGCCCGGACCTCGGTGGCGATCGACGCCGCGCGCGCCCTGCACCTCGCCGGCGAGGTCTCGCGTGCGATCCCCTGGTACCGGGAGGCCGTCCTCGGCCGGGGAAACCGGGAGGAGCTCTGGATCGTCGGCGACGCGCTCGTGGATGCCCTCCTCGCCCTGTGCGAGCGCCGCCAGTTCGACGACGCCCTCGCCCTCATCGAGCGCGCCCAGGCGGACCGGCCGTTCAAGGAGGAGCTGCGGGTCCTCGTCCTGTGGCGCGCGGGGCGTCCGGCGCAACCGCCTTCGGGAAGCGAGCCGGCGACCTCGCTTCGCCGGACCTGGCTCCTCGAGGAGCGCCTCGCGAACGGTGCCGACGCCGGGGCCCTCCTCCCGTCGGTCCTCGCCGAGAAGGGGCGCAGCTCGGGAAGCAGGGAGTTCCTCGGACTTCTCGAAGCCGAGCTCCTGCTCCGGACGGGGAGGGCCGACGAGGCCTGGAACGTCGCCTCGCCCGCCTTCGTCGAGCTCTGGGCCCGACGGACCCGCGACGTCGCGGCGCGGAGTCACCTCGCCCTCGCGGCCGACCGGGCCGCGCGGGCGGCCGAGGCCGCCGGCGCCCGGGCGGACGCGCTCCGCATCCGCTCCGACGTCCGCCGGTTCCTCGCCGCGGCCCGCTGAAGCCGGGCCCCCGGGGCTGTCCGGGACCCGAAATGGCCCGTACCGAGAGCGCGGACTAGAATCCGCCCCGCCCGTCCGGGCGAAACGGAAACGGAAGAGGTGTCTCCGAGATGAAAGTCCACGAGTACCAGGCGAAGGAGATCCTCCGCCGCTACGGTGTCACGACCCCGAAGGGGCACGTCACCGACAGCCCGGAGGAAGCCCGGCAGATCGCCAAGGACCTCGGCGGCAAGGCCGTCGTCAAGGCCCAGATCCACGCCGGCGGGCGGGGCAAGGGGGGCGGCGTCAAGCTCGCGAAGACGCCCGACGAGGCGTTCGAGGCGGCGCAGAAGATCATCGGCATGCAGCTCGTCACGCACCAGACCGGGCCCGAGGGGCGCAAGGTCAAGAAGGTGCTCGTCGAGGAGGCGGCCGACATCGCCCAGGAGCTCTACCTCGGGATCACGCTCGACCGCGCGATCGGCAAGCCGGTCCTCATGGCCTCGAAGTTCGGCGGCATGGAGATCGAGGAGGTCGCGCACAGGGACCCCTCGGCGATCCTCAAGGAGCCGTTCGACGCGATCGCCGGCCTCCAGCCGTTCCAGGCCCGCAAGGTGGCCTACGCGCTCGGCCTGACGGGCGACACGCACAAGAAGGCCGTGCCGTTCCTCCTCGCGCTCGCGAAGGCCTACGTCGAGACCGACTGCTCCCTCGCCGAGATCAACCCGCTGATGATCACCGGCCAGGGCGACGTCGTGGCGCTCGACGCGAAGATGAACTTCGACGACAACGCCCTCTTCCGGCACCTCGACATCAAGGAGTTCCGGGACCTCGACGAGGAGGACCCGCTCGAGGTCGAGGCGTCGAAGTTCAACCTCAACTACATCAAGCTCGACGGCAACGTCGGCTGTATGGTGAACGGGGCGGGCCTGGCGATGTCGACGATGGACATCATCCAGTACGCCGGCGGAAGCCCCGCGAACTTCCTCGACGTCGGCGGCGGCGCCAACGAGGAGCAGGTCAAGAACGCGATGCGGATCATCCTCTCGGACCCGCACGTGAAGGGCGTCCTCATCAACATCTTCGGCGGCATCATGCGGTGCGACATCATCGCGAACGGCGTCGTCAACGCGGTGAAGGAGATCGGCATCAAGGTCCCCGTCGTCGTCCGCCTCGAGGGGACGAACGTCGAGGAGGGGAAGCAGATCTTGAGGGACTCCGGCCTCGCCGTCATCCCGGCCGACGGGATGAAGGACGCCGCCGAGAAGATCATCGCCGCGGTGAAGAAGGGGGAGAACTGAGATGGCCTCCTGGCTGAGCACCGACACGAAGGTCGTCGTCCAGGGGCTGACGGGGCGCGAAGGGAAGTTCCACGCCCTCGCCGGGCGCGACTACGGCACGCAGGTCGTCGCCGGCGTGACCCCCGGCAAGGGCGGCACGACGGTCGAGGGGATCCCGGTCTTCGACACGGTCCACGAGGCCGTCGCCAAGACGGGGGCGAACGCCTCGCTCCTCTTCGTCCCGCCGCCGGCCGCGGCCGACGGGATCATGGAAGCCGCCGACGCGGGCGTCGCGCTCGTCATCGCGATCACGGAAGGGATCCCGGTCAACGACATGATCCGGGCGAAGGCGTTCCTCGCCGAGCGCCCGAACGTGCGGCTCGTCGGCCCGAACTGCCCCGGCGTCATCCGCCCGTCGGCGAAGGTGAAGCTCGGCATCATGCCGGCGCGGATCCACCGCCCCGGCAGGGTCGGCATCGTCTCCCGCTCGGGGACCCTCACCTACGAGGCGGTCGGCCAGACGACGGCGCTCGGCCTCGGCCAGTCGACCTGCGTCGGCATCGGCGGCGACCCGGTCAACGGCACGAACTTCATCGACTGCCTCGAGATGTTCAAGGACGACCCGGAGACCGAGGCGATCATCATGATCGGCGAGATCGGCGGGAGCGCGGAGGAAGAGGCGGCCGCCTGGATTCAGGCGAATCTGAAGAAGCCCGTCGCCTCGTTCATCGCCGGCCGCACCGCCCCTCCCGGCCGCCGCATGGGCCACGCCGGCGCGATCATCTCCGGCGGCAAGGGGACCGCGACCGAGAAGGTCGCCGCGCTCCGGTCTTCGTCGCCGTCCTCGAGCGGGAGAACGCCGTCGCCCACTGGCGCGCCGTCATGGGCGCCACGAACCCGGCGAACGCCGACGAGGGGACGATCCGGAAGGAGTTCGGCCAGTCGATCGAGCGGAACGCCTCCCACGGCTCCGCGAACCTCGCCGACGCCGCGCGCGAGGTGACGTTCTTCTTCTCCCAGGCCGAGCTGCTCTAAGGAAGGCGCTGCCGCGCGCGGCGGGCCGCGTCTCAGCGGCCCGCTGCGCGCCAGATCTTCAGGAGGGCCCTCGCGTCGGCTCGGGCCCGCTCGTGCTCGACGAGCCAGGTTGGGTCCGGCGCGTCCCGCACGACCGCCTCGGCGATCGCGACGGCCTCGTCGTGCCGCGAGGAGTCGAGGTCGTGGAGCGCCTCGGCGAGGAAGAGCCGGTTCACGAGGCTCGTCGGGGCCGCGCTCGCCGCGCGACGGAGATGGCGGATCGCCTCCGTCCGCGAGACCCAGCCCGTCAGGAACGGGATCGACGGCGTCTTGTGGTGGAGCCGCCCGAGCGTCCGGTCGCCCGCCGCGTCGTCGAGGCCCGGGTCGAGGCGGAGGACCGCCTCGGCGAGGTCGCGGATCCGCCCGGCCGCTCCCTCGCGCGCGGCGGCGAGCATCCCCTCCGCCAGGGCGTACATGCCCCAGACCACGCCTCCCCACTCGAACGCGGGGGCGGCGTCGGGGTCGCCGGCGAGGCGTGGCACCAGCTCGACGGGAGTGGCCCGCGAGAGGTCTCGCGAGGAGCCCTCGGACGCGCGGGTCCGGAGCAGGGCGAGGCACTCGTCCGCGACGCGCGTCCCCTCGACGAAACGCAGCTTGGCTTCCTTCTCTCCGGTCGCCGCGTACTCGCCCTCGAAGTAGAGGGCCCGCATGAGCCGCCAGCGCGCCGCGACCGAGAGAGGCTCCTCGACGAGGTCGGCCCGGAGCAGCGTCACGACCCTGCGGATCCCGCCGACGCGCGCGCGACCGCCGGAGCTCCCTTCGGCGCGGCCCGTCCAGGCGGCGTCCGCCTCGGCGATCCGCGGGGAGACGCTCGGCAGAGCGCGGCGGGGCATCCCTGGAACGATACGCTTCGCCGTGACGGACGGTGACGTTCCGGTCTCTCGCTCGCCGCCGGACGGAGCCCGTCGGCGCGGCCTGCGACAATCCGCCGGTGAAGGGATCTCTCGCCCTCGTCGTCGCGATCCTCGCGGGTGCGCTCGCCGCTCCGGCGGAGGAGCCGCTGCGCCTGCGCGGAGGATTCGGGCGGCCGGCGCCGACGCCCACCCCGTCACCGCGGCCGACGCCCCGGCCGACGCCGACTCCGTGGCCCGGATCGTTCCAGCCGGCCCGGACGGAGACGCCGCCGGCGCCGGCGGCTGCCGTGCTGCCCACCGGCGCCAGAACGCCGGCCGCGGAGCGCCCGCGATCCGCAGCGACCTCGCCGTCAACCCGCCCCGGCGTCCGAACGCCAACCCCGACGACCGCGCCGGCGAAGCCCTCGCCCCCCCGATCCGGGTCCGCAACCTCGGCCTCGCGCGCGGCCGCGCCGCAGGCGCGGCAGAAGCCTCAAAGGGCGGCGGCCGACGTCTCGGTCGGGTACGTCCTCGTCCCGTTCGTCGTCACCGACCGCAAGGGACGTCCCGTCGCCGGCCTGAAGGAGAAGGACGTGACGCTCCTCGCCGACGGCGTGCCGGTGGACTACGACCTCTTCCAGGGGAGCTCCGACGCCCCCGTCTCCTTCGCCATTCTCCTCGACGGCTCCGGCTCGATGGGCCTTGCCGGGAAGATGGAGGGGGCGCGGGCGGCGCTTCGGGCGCTCGCGGAGGCGCGCGTGCCCGGAGACGACTTCGCCCTCTACGTCTTCGCGGAAGGAGAGGTGAAGGAGATCGTTCCCTTCACGGAGGACGCCCGCGCGATCCTCGCCGCGGCCGACGGGGTGAAACCGTGGGGGAAGACGGCGTTCCGCGACGCCCTCGCGCTGATGCCCGAGAAGAGCCTCCAGGGCAAGAACGGCTCGCGGGCGATCGTCCTCCTCTCCGACGGCATCGACAACGACTCCGAGCTGAGTGATGAAGAGCTCGGCGGCCTCATGGAGGGGGTCGAGGTCCCGGTCTTTCCGCTCGGCATTCGCTCGCCGGGTGGGATCGCCGCGCCCCCTCCGGGGCAGACGCTCGAGTGGTCGCTGAACGTCGACGTCCTCTCGCGAATCGCGCGGATCACCGGCGGTCGAATGGCGATCGTCGACGACCCGGCGCTCCTCCCCGAGAAGGTCCTCGACATCCAGAAAGATCTTCGTTCTCAATACCTTGTCGGTTTTTCACCGACGGGCACGGGTCCGGTAAGATACCGCCGCCTCACATTGAGGGTGGCCGGTCCGGCTCGCCCCGTCCGCGTGAGGGCCGGATACAGGGGTTCCGACCCTCCCGCGTTCGGGCCACGCCGTCCCGGAGCCAAATGAGCGATTGGTGAGGTCGTCCGCAGGACGTTGAGGAGGAACCGAATGACGAAGCTGAACCGGGCTGCCCTCGTGGGCGTCGCCGTCCTCGTGACCGGCGCGTTCGGGTGCGCCACCACGAAGCAGGTCGACAAGAAGATCGCCGAGGCGACCGCGAAGACCGACCAGAAGATCGAGACGGTCGAGACCCAGGTCGAGGAGCTCCAGACGAAGCAGAAGGAGACCGAGACGAAGGTCGACGCGCAGGGCCAGGAGATCGTCAAGGTTTCCCAGGCCGCGCAGGAAGCCCTCAAGCGCGCCCAGGAGGCGGGGATCCTCGCCAAGGGGCAGGTCGTCTTCGAGCAGACCTTCACCGAGGACCGGATCAAGTTCCGCACCGGCTCCGCCGAGCTGAACGACGACGCGAAGGTCGCCCTCGACGAGTTCGCGGCGAAGGTCAAGGATCTCAAGCGTCCCGTCTGGATGGAGATCCAGGGGCACACCGACTCCACCGGCACCGACGAGATCAACGACACCCTCGGCGACAAGCGCGCCGAGAACGTCAAGCGTTACCTGGCTCGGAAGCACCAGCTCCCGATCCAGCGCATGACGACGATCTCCTACGGCGACACGCTCCCGGCCGACCAGGGCAAGGGCCGGGCCGCCCGCGCGGCGAACCGCCGCGTCGTCCTCGTCGTCCTCGAGTAGCCGCTCAGCGTTTCTTCGAAGGGCCGGGCGTTCCGGGTTTCACCGGGCGCCCGGCTTTTCCTTTGCGCGACCGGAGCGCGGCGAGGAGATCCTCGAAGTCCTTCGGCGCCGGCGTCGAGACCGACGCCTTCGTCCCGTCGAGCTTCTCCCACCCGAGCCAGCCCGCGTGGAGCGCCTGCCGCCGGAACGCCACCGGGAACGGCGGCCTCTTCGGGTCGCGATAGACCTGGTCGCCGACGAGCGGGTGCCCGGCGTGCGAGAAGTGGATCCGGATCTGGTGCGTCCGCCCGGTGCGCAGGCGCGCCTCGACGAGCGTCGCGATCCCGAACCGCTCCACGACCTTCCAGTCGGTGACCGCGCGAATGCCCTTCTCCCCCTCGCGGGCGACGCGCTTCCTCCGCTCGCCCTCCTCGAGGATCGGCCACTCGAACGTCCCCTTCTCCCCCTCGAGGTCCCCCTCGACGACGGCGAGGTAGCGCCGGTCGACGCTGTGCGCCCGGAGCTGCCCCTGGAGGCTCACGAGCCCCGCGCGGCTCCGCGCGAAGACGAGGACGCCGGAGGTCTCCTTGTCCAGCCTGTGGACCACGGAGATGTACGGCCGGCCCTTCCCGCGCTTGGCCGCCCACGTCGAGACGCGGGAGAGGAGCGAGTCCTTCTCCTTAGCCTCGGTCGGGTGCGTCAGGAGCCCGGCGGGCTTCACGACCGCGACCGCGTCGTCGTCCTCGTAGAGGACCGTCAGCGACGTGTCGACCTTCCGCTGCACCCTCCGGTTCGGGTCGAAGACGACCGCGTCCTCCTCGGTCACGATCGCCCCGGGGTCGCCGACGACCGCGCCGTTCACCGTCACCTGTCCCTCGATCACCGCGCGCTTCAGCCGCGAGGCGGTCTCGTCGGGGTAGAGCGCGGCGAGGCGGCGGACGATGCGGATCGGGTCCATCGGAGGAATCGTCTCACGCGGGAGCCGAGGTTAGACTCGCGCCCCGAGTATGCGATGATCGTTTACAGTCTGGCTCTTTCTCGTCTCGTGCCGCTACTTCTCTGGGTTTCGGCCCTCCTGGTCGCGGGGCGCACGGTGCACGACTGGTTGGAACGTCGGAATCGCGTTGCGGCCAGGGCCTCCTTCGCAGCGATTCTCGCGGGGGGCATCGCCCTGGTATCTCCATTCGGTCTTCGCTCGGCCTTCCTCGTCGGCGCGCTCGATGCTCACCTCGAAGGCCGCTGGAGCGACGCGATACGGCGATGGTCGGCCTACGCTGAGCTTGGCGGGCGGCCCTCCGCCCGTACCCGCCAGCGATGGGCGGAGTCCCTGATCGCTCAGCGGCGGTACCGGGATGCCGAAGCGTTGCTGCTCGGGGGATTGACTGATCGCTCAGCGGCGGTACCGGGATGCCGAAGCGTTGCTGCTCGGGGGATTGACCCCGAACGCCTCGGGTACGGTGCGGACGTCGCCCGAGGTCATCTTCACGCTCGGGGTCTGTCGCTACTATTCCGGGAGATGGCGGGAGGCGGAGCGAACACTTCGAGCCGTCGATTCCGAGCCGTCGCGCTACCTGCGCGACTACTTCCTCGGGCGGATCGCGGAGCGTCGGGGCGACCGGGCGGCGGCAATGGCCTCATATGCGGCGAGCCTCGCCGCAGACCCGGCGTACTTCCCGGCCCTCTACCAGTCCGTGCGCCTCGCTCTGGAAAGCGGCGATGCGAACGCTGCCCGTCGGAAGATAGAGGAGTCCCGAGTCCGGATTCGGCCGCAAGACGCAACCGGCCTCGCGTCGCTCGGAGACGCCGTCGAGGGTCGATCTGCTCCGCCGGAGAACCATGAGTTCATCGTCACTCGTATCCGATAGGGTCAGGGTCGAGGACGCCGTCGCGGCGTTCTTCCTCCTCGGGTTCGGGGGGTGGATCCTGCTGCGCGGGGGGAGCGCGGCGCTTCACGTCGACGAAGAGGGCTTCTGGGACATCTCCGTTCTCCTGGCCCCCCTTGCGATTCTCGTGTTCCTGGGCGCGTTCCGGTACGCCTTGGGGAAGAACGGAACGGGCCTGTCCGGGGTTCTCGCGGACGCTGCGGGAGTGATCCGCGACTTCCTGCCGTTCCTCGTGTTCTCCGTAGCCTACGAGAGCTTCCGGACGCAGCTGATCGGATCGCTGCTCGGTCCCGACCGCGACGGAGACCTCCTGCGGCTGGACCGTCTCCTGCTCGGAGACACTCCCTCCGTATCGATGGAGCGCTGGGTGACGCCGTGGCTGACCGACGCCCTCGCCATCTGCTACTTCCTTCATCTCGTCCTGCCGCCCGCGCTCGCGATCTGGCTCTACCGGCGCGATCGGCGACTCTTCCGGCTCCTGCTGCTCGCGATCGTCTTGGCCGGTTGCCTTGGCTCGACCGGCTACGTCGTCGTCCCGGCCACCGGTCCGGGGGTCGCCTATCCCCGCCTGTTCCGCGTCGAGCTTGCTGGAGCCTTCTTCTATGAGCCGATCACCGGCCTGCTCGATGCGGCACGCGCCCCGCGCGACGTGTTCCCGAGTCTCCATGTCGCGATCTCATCGATCGTCCTCTGGGTGGCGGCGCGACGGTCGCGTCGGCTCGCCGCTGCAATCTCTCCGCTCATCGTGGGCAACTGGGTCTCGACTCTCTACCTTCGGTACCACTACGCCATCGACGTCCTGGCCGGGTGGGCTACTGCGGGCCTGGCGCTGCTCCTGGCCGATCGGCTCCTCGCATGGGAGGAGCGGATCCTCAGTCGCCGGCGGATGAGAGCTGCTGGAACCTGAGGAACCGCTCGAAGTCCTCTCGGCCGACGCCCCTGGCGACAGCTTCGAGCGGGTGCGGCGAAGGACCGGTCGCGACCTCGTGAGGGTCGAAAGAGGACATCGACGCCAGGAACGACAGATTCCTGCGAACGAGGTCGTCGCGGACGAGGTTGTATCTGGGGGTCGCGTACTCGAGCCAGCGGTTCTTGTCGGTATTTCGGACGATGCCGGGACGGCGGGCGAGCGCGTCGACATCGCGAGGCGACAGGAGCCGGGTCGAGAGCAGTCCCTTCAGCACGTCGGCGGGGCGCTCTGCCGGGAAACCGAGCGACCCGCAGGCGGACGCGAAGCGGGCCAGAGCGGCGGGCTGGACCTCGAGAGGCTCCGGGCTCGCCACGATGACACCCTGTCCGCCGACGAACCAGAAGCTCGCATGGGGGAAGACCTCGTGGACGGTCGCGAGGACGGACAGCAGCTCGCGGGATCCGATGTGGTGGACCTGCACCCACTGCTGGAATACGCCTCCCGGACGCAGACGCCGGCGAACGACCTCGTAGAACTCCCTGCTGTAGAGGTTCGTCGAGCCCGCGAACCAAACGCTCGAGACCTCCATCGTCACGAGGTCGTACGTCGAGGACCGAAGCAGCAGCGCGTTCCGGCCGTCCTCGAGGAGGAGTTCCACACCCGGCCTGTCGAGGACGCCGCGGTTCACGCCGGCGAAGTGCGTCCGGGCCGCCTCAACGATTCCCGGGGCGATCTCCGCCACGTCGATCTGCTGGTAGCCGAGGAGTGCCGGGACCGCCGCAGAGCGCCCGGTCCCGAGTCCGATGACGAGTGCGGAGTCGAAGTTGCGTGCGTGGAGAATGGGGAGCAGGGCGAAGGCCGTCTGGGCCAGTACCTCGCCCGTGTCGTTGCCCTGGAACTTCCCGTTCGTCAGGAGCGTCTGCCTGATTCCGCCCTTCCCGGTCGGCTGGGCGACGACCGTCGTTGCCCCGCCGTAGGCGTCCTCGTGGAAGAAAAGGAGGCGGGATCCGGCGCCGACGTGCCCCGGCCCGAAATAGACGTGCTGCCCCGAGGTGAGCGCGAGCAGGTCCCATCCCGGCCGGCTCGCCGTTACCACCAGGACGCCGATGGTCATCAAGCCTCCGGCGGTTCGGGGGGCCCCCCGCGGGGACGCGAGGAGAAGCGCTGCCCCGCAGAGCGCGTACGCCGTGGAGACGGCGAGGAGCGAGGCCTCGGAGCCGAGCAGGGGAAGGAGGAGGAATGCCGCGGAAAGGGCGCCCAGAACGCAGCCGGCCGCGTTGGCGGCGCCAAGCCGCCCGGCCGTGACGGCGCGATTCTGCGCGGGAAAGAGGCCGAGCCGGAACAGGCTCGGGTAGAGGGCTCCCAGTACGACGGCGGTGGGGCCGACCTGCACGAGAACTTCGGCCCAGCGGGCGAGCTCCCCGCCCGCGAAGGTGGTGACGATTGCTCCCCACCGCTCGAAGGTGGCCGGCACCAGTGGCCACCTCCCGTGGAGCAAGGAGAGAGACAGCGCCGAGAGTATGCAGAGAGCCGCCGGCACCGTGACGGGAAGGGGCCGGTCGGACCGGAAACGGGAAACCAGGTAGCCGCCGATTCCCAGCCCCGCAAGGACCGTCGAGAGCATGGCTGCAAAGGCGAAGACGCTGTTGCCGATCACGACCTGCAAGAGGTGGATCCAGAGGACTTCGAGGGCGAAGAAGAGAAAGCCGGAAACGGCGGCAACCGTGACGAGCAGGGCCCCGGAACCGGAGACCGTCTCCGCGGATTCATCCGCTTCCCGGGCCGCGGGGCCGGAGGACGTACGGGTCACCGGACAGTGACTGGCCAGCCGTCCCGCGACGATGGCGACGGAAAAGTCGAGGAGCGCCGCGGCGAGAAGCGTGCCGTCCAGCCCCAGGAGAGGGAAGACGAGGTAAGGGCCGGCCGCCGCCGCGACCACGGCACCCGCGACGTTGAGGGAGTAGAAACGCGCCATCGCAGCCCCTGGCGTCGGCACGCGCAGAGCTTCGATGGAGTCGACGATCGCTGGAAACGAGGCTCCCATCAGGAACGTGGGCGGGAAGATCCACGCCACGGCGACCGCACCCCGCAGGAGGGCGAGAAGCGCGGGTGACCCCGCCCCGAGTGCGAGGAATGGCGTGAAGAGGTAGGGCGAGAAGCGCGGGTGACCCCGCCCCGAGTGCGAGGAATGGCGTGAAGAGGTGCGGAAGATGGTTGAGGCTCAGGAAGAGCAGGAGCGACCACGTGCCGACGCCGGCTTCGATGATCGCGTAACCGCGCAGCGGGTTCGAGACACGGGACCGGAGAAGACGGGAATAGAGGCCCGATCCGGCCGTCAGCCCGGCGAAATAGACGGCGAGCACGATGGCCCCGGCCGGAGTGCTGGTTCCGAGGAGCGTCGCCAGCATTCGCTCGAAGGCCTGCTCCGCGAGCAGCCCGACGGCGCCAGTGGCGACGAACAGCGCGGCCAGAAGGCGAACCGATGCCGCCCCGGCGAAGGCGGAGGCCGGTTCGTCGCTCCCGTGTAGCCGCATCGGGCGAGAGGTTAGCAGGGGATTGAGTAGACTCGTTCGCATGTCGAACGCTCCGACCGACCTCTTCGCCCGCCGCCGCGAGCGGTTCTTCGACCGCGTGAAGGAGGGGGTCGCGATCCTCTTCGCCACGCCCGAGCAGCACCTGAGCTGGGACGGGACGTATCGCTACCGGCCCGACCCGGACTTCTTCTACCTGACGGGATTCGGAGAGCCGGAGTCGGTCGCCGTCCTGGACGCCGGGAAGCGGGAGTACCGCCTCTTCGTGAGGCCGAAGGACCGCGAGCGGGAGACGTGGGAGGGGCGCCGTGCCGGCGTGAAGGGGGCGGTGAAGGCCCACGGAGCCGACGAGGCGTTCGAGGTGGGCGAGCTCGAGAAGCGCCTGCCCGACCTGATCCGTGGTGCCGGGACGCTTCACTACGCCCTCGGCCTCGACGAGAAGCGGGACCTCTGCGTCGCCTCGATCCTGAACCGCTTCCGGCGCGAGGCGCGCGTGCCGCTCCGCGGGCCGGTGGTCGTCCGCGACGTGACGGACGTCCTCCACGAGATGCGCCTCCGGAAGGAGCCCGAGGAGATCGCTCTCATGGAGAGGGCCGCGGCGATCACCGTCGCGGCGCACGAGGAGGCACGGGCCTTCGCGCGACCGGGGCGCTTCGAGTACGAGGTCGAGGCGGCGATCAACGGGAGGTTCCGGCGCCTCGGGGCCTCGGGGCCGTCGTACGAGACGATCGTCGCCTCCGGAGCGAACGCGACGACGCTCCACTACGTCGAGAACGACCGGCGGATCGAGGAGGGGGACCTCGTCCTGATCGACGCCGGCTGCGAGTACGAAGGGTACGCGGCCGACATCACGCGGACGTTCCCCGCCTCCGGACACTTCACGCCGGAGCAGGAGGCGGTCTACCGCGTCGTCCTCTCGGCCCTTCACGTGGCGACCTCGAAGGTCCGCCCCGGCGGCCGCTTCCAGGACGTCCACGACGCGGCGGTCGACGTCCTCGTCGACGGCCTCCTCGAGCTCGGCCTCCTCGAGGGGAAGCGGAAGAAGGTGCTCGAGAAGGGGACCTACACCCGCTTCTACATGCACCGGACGTCGCACTGGCTCGGGATGGACGTCCACGACCGGGGCCGCTACCACGACGCGGCGGGGGAGTGGCGCCTCTTCGAGCCGGGGATGGTCCTGACGGTCGAGCCGGGCCTCTACATCCGCCCCGACGAGAAGAAGGTCCCGCCCGCGTTCCTCGGAATCGGCGTGAGGATCGAGGACGACGTCCTCGTGACGGAGGACGGCCACCGAGTCCTGACGGCCGCCGCGCCGAAATCGGTGGAGGCGATGTGCGAGCGGGGGGCGAAGCCGACCTCGCGGGCGGCGGGTCGAAC